>AMFJ01033737.1_pt1 | contig 13310 bp, 11 predicted proteins | sample 427208 | NCBI WGS metagenome assembly AMFJ01 (sample SAMN02954298, study PRJNA114691) | groundwater metagenome | biome: aquatic; feature: subsurface aquifer; material: sediment; isolation source: subsurface aquifer sediment | place: USA: Rifle, CO | collected 2008-08
CAACCTAAATGCTCTCAATCTGGACAAGAGGGATTCTGTGTCCATAATCTCCTTAAAAACCCTTGCCAATTTTACCCAGAAAACCGGAGGAGACATTATTGGCAACATTCAGGTCAAGGAAATGGTATACACAAACAGCAACGGTATATTTGATATTGGAGATATTTCAATTTTGTCTAATTCAAACAGGAGCAATTTTGATGTTTCGCTGAAATCCTCATTTGCAGAGATGGAATATAAAGGGAGCAAATTCCTTAACGTTTTTGCGGAAAAAATTGAAAAAGCTACTTTAGGGAAGCATCTTTCAAATTTAAGGAATTATGAAAACAGTATTCAAAACGGAGGAGATCCCGAGTCGTACAGCCTAAAACTGAATCTGCTAGACACAAGGGCTATCAGCCAGCTTGTTCTTCCGGGCTTTTTTGTTTCGCCAAACAGCACTTTGAGCGTTACAATGGACAACAACATGAAGGTAAATGCCGAATTTAAGGCAGCAAAAATTGGTTTTAGAAAAAACTTCAGCGATAATCTCAATGTAACAGCCTCTTCGGACAATAGCGAGTTAAAATCATCGATAAATTCCGACAGATTAAGGTTGTCAGGACTAAATTTGGACAGCAGCAAAATTATAATAAATGCAAAGAATAATAATGTTGGTCTGAAATTATTCTATTCAATAAACTCCAAGCTAAAAAATTCGCTCAGCTTTAGTTCCAGTGTAGGTATTGAAAGAGTTACAAATTCAAACTCTCCTCTGTTCCGCATTTCCGTTAATCCATCTGAATTTTACTTCAACAGCGAACTGTGGAATTTAGCCAGTTCATCCGTTTCAATACATGGCTCAGAGTTCAGGTTCGACAAATTTAAAATGTTCAGCAATGATCAGACTCTTGAAGTAAACGGAGCGGTTTCTGAAAATCCCGGCGACTCTCTTTTTGTTAAATTCAATAATCTGGAAATTACACCACTGAATTTCTTTATAAAAAAACCTTTCAATATTAAGGGTAATTTTACAGGCAACGCAGTTGCCACAAGCCTATATTCCGAACCTCAGCTGATGTTCAATGTTTCGGGTAAAAACGTAAGTGCAAACGAGACTCCGGTTGGAGATCTGAACCTCTCCAGCAAGTGGGACAATCAAAACAAACGGTTTAACATATCTCTCGCCAGTACTCTTAATGGAGAAAAACCTCTCGTGCTAACGGGAACTTTTAAACCCGGAAACAGCTACCTTGACTTAACGGCAAAAGCAATAAAAACCCCGGTTTCATATTTTGAACCATTCCTATCGGAGATTATTTCAAAATCGTCCGGAACACTATCAGGAGACCTCCGCTTGAAAGGCGAGCTCAATAAACTGGTTTTGACAGGTGAAAACGGACATCTAAACGATGTTGGATTTACCATAAACTTTATTAAGGTTCCATACAAGCTAAGCGGTCCTTTTATAATAGATGGCGGAGGTTTGAAAATAAACGGAGGAATTCTTAAGGATCGTTTTGGAAACACAGGAAGAGTAAATGGCGGCTTGAGTTTCGAACACTTTAAATCCATAATCTTCAATACCAGGGTTGACTTTACAAATCTTGAATGCCTGAATACTGTTGAAAAAGACAATTCATCTTTTTACGGAAATGCATTTGGTACGGGGAGTATTACAATTTCAGGTTCTCTTGTTAAAATTTTGATGGATGTCTCTGCTACAACTAATAGAAACACATTTATCCACATCCCTCTTCCAACAACATCAGAGGCTTCAACAAATAATCTTCTCACTTTTGTTGAACCGCCTAAAAAAGCGGAAACAAAGTATTACGACGATTATGGATATCTGGAACCGGTTTCCGAAAAGGTTATAAAAGCTGCATCTGAACTGGATGTAAAACTGAGGATAAGGATTAACACCGATGCCGAGATGCTCATTGAAATTGACAAATCAGTTGGTGATGTAATAAAAAGTTTTGGCACCGGACTTGTAGACATAGAGATAAATCCATCTAAAGACCTGTTTTCAATTTATGGCGACTACCTGATTGACAGAGGTTCCTATACATTTGTTCTACAGGGAATTTTTAAAAGAGACTTTACAATACAAGAGGGCGGCAGTATATTCTTCAATGGCGACATTTTAAAGACAAGACTCAATCTAACGGCAAATTACAACACAAAAGCCTCTGTTAATACTCTAATTTCCGATACCAGTTCAATAAGCAGCAGGAGAAATGTTATCAGCAGCATAAGGATGGAGGGAGAATTGTTAAACCCGAGACTTAGTTTCGGAATAGAGATTCCGGACATAGATCCTGCAACAAAGGCCAGAGTGGACGCTGCACTTAATACCGAAGACAAAGTTGTTAAACAGGTAATGTCAATCCTTATCTCCGGCAGTTTTATTCCGGATGTTCAATCCAGCATTGTAAACAACTCTACACTCCTGTATTCAAACGCAACTGAAGTTCTTTCAAACCAGATCAACAATATATTCAATCAGCTCAATATTCCTCTTGACTTCAGTTTCAATTACCAGCCGGGTCAAAACGGCAGGGACATATTTGATGCGGCAATTTCCGCACAGTTATTCGATAACCGAGTAATTGTCAACGGAAATATCGGAAGTTCAAAATATCTGAATCAAAACAGCGATGTTGTTGGCGATGTTGATGTTGAAGTTAAACTGGATGAAAAAGGAAGATTCCGGGCAAAAGCTTTTTCTCATTCTGCCGACCAGTACTCAAACTATCTCGACAATAGTCAGCGCAGCGGGGTAGGTTTGGTTTACCAGGAAGAGTTCACTTCGTTTCGTGAACTATTTAACAGGATTTTCCTGAGCAAAAAAAGAAGAGAATTAAAAGCAATTGAAAGAAAGGCCGCCAAGGCTGCAAAAATGGAAAATAAAAATAAAACTAAATAGTTACTTCTACTATTTTCCCGATTAATTCCTTATCATACACATGTTCGACTCTGATGTAATTCCCTGTATATCCGAACATTTTTCCGCCTTTTTGCGAACTTTCAAAAAGTACATTCTCTTTCCTGCCCTTGTTCTGTAATTCAAAATTTGAATTAAGCCTTCCAGACAATTCTGTGAGTCTTGTAACCCTGTCTCTCTTATCGGTTTCACTAACCTGATAATTAAAGGAAGCTGCTGGAGTATTTGTTCTTTTAGAGTATGGGAAAATATGCAAAAAAGAGGGATGAATTCTCTCCAGAAACCGGTAGGTATCCAAAAAATCCTCTTCTCCTTCTCCGGGAAATCCAACAATAACATCAATGCCTAAGAAAGCATGAGGCATATGGCTTCTGATTAGCTCAACCCTCTTTTCAAAAAGCTCTGTATTATATCTTCTTCTCATGAGAGCCAGAATTTTGTCGGAACCCGATTGTAACGGAATATGAAAATGAGGAAGAAATTTACGACTTTTTGATATCCACTCTATTATCTCGGGAGTAATGAGATTAGGCTCTATTGATGATATTCGGTATCGCTCTACCCCACTTACCTCTTCAAGCTTTTTAAGAAGTTCGGAGAATTTCTCACCGGTACTCTTTCCAAAATCACCTGTATTTACACCTGTCAACACGACCTCTTTTATCCCTCGAGAAGCAATTTCCACTGCCTCTTTAATAATTGAATCCAAAGGCAAATTCCGGCTCTTTCCTCTTGCAAGCGGAATTGTACAGTATGAGCAGTGATAGTCACATCCATCCTGCACTTTTAAAAATGATCGTGTTCTATCGTCCGAAGAGTACGCCGGGAAAATGGTTTCAACTGTAGATATTGCGCAGGAAAATGATCTTGCAACTCTTTTAACTCGTCTTTCACCTGATTCCTGTTCTTGCTGCAATTTTGATACTTTTATAAAAAGGTTCTCTTTCTGGTCGGCTCCAAGTACCATATCAACTCCCTCAATATCTAATATTTCATCAGGTTTTAACTGAGCATAACATCCTGTAACAGCTACAATTGCATCGGGATTTTGCTTGTGTAGTTTCCTAATGGCAGTCCGGCATTTTTTATCGGCATGTTCGGTCACAGAGCATGTGTTAATAACATAAATATCGGCTTCTTTGTTATGTGGTACCTTTTCGTAACCATGTTCAACAAATTGTCTGGCAATTGAAGAAGTTTCGGAATAGTTGAGTTTACAGCCCAGTGTGAGAAAAGCTACACGGTTGCCGTTGTTTTCGTTCATAAATGATATCTTTAATAGGACATAGTAACTCTTGAAGCCTCTACCTTACCTCCAAGAGGCGGATTGAGTTTGGAAACAGATACCTCTGCCCAGGTTACTTTTGGATATGTAGTCCTTATTCTGTTTATAATCCTTAAAGCTACATTTTCAAGCAGCTTTGAGGGTATTTCCATCTCTTCCCGGATAAGAGTGTACAATTCCTGGTAGTTGAGAGCATCATTGAGGTCGTCGCTCTTGCCTGGAGTGCTGAGATCTGTTTCCGCAGAGAGGTTTACTATAAATTTGTTGCCTATTATCTGCTCCTCCCTAAAGTGGCCGTGATAGGCGTAGAATTCCATGTTTACCAGTTCTACAATGTTGCGTCCGGATTTAATTCTGCTCATAGGATAAACACACAAGGTTTTTTATTAAGGTCTAATTTTTCTTTTTTCCACTCCTCAATTGTCTTTGTTTTAATAAAGGCATCCGGAAGTGTTATGTTTGCTGCAACTGCCAGTCTTGTCGTACTGTGACAAATCTTGATTATGTCCTCGAACAGCGAATTGTTGCGATACGGGGTTTCAATAATTATCTGACTCTGGCCGGAAGAAAGTGATAACTTTTCTATTTGTTTAATTTTTAACTTCCTCTCCTCCGGTTTAACAGGAAGATAACCGTTAAAAGCAAAATTTTGCCCGTTCATACCGGATGCAATAAGGGACAGCACTATCGATGAAGGTCCCGAGAGGGGGACAACCTTGATATTGTGTTTGTGGGCAAGAGCAACAAGATTCGATCCCGGATCGGCAACAGCGGGCAGGCCTGCCTCGCTTATGAGACCGGCATTGTTCCCATCGAGCAGCACTTTTATATACTCTTCTATTTCTGCAGAGCCTGTGTGTTCGTTCAGTTCATACAGGGAGAGAGAATCGATTTGTCCTTTTAGCCCTGTCTTTGAAAGATAACGTCGTGCAGTACGAAGTTCCTCTACGAAAAAATGGGAGAGTGTAGGAATAAGCTCTAATACAGAGGCAGGGATAACTTCTGCAGGGTCATTGTCGCCAAGTGGCGAAGGGATTAAGTATAAGGTTCCTTTCAAAACTAATTTTTCGCAAAGGTATGAAAAATTCCTACCTTTATAGTATGACAGAATGTTATACTTCCAGGCTTACATTTCTTGGAACCGGCACTTCCCAGGGTGTCCCAATAATTGGTTGCGGGTGCAATGTTTGCAAATCTTCCGACAGCAAAGACAAAAGGCTCCGTTCTTCTGTATTAATTGACCATAAGGGTTTTCGTATTTTAATCGATGCCGGCCCGGACTTTCGGCAGCAATTGTTAAGAGAGAATATCGGAAATATTGATGCCATCCTGTTGACACATGAACATAAGGATCATACCGGCGGACTGGACGATGTAAGGGCGATAAACTACATAACCAGAAAAGCACTTCCGATTTTTTGCGAAGAGCGGGTTTTTAAATCTCTTCAAACAGAGTACTCTTATGCTTTTTCCGAATACAAATACCCCGGTGTACCCGAATTTGATATTCGTATAATTGGAGAGGAACCATTTCACATAGGCAGGGAGAACAACCTCGAAGTAGTCCCGATAAGGGTCTTTCACTATAAACTTCCCGTTCTTGGGTTCAGAATTGGGAACATTGCATATATTACAGACACAAACAGAATTGAAGAATCGGAATATTCAAAATTAAAAGGCGTTGAGGTTTTTGTTATAAATACCGTGAGGCATCAGCGGCACATTTCGCATTTCAGCCTTAGTGAAGCCATTGAAGTAGCACAAAAAGTAGGCGCACCACATAGCTACCTCACACACCTTTCTCACCAGATAGGAACTCACACCGACCTATTAAAAGAGTTGCCCGATGGAATTGAACCCGCGTACGACGGACTCGTTATTACAATATAATTTAAAAGTTTTATGAGAAGAGTCATAGGGATAACAGGAATTTCAGGGCTCATTGGCAAAACCCTGTCCAACAGATTTTCCCAATCGGGATTTGAAATAAAATCACTTTCAAGAAATTTTAACCAGGAGGATGTTGGAGAGTGCGATATTATCATAAATCTTGCAGGAGCATCAATTAACCAGAGGTGGACTAAGATAAACCGGGCAATAATATTGAACAGCAGAGTAGAGACAACAAAAAAAATTAAGGAGTACATTAAAAAATGTGGCACAAATAGACCGTCTCTGCTCATTTCGGCTTCGGCAGTGGGCATCTATCCGGATACCGACGGATCAGAGATAACACCACATTACTATGATGAATATTCTATCGAAAAAGCAGACAATTTTCTTGCCGGTGTTTGCGAAAGCTGGGAAAAGGAGGCATTAGAATTAAAGACCGATATTCGAGTTGCGATAATTCGATTAGGTGTTGTTTTAACACCAAAGGGAGGAGCTTTGTCAAAAATGGCATTGCCTTTCCGGCTGGGAGTTGCAGGAACAATCGGAAGCGGTCTTCAGCCCTTTCCGTGGGTTTCGCTTGAAGACCTTGAAAGGGCTGTAGAATTTATTATCAACAACGATGAATTGAAAGGTGTCTTCAACATAACCTCCCCAATTTTAGCCAATAACAGGGAACTCACAAATGTCCTGGCGGCACGTTACAAATCTTTTATAAAGTTAAGAATTCCATTGTTTGCAATTCGGACAATTCTTGGCGAATCCTCAATGCTGGTTACCCGTGGCCAGTATGTATCACCGAAAAGACTTCTGGAGTATGGATTTGAATTTAAAACACGGAAGCTTTCCGAATCGGTTATCTGAAATCGCTTTTTAGTTTATCACGCCGGAACCAATCATCTCCTCGTCCAGGTACCACGCTGCAAACTGGCCGGATGTGATTCCCCGTTGAGGCTGGTCAAAAACAACAAACATTCCCTCTTCTGTTTTGTAAAGTCTTCCTGCCTGTAAAGGCTGACGATATCTTATACGCAAAAGAAATTCTTTCACTTCGCCGGACTTCATCTCAAGATCCGGTCTAATCCAGTGAATCTCATTTTCATTAATAAAAAGAGCTTTCCGGAAAAGTCCGGGATGATTTTGCCCTTCTCCGACATAAATAGTGTTGGTTTCAATGTCTGTAGATATAATAAACAATGGTTCAATATGTCCGCCAATGTTTAACCCTTTCCTTTGACCAATCGTATAAAAATGAGCACCTGAGTGCTCTCCTATTGTCTTTCCGGAATCCGGAGAGTACTTAAACGGCATGGCCAACAGGATGAGGCTGGTATTTTCGACAATTTCAAAACCCTGTTGCTGGTTTTCGAAAAGGGGGTTGTTTGTGTAATAGTCGTTGAAAATTTCGACGACTTTTCCCTGCCTGGCAGCCAGCTTTTGCTGTAGAAAGAGAGGTAAATCAATTTTCCCGACAAAACATATTCCCTGAGAGTCTTTTTTTTCTGCCGAAGGAAGTCCTGCTTTGGAAGCTAAGATTCTTACTTCCGGTTTGAGAAGATGACCGATTGGAAAAAGTGATTTAGAAAGCTGTTCCTGAGAAAGCTGGCAAAGAAAATAACTCTGATCTTTATTAGGATCGGAACCGGCAAGGATTCGAAAAATTTCCTTTCCGCTATTGTCTTTGAAACTATCCTTGCGGCAGTAGTGACCTGTTGCAACATAATCGGCACCAAGCTCAATTGCTTTTTTTAAAAAAGCATCAAATTTTATCTCTCTGTTGCACAATATGTCGGGATTTGGAGTCCTTCCATGCTTGTACTCTTCGAACATATAATCTACAACTCTCTCTCGGTAAGTTTCACTTAAGTCCACAAAATGGAATGGAATATCGAGTTTTTTTGCAACAAGCTCGGCAATCGTCTTGTCGTCTTTCCAACCGCAGTCGCCGTTAAGAGTGCCGGTGATATCGTGCCAGTTTTGCATAAACATTGCGATTACATCATGTCCCGCCTGCCTTAAGAGCAGGGCGGCAACACTCGAATCTACCCCGCCCGATAGGCCTACTGCAATTTTCATAATTACTGGACTATATATATAGAAAAAAGGGTAAGCTTAATATATCGCACCGCTACAACCACCTACCCTTGCTACCTTCCGATCCTGGGGGAGTTCAGTGGGAGCTGGTCGTATATGACTTACCCCGCACAAAGATAATACAATTTTAAATATTCCGGAAATTTATCTCTTGGGTAAGTTGTCGAAAGTAAAGGGCAGCAGAGCAGAAATACTCTCCATTGTTTGCGTAAGTTTCTCTCCTCCAATAATAACCCGTATAGGACTGCCCGATCTCATTTCCGATTCTGCGAGAACCTGCCTGCACGCTCCGCAAGGATATGTAGGTGTTTCACACATCTGGCCGCCGACTGAAGCTGTTACAGCAATGGATTCGACGGATGCCTCAGGGAATTTTGCATGGGCATATAATATGGCAACTCTCTCTGCACATAAACCAGACGGATAAGCCGCATTTTCCTGATTGCTGGCGGCAATTATTTCTCCGTTGGATAGCCTAACTGCGGCACCTACATGAAAATTTGAATATGGTGCATATGCCCCTTCCGAAGCCTTTTTAGCCCTGTCAAGCAACGTTCTGTCCTTTAAATCCAGCCCCTCATTCCTGAAGTACTCCTTATACGATATACTTATACTCTTTTGGCACATAGTTTTTTAATTGAGTTTAATACAAATTTAGTAATTTTGCATCATGGAGATACCTTATTTATGAATATTTTACTGAAGTATACGTTCTCTCTTCTTTGTCTTTTTCTCACAAGCTATATTGTTACAGGGCAAAAAACATCGAGGCCGGAATATATTGAAAAGTATAAGGAGCTTGCAATAAGACAAATGCAATCCCATAGCATACCTGCAAGCATTACTATAGCTCAGGCGTGTCTTGAATCGGGAGACGGAAATTCCAGGCTTGCAACGGAAGGGAAGAATCATTTCGGGATTAAGTGCCACACCTGGGAAGGACCAAAAATATATCAAGACGATGATGCACAGGGAGAGTGTTTCAGAAAATACAACGATGTTGAAGAGTCGTTTAAGGACCACGCAGACTTTCTGAGGTTTCGGGACAGGTACCGTTTTCTGTTTGAACTTGATATAAAAGATTATAAAGGTTGGGCAAACGGGCTAAAAAAGGCAGGTTACGCAACAAATCCAAATTATCCTCAAATGTTGATTAAGATTATTGAAGAATATAATCTTTCCCAATACGATAATCTTGCTATAAATATATTGCCAAGCCCAATTGAAATTGAAGCGGCGAAAGTGGCAACTCCTATAGTAAGCAGTGAACTGTATAAATTCACACTGGACAGGGAACTGTTTGAGAAAAACGGAGTTGCATATATAATTGGCAGCAAAAACGATTCTTATTCGTCTCTTGCAAGGGATTACAAACTCTTTACCGGAGAGCTACTTAGATTTAATGACCTTAAGAACAGTGTGCCAATTGAAGAAGGCACAATTATTTATGTAGAAAAGAAGAAAAAAAGTGCCGAACCTCTACTTGAAAAACATATTGCAGAGGCCGGAGAGACAATGTATTCATTATCGCAGAGGTATGCAATACAGCTAAAATCTTTGTACAAGATTAATAAAATGAAAAAAGATTCGGAGTTACAGCCCGGTCAGATAATAATACTCAGATGATATGAGGAGATTAATAACAGGAATTTCAATTTTATTAGCATTTTTTATTTCCATTATAATTTATTTTGGATATTGTGTTCTTTTAAAACCAAATACTAAAGCAGAAACAACTTATCTTCTTGTTCCCCACGGATCGAACTACAAAAGCATGATTGACAGTATCAATTCCAAAGGAGTGATTAAAAACATTGGGAATTTCATGAAGGCTGCCCGTTTTGAAGATCTTGAAGAGTCTGTTAAGCCCGGAAGGTATCTTATTAAAAAAGGGATGAGCAACAGAGAAATAATCCGGGCAATTAAATACGGATGGCAAACACCTCTGAATATTACAATATCCGGCAATATTCGCTCAAAAGAGAGGCTTGCCGCGCTCCTTTCCAGGAAAACAGAGTGCGATTCCATATCGGTGCTAAAAATGCTGAAAAACGACAAACTGGCAGATTCGCTGGGTTTCAAACCTGAGACTTTTATTGGGATGTTCCTCCCCAATACATATGAGTTTTACTGGACTGTTACACCATATGAGATGGCATTAAGATTTAAAAAGGAATTTGACACATTCTGGAACAGCAGCAGAATGTCAAAGGCAAAGGATATTGACCTCTCACCCGTGGAGGTGATTACACTTGCATCAATTGTTTGTGAGGAGAGCAACTTAAAATCGGAATATTCAAGAATCGGAGGAGTTTATATGAACCGGCTTAAGAGAGGAATTCCTCTTCAGGCCGATCCTACTGTTAAATATGCTGTTAAAGATCCTGCAATCAAAAGGGTACTTTTTAAGCATCTCCGGACGGACTCCCCATACAATACATACAAATACAAAGGGCTGCCTCCTGGACCGATTACAATACCTCCTCTTCCCGCTATCGACAGTGTCCTCAATTTTGAGAATCACAACTATCTTTACTTTTGCGCAAAGGCTAATCTGGACGGATCACATGTTTTCGCTTCAACGCTGGCCGAACATAACAAAAATGCAAGAGCGTATCAGCTGGCAATAAGCCGGTTAAAGCGCTAATGATGCTTCAGGAACCACTTCTCCCTTAATGATTTTTAGCGCTTTATCGAAAACAGGGTCGTCACTCCTGTTAATTACCATAAAGTATGCGCTTTGGCCAAATATCCGTCTTGCTGCAAGTGCTTTCATAAAAATAGTGATTGCTCCTTTTGATATTTCAAATTCATCCTTCTTGAAAGGGACTCCCCTCGTATCGGCCAATTTTACAAGACCATCAATCATTTCATTGTCAATAATAAAATCTTTGGTGAACTTGTCAAAAGAAGAATATTTTTTTTGCCATGAAACTCTTTTGGAATCAGACATATCATTCATATAGTCAAGCAGTATTCCCCTCCTAAGCAGGGAACCATAATAATTTGAATATTTTGTAGTGTCTGCAGGAATAAAAAAATCGGGCATAATCCCACCGCCACCATAAACAGTCCTGCCTTTAATAAGTGTCTTGAATTTAAGCGAATCCGGGAAATGAATACTGTCGCGGCTAAAGTACTCTCCATTTGAATACCTCTCAGAAAAAGATTTATAATAATTTTTCAAATCTCCAGGCTCATACGGAGACTGAATTACCCTTCCGGAAGGTGTGTGATATCTGGCAATAGTAAGCCTAAGCTGAGAACCGTCTGTAAGAGGAAGCATCTGTTGCACCAGTCCTTTGCCAAATGACCTGCGACCAACAATATATCCCCTGTCCCAGTCCTGGATTGCTCCTGCAACAATTTCACTTGACGAGGCGGATCCTTCGTCGATGAGAATCGTTAGAGGACCGCTCTTGTAAAATCCCTCTCCGTTGGAGTACTCGTCCATTCTTGGCATTTTTCTGCCCTCTGTATAGACGATTGTCTGTCCCTTTTCCAGAAACATATTCGCTATTTCCAAGGCAGTTCCCAAATATCCGCCCGAATTTCCCCTGAGATCCAGAATTACTCCCTTTGGTTTATTTATTTTAAGTCCGGCCATTGCATTAAGAATTTCATCCTTTGAATTGGCAGAAAAACGATTAAGTTTAATGTAAATTATTTCCGGTTCGACTTCGTATGCTGCATCCAAGCTTAATATCGGAATCTTGTCTCTTAACACTTCAAAAACCAGCTCTTCATTAACTTCGCTACGGACAATATTGAGCAGGACTTTAGTCCCCTTTGGTCCTCTAAGATATTTAAAAACCTTTTCGTTGTTAACTCCTTTTGAGGCAATATTCTCTCCGTCAACTGCAACAATTTTATCTCCGGCACGAACCCCAACCCTTTCACAAGGCCCTCCCGAAATGGTGTTTACAACAGTGAGAGTATCCCTGATAATTGAAAATTCAATACCTACACCTTCAAAATTACCTTCAAGAGGCTCATTCATCGATTTCACGTCGCTTGAGGACACATAGGAAGAGTGAGGATCTAACTGGCTTAGTGCCGAAATTATAGCACTCTCTATGAGTTTTTCGTTATTTACACTATCCAGATAATACTGGTTGATATAAAAAATTGTCTGTCCGAATTTATTGAGCTGAGTGTTGAATACGCTCTCATTTTGGGCAGATAAACCCGTCCAGTGAAAGATGGCAGGAACAATTAGTAAGAAAATTGAATATTTAACTCTCATATTTTGGTTTACAATAATGATAATTGGTTATGTCCACAGAAAGGGATTTCAAATTCACGCCCCTCTTTTGCTAGTTCGCTATCTTGAAAGATGCTTTTTGCTTCGTTAAGGAAAAGTAATTCATCTTTGTATCTGGACGAAAAATGTCCTAATACAAGTCTTTTGGCGCCTGCTTCGCATGCAGTCCGTGCAGCCTGAAGAGCAGTTGAATGCAGGGTGGTTTCTGCAAGTTGTTTTGTCTCTTCAAGAAATGTAGCTTCGTGATAGAGCAAATCGACCCCTTGTATATATTCCGCCAACTGTGGAAAAGGGGCAGTATCGCTGCAGTAGGCAAAAGATCTTGGAATATACGGGACATATGTAAGGTCCATATTCATCAGAATTTCTCCGTCTTCTCTTTTAATGTCTTCACCCTCTTTTAGTCTGGCAATTTCATAAAGTGAAAGATTGTACTGTTCAATCTTGTATTTAATAACATTTCTTAGTGGTACTTTTTCCCGAAAAATATAACCGAAACAATCTATTCGGTGGTTCATCGGAAAAGCGAATATCTCAATACTTTTAGTTTCATAAATCTGCCGCATGCTTTTTACATCGACAATCACATGAGTGATCTTATATTTGAAACTCTCGCCAAAATGTTTAAGAAAAGATTTGAGTATTGCGCCAAACGATCTTGGTGCGTATATAAACAATTCGGCAGTTCTTCCAAGCATAGACATAGTCGAAAGAAGTCCGTAAATTCCAAAAATATGATCCCCGTGTACATGAGATATAAAGATTTCCCTGAATTTAAGAAAAGAGAAACCATAACGTCTCAACTGCATCTGACAACCCTCTCCGCAGTCAATTAAGAACAAGCGCTC
>AMFJ01004256.1_pt1 | contig 13309 bp, 16 predicted proteins | sample 427208 | NCBI WGS metagenome assembly AMFJ01 (sample SAMN02954298, study PRJNA114691) | groundwater metagenome | biome: aquatic; feature: subsurface aquifer; material: sediment; isolation source: subsurface aquifer sediment | place: USA: Rifle, CO | collected 2008-08
AAGAGGTTAAGAAACTACTTCGCGAGACCGCAAGTGAACAACGGAGGGCCCGGCATCGCACCAGCTGACGCCCAACCTGCCGTCGAACCAGTCCACGCACGGGATGCCACCATCGGAATAACACGAGCCAGCACACAGCGTGATATTTTGAACATCAAGATGTTTGCCTGTTTCCTGAAAAAACGTGATCTCATGGACCAGACGCTCCGCAAGAGTTTCAGTGGTCATGCCTTTCTCCTTGATGCCGTTGGCAGAAAGATTTTTCAAATTCTCATCTGCTTCTTGGACATCTCTGACCCAGATTGCATAAGCACCTTTTTTTGCATCACGCTCATTCCAGATGACTTTCTTGTCCAGATCATCATCTGTCCAGCGCCAGCAAGAAAAAAGTTCTTTGCACTTTGCGTAAAGTTGCTCGAGTGAAAGATTTGCGATGACAAGCAATCGCCAATCATCTCCTGGTTTGATTGGAATGTTTAAATTTGAAAAATCACACTCCATCAGAAAATGATTTTTGTAAAAAGCCCGCCATCCGCTAATCAAATCAGAATGGCTTGACTTCGCAACATCCGATGACTTCGCAAAAGGGTTGCGATGCTCAACCACTGCTTGCAAATGATCCAGTGTCAGGCCTTTGCCAGGATTTTTCAGGCCAAGCAAGAGCTGTTTCCAGATTTCCCCTGAAATTTTTGAAAACTTTTCAAACCAGCTCGGCATCAGATCCGAACTTCCAACCATTTTTGTTCTTTTCATGGCTAGTCCCCTTCCTTTTTGAGTTTTTAAAAAACATATCCTCTCCAAATTACCACTTTGATGGCAATAATACAGTCTAGCACAAAAAACATGATATGTCAAACACACAAGTTATTTTTGGCTTAAATAAAACTTTTTGTATGAAATATTTTGATTTTTATTCATACCGCAGCGCTTCCATTGGGCTTATTTTGGCTGCTCTGCGAGCGGGATAGAGACCAAACACAATTCCAATCAACGCGGCGACTCCTGTGGCAATCACGATGGAAATTGGAGAAATAATAAACTGCCACTCATATCCCAAAGACACAATAACAACCGACGCCAAATAGGAAACAATTATTCCAAATAACATTCCTATTATTCCCCCAACAACCGTAACAAAAACCGATTCCATCAAAAATTGAGTGACAATATGAAAATTTCTGGCGCCTATCGCTTTGCGAAGTCCGATTTCTTTTATTCTTTGATTAACTGAAATCAACATTATATTCATAATTCCCACTCCTCCGACAAGCAAGGATATGGCGGCAATGGAAACCAAGAAATATTTAAGCACATCCGTAATGCTGGTGATAGTTGAAATTGCTTGCGCGGTGTCTCTCACTGAAAAATCGTCTTCCATTCCTGCTTTGATTTTGTGATTTTGACGAACAGTCATTCTAATATCAACTGTCGCTCGACTTAAATTATCAGCGTCATCCACTTTAATGCGCATAAAATTCAGATAGTCAATTCCCAGGAGCAATTTTTGCGCGGTGAAAAGAGGAACATAGGCCACCTGGTCACTGTTAGAAAAAGCCACCGACCCTCTTTTTTCCAAAACTCCAATGACTGTCATATTGGCATCCTTGAGCGTTACCACTTTTCCCAGCGGATCCTGATCAGAAAAAAGTTCTTTTGCCAATTCAGATCCCAGAACAATATTTCTGGAAAGATTAGTTTCTTCATCTTTGGTGAAAAATCTTCCCTTTTCAACTTCGGCGCTTTCAACGTCGGGAAAGCTGGCAGTCGTTCCTTGGTAACTGGCTTCAATTGAAACACTTTTATATTTTATTGTTGCAACTCCTGTCACATATCCGGCGCCATTAATCGCATTGGGAACATTTTTATTTTGCAACACTGATTGCAAATCCTTATATTTCAAAGTTGTCGTAACAATTCCCAAAACAGAAGCTGGCGGTCCTTTTTCATCCGAAGCTCCCGGAAGAACGCCAATCAAATCAGAACCGATTCCGGAAACCTGATCCAAAATAAGTTGTTGAGCGCTGGCGCCAATCGACATCACCACGATCACCGAAGTAATTCCAATTATTATTCCCAATATCGTTAAAAAAGAGCGGAATTTCGCCGCCATCAAGTTTTTGTAAGAAATTTTTATCGGCGCGATAAGTTTCATAGATAATTATTTCAACAATTCATTTTCATCTCCCGCAATCTTTCTGTTCTTCACCACGTCATCTGCAACAATTTCTCCGTCTTTCATATATAAAATTCTTTTGGCATGCTGAGCGGTATAGGTTTCGTGAGTTACGAGAATAATCGTGTGTCCGTCTTCATTAAGTTTTTGTAAAATCCGCATTACTTGAAGCCCCGACTTGGAATCCAAATTTCCTGTCGGTTCATCGGCAAAAATAATTTCCGGATTATTCACCAACGCGCGCGCTATCGCCACTCTCTGCTTTTCTCCTCCGGAAATTTGATTAGAAAGATAATTGATTCTTTTTTCCATTCCCACCGCCGCCAAAGCTTTTCCTATTTTTTCCGCGTTATCAGAAATAGTTTCAATTTTATTTTCATCATAGAGAAGAGGCAATTCCACATTTTCATACACGGAAGTTCGGGGAAGCAAATTGAAAGATTGAAAAACAAAACCTATTTTTTTGTTGCGAATTTTTGCCTTCTGATCTTCGGACAGCTTGGTCACATCCACATTTTCAAAAAAGTATTTTCCTTCCGTCGCGCTATCAAGAAGTCCCAAGATTTGCATTAATGTAGACTTTCCACTTCCGGAAGGTCCCATAATGGAAATAAAATCTCCTTTTTCAATCGAAAAAGACGCATTCCTAAGCGCGTGCGTCTTTATTTCGCCTTCTCCATATGTTTTTGAAAGATTTTCAACTTTAATCAGACTCATTGATTTTGATTATTTTTCCGAAACAAATGTGATAACTTTTTCTCCTCCCCTAAGTCCCAATTTTATTTCCGTCATTCCTTCATCGCCTTCCAATCCGGTTTCGACAAAAACTTTTTCAGTCGCATTTTCTTCTTTCAAAATCTCAACATATTTTTTGTTGCCTTCGGTTTTGATGGCGCGAAGAGGAATTTTGACAACATTTTTTTCTTCAGCCGTTTCAATGTCAATATTAGCGCTCATTCCCGGTTTCAATCTTGAATCAATATTACTGCTAACTCTGAGTTTCACTCGATAATAGACAACGTCTTGAATCACAGTGGCGTCCGTGTCGATTTGCGCCACTTCCGATTCGAAAACATTTTCTATCCCCAAGGCATCAAATGTTACTTTCGCCCTGTCTCCCAATTGCACTTTGGCAATATCCGATTCAGAAACATTTGTTTCAACCACCAAATCATTTGGATCACCAACCGTGAAAACCGGAGTTGGGCTATTGGCCACCGTTGTTTCATATGGATCAACATTTCTTTTCAAAATAATTCCATTAATCGGGGAATACATATATGTGTCGCGTATTTGCGATTGAACTATATTTATTGCGTCTTCATACGATCTTATTTTTGCCCGTTGCGCCTCTTTGTCATCATAATTATATTGTCCGGGATTTTTCTTTATACTTTTGAGAGCTTCCTTTTGCGCCTGCAAATTGTTTCGGGCTTGTGATAACTGCCCGCTCAAAGAACCCAGATCCAAGCGCGCCAAAAGTTGCCCTTCTGTGATTGAATCGCCAACATCCGCCAAAAGACTAATAACCCGTCCGCTCACTTTAAAAGACAAATCTGTTTGGTTTACGGTTTTGATTACACCCGTAGAAGAAACAGTTTGAAAAAGATCGCCCTTTTCAACATCAACAGTGGTATACACTACATCGGCGCTTTTTTTACGAAACATAAAATAACCACCGACAGCGACAATAATAATGATAACGATCCAAATTAATTTCTTTTTTAAACTCGACATATTTGCGTTTAAATTATAAAAATGATTCTTGTTTGCATTTTCCGTCCAACGCCTCGTTCACCAGCGCGTCTGCAATCTTGTTTTTTTCTCGCGGAATATGGACAAATTCAACTTTTCCAAAATCCAACATCAAATTCCAAATTTCAATAAAAAATTCTTGGATATGTTTTTCTTTTAACCGATATTCGTGATTGATTTGCCTAACCACCAGTTCGCTATCCAAAAAACATCTGACAAAAAAATTTTTTGCTTGAGAATTTCCCAATTCTTGTTTGATTTTTTTTAAACCCAAAATCAAAGCCATATATTCCGCTTCATTGTTGGTTTTGACGCCAATACACTGTCCAATTTTCTTGTTCAGTGTTTCTATATAAACGCCAACAGCCGCCGGTCCGGGATTCCCTCTGGATCCGCCGTCCGTATACATTATGATATTTTTTTCCATATTTTAATTTTACCATTCATCCAAATAAGCCGCAATACTTGTCCTAAATGAATCTGGCCACCAAATATCCGATTCCCAATGGTCCTTCATAATTCAATAAATGAAATTTATATTTTTCTTTACTTATTATTCCCAAAAGAATGGCTATCGATCGCAATCCGCACTCGGCCACTTCTTCTATAAAATCTTTATCCAAACCAAAATTTCCGTGAAAATTATTTTCAAACAGAAAACCGATAATTTTTTCATCAAAAAACCTGGCTCGCGAGCTATAGCCGGCGGGAGAATCTATGGAAAGTCGATGAGAAAGATCGCCGCTGGCAATCACGGCAATTCTTTTTTTACTATTCTTGCACATTTTTCCAATAACTTGTCCGAATGAATAATGCTTTTCATAATTTAGCATAGAAAAAGCCAAATGCAATACCTTGGGTTTTATGTTTTTTGTGAGATGCATTAAAGGTACAATAGCTCCATAATCAAGAAAATTTTCATGAAGATGCGCCGGCGCTCCGTTCATTTCCGCATAATAAGAAACTTTATCCGCAAGCATAATGTCATTTTCAAATTCAATCATTTCATCGACTCCAAATTCCGCCAAATTTCCCCTAAGCGTCGGAGATGAGTTTATAACAAAAACATAATTCTCCATTTTGGCATGCGGAGAAATTATTAAAATTGTGTCCGGTTTGGATTTTTCCAATCCTTCACGAATTTTTTCAAAAGCTTCCAGGGTTTTTTTTATTTTTACTTTATCTTTTTTAGCGCCAATCCCCGCAATGCTTTCCGGAGGATGTGGTACTATGGCGGCAAAAACTATCATATTTTTATGTATTAATATTTTCTCTTACTAATACAACTTTCACCATAAAATATTCAATAGACACATCGAAAAAGAGAAAGCTCAAAGCTTTCTCTTTTAAGTGATATCGAATTATATTCGATCGCATTTTCCATCGCCATCTTTGTCAACAAAATTTCCCCCCAAATTTTGACCGCGATTTTTAAAATTTCCAGTTCCATTCATAGCTCTTAAACCCAATTCTTCTCTTATCTTATTGGCTTCTTCAATTTTTCCTTCCAGTCTGAGTTTTCTCATTTCGGTAAACTTGGAAAAATTATTTTCATTGATAACATCAGCCATTCTTCTTCCACTCATCAATTCTTTCCAGGCTTTATAGTCATTGCTTTCTATCGCCTTGGAAATTGACTCGTGACGCTCGGGAGAATAATTGCGTCCAAAAAAGTTTGGATTTGTTTCCTCTGCAAAAGCTTGACTGACCATAATTCCTCCCGCAACGGCAACGACTCCCAACGCTGTTGCTAGTATGTACGTTTTTTTCTTTGTCATTTTTTATTATGATTATTAATTAGTTTTCAGCTGCTTGCGCGCGCATAGTCTATAACGTAATGTTTGGCAATTTGTTTTCAAAATTATTTTTATTTCTCATCCGCATTTCTCCGGTAAAATTATTTTTTTCGAATTTTCTCTGCAACATATTCCCCCTCCAGGGACGTATTTGTCTGGCTAAAAATTTACCCTCAGAAATTATTTTTCCAATAATTTTCACTCCCGCTTCTTCTTCAATTTTTGCCATTGGCATTACAATGGTATTTTTATCCAAAATAATTTCCCATTTTTTGCCGTCAAAATCTTCCAAGAAAATTGAATTGTTATTTTTTGACACAATTTCTCCAGCCAGAAAACCTTTCTCCGGTTGCGACCATTGATCTTCCATTGTATGCACAAAATTTCTATACATTGGAAAATTTCTCCTTGCGGCATTATTAGTAACTTCTCCAAAATTTGCCAGATGCGCTAAAATTCCCATTCCCAAACTAACTCCCAGCACAATCAAAACTATTTTTTTCCAGCTGTATTTATATCCTGATTTTGTGCGGCGAACAACTTCATAGATCCCAAAAATAAACAACAAAACAATAATCATCCAAAAATATGGGAAAAAAATAAAGCCGAAAAAAATTCTATTTCCGATTTTCTCATAAACATTCCAATCAAATTGAGTAACCAAGAATAAGATAACAGCCAAGCCTACTGCCGAAAAAAATCCAATAATTCCTGCCAAAAACCAAGTCAACAGACTTTTCAAAACAAACTTCCATTTTGGCAAAGGATGAACATTGCCACTTTTTAATTGCTTAACTGTTTCTTGAATTAAATTTTTCATATAATTTTATTAATTAGAACATTTTACATTTGCTTTTCTCAATTCTTCCACGAGTATTTTTTTTCCTCTCGCAATTAATGTTGCCACTGTTCCCTTGGACTTTCGAAAAATATCCATAATCTCTTCATACTCTTTTTCTTCTAAAAACCTCAGATAAAGAACTTCTCTATATTTCAACGGCAACTTTTCAATAACTTCTTTTATTTTTTTCACACAATCTTTATTCGCCAATTCATTTTCGATATCAATATCCGATCGAACAATCTTCATCCACTCATCATCTTCTAATATTGCCATCTTCGGCCTAGCCGATATTTTTCTGAAATTATCAACAACGTGATTATGAGAAATGCGATAAATCCAACTAGAAAACTTCAATGAACCGTCATGATCATTTAAATTTAAATATATTTTGGTAAAAATTTCCTGCAGCATATCTTCTATATCTTCTTGAGCAAGTCCGGATATTCTTCGCACATAATGAAAAAGCGGCCACTGATACCTAGCCATCAACACTCCAAATATTTCCTGATCTTCCTTGGCAATTTCAACCAATTCCCGATCGGACATCTTTTCTAAGTTTTCATTTTTATGCATTTCCGTAATTATACAATCTGCAACATAATACGAATATTGGCTTATTTGTTTTCATTTTTAGGCTCTATAACAATCATATCCTTCCCCCTATCATTCTCACTGAAAGGATTTTTGTTGTGATTTCCTGTCGGATAATTGCCAATAGCGTCAAATAGAACAGTCTCGTCGTAACGATAATTTTCTCCTCTTTTGGTTCCGGAATCATTGACAACGAATTCCTTCTTTGAACTATCATAACCAACCAACACAATCATATGAGTTATCGGACCGGGAGCAACATAGTATGGATTGTCAAGCTTTTGACCGTTTGTCGGAAGGATAACCAAATTTCCTTTCAAAATTTCCTGTTTTAAATCATCCTTGGTAATGTTTTTCACGACATTTATTTTTTCATATTTTGAATATTTTTTCAAAATCAACGCCGTATCTTCAGCGGAGGCATCCACGTATTCATTTAGTATTTCTTTTTCCAAATCGACAATTTTTTTTATTTCATCATACATCTGTTGCGTGGAAAAAGTTTTTCCCTCCAACCATCCCTTGGTCATAAGAATAGCCGCTTCCTCGCAAGCATCCTGAAAAACAGGATCGTCCCAATTGGCAAAGGGGGCTTGCAGAACAAAAGGGACGCCGGAAATAATGTTGTCAGTTTTTTTGATAATGATATTCTCTTCAGGAACAAGAGGTTTTTCTTCCAATTTATTTTCTTCTTTTTTCATTTCAATATTTTCTTTTTCCCAAGAAACTCCTTTTTGTTCAAAAGTATCAATATCTTGTTTGGTTTTTTTCTCAAAAACAAAAAAGGTTATCGAAGCCAAACACACTGACAAAACTAAAAATATGACTAAATTTTTTTTCTTCATTTTTTTATATATTATATTTTATTGTTCTTACTACAAATATAACATAACTTTTATTCATTTTTATTCCTAACAAAAAACACTTCAAAATTGTGAAGTGTTTTTTGGAAATTCTATCCCAGAAGTCTTTTGTAGTTTTTTGACCAATATTGAATTTGATTAGCATACCAATCATATTGCCCGGAAGTCGTTCCCGATAAATACATTTTAGCGGCATTTCTTTCCGCTAGATGATCGTGCTGCTTAACTCCGTAAGTGTCGGAAAGAAGCAATGCCATCGCAACAATCCCATCTTTAACATTCCAAGGATCCGGATTTTCTTTCTCAACTATTTCAGATATTTTGTCTTTATATAACATCCAGATATCTGGCATAAATTGAGGGATTCCCATAGCGCCACCTGTTCCAGCATAGCGTGTAGGATTGCAAGAAACTCTCACTTTTTCATAATCCCGACCAATACTTTCAGCGAGATTTTTAATTATCTCTCTTCTTTGAATAAAAGTATTATAGGCTTGATATCCCAATTGACCATTTTGATAGGCCGCTTCAGCTCCCTCTTCAACTTCTTTATAGGAGCAATCCCCTGTGCTGCGACCAAGATCAGATTCTACGACCAACATACCCATAAGAAAATCTTTGCGCACCCCGGTCTTTTTACTGGCAAAATCTACGGCCTCCTCGACCTGCTCAAGATGCGTTTTAGTTTTTTTCTTCTCAATTGTAAAGTTCTTAGTTTCTTTTATCGGCTGGTCAACTGCTTTTTTCGACCAATGCCAATTTTCAATTTTTATTTTCTTGGTTTTTTGCAATTTTTCTTGAGTAAACTCTTTAATAAATTGCATTGGCGATTCGGCTGCTTGCGCTTTATCAATAGAAACCACCGAAACCGCGCTCAGAACAATTAAAGCTGTCATTAACTGAGCTGCTTTTACTGCTTTGTTTTTACAAATACATTTGTTTTTAACTTATTACGTTCGACTGTTTTTTATTTTGACAGTCAGTTTTATTTTTACTTTTGCAAATTAAAAAAGCGTTCCATATTGGAACCCCTTTTTCAATTTTGCCTATCTATTCTAACGCAGCTGCATCAATTCGTCAAGTATTTTTTAACTAAAAAATTAAAGAAATGCATTTTATTGGCTCAATGGAGACAATAATAGACTGTGCATAATTTTTATTTATTGTTTAAATAATTTATCTAAAAACATATTTAGTTCTTCGCCTTTTATTTTTCTATATTGTCCTGATTTTATTCCTCCCAATTCAATATTCAAAATCCTTACTCTTTTCAAGTCCGTTACTGCATAACCAAAAAAACCGCACATTTTTCGAATCTGCCTATTCTTACCTTCGGTCAAAATAATTGAAAAAACATTATTGCTTATCTTGCTGACAACACAAGGCTTCGTTTTATATCCATCTTCCAAAACCACTCCGGCAGACATTTTTTTAACAAATCTGGCATCAACCGGTCTATCTGTATGAACGACATATTCTTTCTGATGTTCATATTTTGGATTAAGCAATTTGTCTGTTATGCGACCATCATTGGTTAAGATTATCAAACCGCAAGAATCCTTGTCCAACCTTCCCACTGGGAAAACTTTTTTGGGGAAATTTATTATTTTGTTAATAGCAATTTCTTCGCCTTGCGGACTGTGAGTAATAACATTTTTGGGTTTATGAAAAGCCAGGTAAACATAGTTTTCTTCCGGTTTCGCTTTAACGCCAACCACATCATTTTCATTAACTTTGTCACCCAAAACAGCCACACGATCATTTAGCATAATCTTGCCTTCTTCAATAAGCGTATCAGCCTCTCTTCGACTACAAACATTTTTTCCAGCTAAATACTTATTTATTCTGATTGGATATTTGATTTGTTCCATAACAAACCAATAATACCCTCTTTATTTAACAAGTCAAGCTTATGCAAATTTTAAAAATTAATAAATAAACTACAACCCATTGGCTGTTTTATTTTGAATATGCTGTTCGAAAGTTTGCGCAAAGATAGTTTCTCCGGTGTTTGGATTATTGAGAAAATATAAATAATCTGTCTGCGTCGGATAGACAGCCGCTCTTATGGAAGAAATTCCCGGATTCGACACCGGACCAGGAGGAAGTCCCTTGAATCTATAAGTATTATAGGGGGAATCAATATTTATGTCATTTGCATTATGCTGAATTTTCTTTTCTCCGCCAAGAGCATAAGACACTGTCGCATCACTTTGAAGCGCCATTTCAATTCCCAGTCTTTTCCAAAAAATTCCACTCACTGTTTTTCTATCTGAATCAACCTTTACTTCTGTTTCAATAATACTGGCCATAGTTAAAATTTCAAAAATACTTTTATTTTGTTTTTCTATTTCGGTTCTGATTTCAGCGTCAACCTTTGTGTTGAAATTTTTTAACATTTTAACAATAATACCTTCGGCTGAAGCGTCCGGAGCGAAAAAATACGTATCTGGAAAAAGATATCCTTCGAGAGAATTTTTTAAGGGCTTATCTTGAAAAAAATCAAATTCGGAAATCAATTCAGTTGATGGATTGCTGGCCAATTTCAAAAATTCGTCTCCGGGAAGATTTTTTCCATTCAGTCTTTTCGACATCTCCAAAATTGTCCAACCTTCAGGAAAAGTAATCTTCGCATAAGCTGGACGCGTTTCTCCTTCTACCAAGATTCTGATTATTTCAGGAATTGTTAATTCAGGATTTATTTCATATTCTCCGGCAATAATTTTTTTATCCAAATCATTGTTCCAGGCATAATAAATAAAATATATTTCTCTTGAAATCAATTTTTTTTCTTTTAATTTTTTTGCCACATCCACAAAATTTTCTCCTTTCTCAATGACAACAATTTGACTCTCTTTCGCGGTACCACGGGAATAATCGACTCTACTAGAAAACAACAAAAAAATTCCGCCAAAAAAAGCAAATATTCCAATAAAAATAAAAATCCTTATTATTCTTTTTTTCATAATAAAATCAAGCGCTAAAAATTATTCTTCTCAATCAATGGTACAAATGAAAAACCAGAAAATTCTTCTTTGTAAAAATCATTCTCTCCTCTTTTTTCCAAATACCAAATACTGTTATGAACCGGAATTACTATTTTTCCGCCAATTGCCAATTGATTTTTCAAATCTTGGGGAACATTTTTGGACATAGCCGAAACAAGAATTCTGTCATAGGGAGCATTTTTGGCATAGCCCTTGCTGCCATCCGCGCAATGAAATTCCGTATTCCTGTTTTTGGAAAAATCAAATTTGAAAAAATTATTTTTTCCAAAATCGCAAAGTTCTTGAATTCTTTCTATGGAGGTAACTTTTCCTTTCTCTCCGACAATATATGCCAACATAGTTGTCGTCCATCCGCTTCCGCTTCCCACATCTAAAATATTTTGTCCCGATTTAACATCTAAAAGTTCCAACATTATAGCTACTGTCATTGGCTGGGAAATTGTTTGACCATATCCTATCGGCAACGGAATATCTTTTTCCGCCGATTCAACCAAGTCATCCGGAACAAATTCTTCTCTTCCCACAACCGAAAAAGCGTCTATCACAATATCCGTTTTCAAATAGCCCCTTCTCATCAAATCATTAGTCAATCGACTCATAGTTTTATATTCCCATCACTTGAACGATGATGTCTCTTTTTCTGGCACCGTCAAATTCCAAAGCAAATATGCTTTGATTATGTTGAACTGCAAGTTTTCCGCTTTCAATAGGAATTGTTTCACTAGAACCCAATAAAAGAGCTTTGCAATGAGAGTGCCCATTGCTTCTTCCGTCTGATTTAGAATTTTTTTTCAATTCAAAAAGATCATGGGAATATCTATCATCCATAGGAACTATTTTATATAAAATTCTCATAAAATCCTGGATGAGCATCGGCTCATTGTTATTCATAACCACACTCATAGTGGTATGCGGGGAATAAACCAAAACTTGCCCTTCCCTTATTCCGGACTTGGAAACAATATCTTGAACCCTATCAGTAACATCAATAAATTCAATTTGAGTGGTGCTTTCGAAATTTACTTTTTGTTTGTGTATTTTTATTTCCATATTAATTGCCCGCAAATTTACGGATTAGAGAATTAAAATTTATTTAAATACTGATGCGACTGCCTTAACCGCTCTTTTATCCAATGCGTTTACAATTATTTTACCACGATTCGGCTTTTTCACCAAAGACGCCAAAACCAATGCCGCCTTTATTTTATGCTCATCCGTTATTTTTCTAACATTATTATCCAACGCTCCGCGAAAAATTCCCGGAAAAGCCAAAACATTATTAATTTGATTGGGATAATCAGATCTTCCAGTCGCCACAATATACGCTCCACCTTTTTTTGCTTCTTCCGGCATAATTTCCGGCGTTGGATTGCTCATTGCAAAAACAATTGATTTTTCATTCATCAAAGAAATATCCGAATGATTTATTAAATTAGGCGCGCTAACTCCCACGAAAACATCCGCTCCCTTCAACGCATCTTTCAGTGTTCCTTGCATTTTTTCCGGATTGGTAATCTTGGCTATTTCTATTTTCGTATCGTTCATTCCATCTTTTCTCCCTTCAAAAATAATTCCCGTCCGGTCTATCATCAAAATATTTTTTGCGCCATACTTCAAAAGCAATTTCATAATCGCCACGCCAGCCGCGCCTGAACCTGAAATAACAATTTTTATTTTTTTGATATTTTTTTCAACCACCTTCAGCGCGTTAATCAATCCAGCTAAAACCACAATAGCTGTTCCGTGTTGATCGTCGTGAAAAACCGGAATATCTAATTCCTTTTTCAATCTTTCTTCAATTTCAAAGCATCTCGGAGCGGAAATATCTTCCAAGTTTATTCCGCCAAAAGTTGGAGCAATCGCCTTCACTATTTTAATAATTTCTTCCGTGTCCTGGGTATTCAAAACAATTGGAAAAGCATCCACTCCGCCAAGCTCCTTAAAAAGCAAGGCCTTGCCTTCCATCACCGGCAATCCCGCTTCCGGTCCAATATTCCCCAAACCCAAAACTGCGCTTCCATCGGAAACCACCGCGATAGTGTTTTTTCTGATCGTATATTCGCGAGAAAGTTTTTTGTCCTTAGCAATAACTTTGCAAACCTCAGCCACTCCCGGCGTATACAAAATCGGCAAATTCTCCTTGGTCAGTTCTTGCTTGGAACAAACCTCGATCTTCCCACCTAGTTTTTTTGAAAGTTGAATTGATTTATGCATATCTTTTCTATTTTTTTGTCAATTTGAGTTTTTTATACACGCTTCCTGCTGCCACGGCGCCTTCG
>AMFJ01025397.1_pt1 | contig 13305 bp, 12 predicted proteins | sample 427208 | NCBI WGS metagenome assembly AMFJ01 (sample SAMN02954298, study PRJNA114691) | groundwater metagenome | biome: aquatic; feature: subsurface aquifer; material: sediment; isolation source: subsurface aquifer sediment | place: USA: Rifle, CO | collected 2008-08
TCTATCATGGGTGTATTGCTCGCCATTCCTTTCGCTATCAAACAAAGTTCAGATGCATTAAAAATAATGCCTGAACAATTTACTTATCTTGCAGGATTATTAAGTATTATTGTAACTGCATTTTTATGTGCTTGGATTTACCGAGTGGTCGTGCGAAAGTAGAGAAACATCAGAACAGGATATCCCCCATCGCTCTATTGAATTTATTTTGCTCTATACCTTGCAAAGGAAGCATCTTGCCATTTGCCATAATTAATAGATCCATCTGAAAATTGATTCTCGGAATAACGTGTATCTTTTATTAATCTTGAACAAGAACGAATGACTGTATTGTCATCGGCTGAATAAAATAATGCGAAAGTGAAACGCTCAATTGCACCTTGCGCTTTTTTTACCGTGTGCTTTGTCGCCATGATTTTATCATTTGAAATTAACTGTCCAAATTCACCGACTTGAAAAAGCAACGTCGATTTATCAGGCACGAGAATTTTTTCAAAATTATGGCCATTCGTTGGAACAATATAAAGTCCCGCATCAGAAGGTTCATCGATTTCCTTATCCTCTTGAAAATAATAAGCTGGGATCAATCCAGTAAATACACCATGATCGAAATGAGCGCCGCACCAATCCATATCAGCATTATTGACATCATTCCCTTTGTGATAATGCAGCAGCCTCCCGTATCCTTTTAAGTGTTTATGTTGCAGACCCATCGCATCATTCAGGCCAATCAGATCTAAAAGTAATTTACCCACAGAAAAAATGAGCCCGCCTAATTCCAGGTAAGGTGTACGAAGATCCATTTCAGCAGGCCATTTATTATGTGAATGATCTGGTACATTTGCATAGAAAGAAGCTTTCTTATCATCAATCTGCCACACACCCTGTTGGTTCTTAAACCATTCTGCGCCTAACTCATACCCTTCTGTTTCACCCGCATCCCAATCAGGCGCATAGTGTTGCTTTATCGTTTCTGGAAGTTTTGAAAATAGCCTGGCGCTCTCAATAAATTGGCGGGTTTTACTTGCAAATTGCGGCACATCCCGAATGCCAACAATCCCTTTTTGAAATAAAGCGTCTTCTAGCGATTGGATAGCAATAACATTATTTGATCCAACCAAATCATCGTAAGAAATAATATTAAGCTGCATCATTATACTCACTGTGAGTGAAAGAATATTAAGAATAGTATAACATTCTATTTTTCAGAAAACTTAACTCCAAAGCTCATCACTTCTGCAACTGATTGTTTTCCTAGCGCCAACATAACCAATCTATCGATACCTAACGCGACACCAGCACAATCAGGTAATCCTGCTGCAAGTGCCGCCAGTAATTTTTCATCTAGAGGGACTTGCTGAATATTGTGCTCTTTACGATAAGCCAAATCCTGCAAAAATCGCTTTCGTTGTTCTTTAGCATCTTGCAATTCATGAAAACCATTCGCAAGTTCAATACCTTTAAAGTAAACTTCAAAACGAGAAGCAACAGGTGGTATTTCAGTATATCGAATCTTAGCCAAAGCCGCTTGCGTAATAGGAAAATCGTATAAAAATAGGGGACAATCGTGTCCAAGTTGCGGCCCGATGCAATGCGTTAGCAGTAAATCCAATCCTGTATTATAGTCTGTTGCTGTTTGTGAATTAAAATGAATACCATGTTGTCGCACGCATTGCATCACGTCATCTACACTTGCAACATGCGGATCTATTCCAACAAATTGCATGAATACTTGTTGATAACTTAAACGTTCTGCAGCCGGCGTAGTAAAGATCGTCTGCAATAATATATCCATTTCATCCATCAACGCATGATGATCAAATCCGGGACGGTACCATTCCAATAAAGTAAATTCCGGATGATGTAATTTTCCACAATCGCCTTGGCGAAATGCTTTGCAAATTTGATAAATAGAGCCAATACCTGCTGCCAGTAAACGCTTCATCGCGTATTCAGGGGATGTTTGTAAATAACCTAGGTATTCCCGCCCTGTATCAAGACATAGGGCAGGAATACTTAAGACGTAGGGATCTGTCACTGTCGCTGATGACAACAATGGCGTATCCACTTCAAGAACGCAGCGTTCTTTAAAAAACTGACGAATGATGTCAATAATTTCAGCGCGTTTGCGCAATACATGAAGGGCTGCAGTAGGCTGCCAGGAATGCAAGTTATTCTTTTGCTCTTGAGACATACGCACCCGTACGGGTATCGACTTTAATCAATTCCCCTTCGGCAACAAATAAAGGCACACGCACCACAGCGCCTGTTTCTAATTTTGCGGGCTTGCCACCGCCGCCTGAGGTATCGCCGCGCACCCCTGGATCCGTTTCAGTAATTTTTAGCACCACAAAATTAGGCGGCGTCACTGCTAATGGCACGCCATTCCAGAGCGTTAACATACAATCCGTCTGTTCTTTCAACCATTGTTTTGAATCCCCGACAGAAGATGTATTCATAGCAAATTGTTCATAAGATGCTTGACACATGAAGTGCCATTCATTGCCATCGTTATAAAGATATTGCGCTTCAATTTCAGCAACATCGGCTGCTTCTAACGTATCGCCTGATTTATAGGTACGTTCCACAACGCGTCCTGTTTTGAGATTGCGCGTTTTAATCCGATTAAAAGCTTGCCCTTTCCCTGGTTTAACAAATTCATTATCGATGATGACACAAGGGTCACCATCAATCACAACTTTCATGCCCCCGCGAATTTCGCTTGTTGTATAAACAGCCATTGCTCTCTCCTATGATGATAGCTGCGCAACATCAACTAATGAGATAATACAGGTTTCGCCATACAGTTAGATATCGTTAATGTATCGGTGTCATCATAATTATCAATCTCAAAACCGCCCGATGCGCCAGAAAAGACTAGTGAACCAGAAATAATATTTTTCTCTGTTGTTTTTACTTTCTCTCTATAGTCAGATGAACCATTAACAGAATAACGTTCGCCATGAACATTATAATTAGTCAACGTAATCGTATCAAACTCCTGTCCAGATTTATTATCACTCGTCAACTCACAAGTGATGTCATAAGGAAGACCATAGGGTAAATACTTGCTGACTTCAACTACCAATGTACCAGGCTTAGTACCCACACGCGGCTTAACTTGTCCACCTGGAAAATGAACAACATCTGACAAAGGACTGGCGATCGCCGCATTTCCAAAAACAACCATGGATGACAAACAGACGAATAATAATTTTTTCATTTGTAACTATCCTCTCAATGTAGAAAAAACAGATACAATAAATATGCTTGAAGCAAATGTCCATTAAAAAATATTTTTTATGCATTATGGCAAAAAATAACGCTTTATTCGCGCATTTTGATAGGAATAATAAAGATAACTCGCAAACCACATTGCAAAATAGCCACCTATTTTCCAAAATGTTGGGCGCCTGAATTAGCCTGTGAACAACCTAGCACGCCTATAAAACTGCTGCTATGCAGCGAGGAATTGTGCACAGACTAAATCCCGTACAGTTTTTCTGTGTGCTTCATGAAGAGCAAAGATACTATTTCCTAAAACTCAATTAACACATTGATTTCAACTTACTTTAATCGTATCCCCGCAAGAAAGTCTGCATGAGAATGTTATGTTCTACATGACTGCCCCCAGGTTGTAATGGAGTTAGCCACAGTGTTATCCACAGAAACTGTGGATAAGTCCATGCTATCGAAAAAGAGGATATTTTGCTGTGGACAGATATTGCGAGAACCGATTACTATCCGAACCCTGCGTGCCATCATTACACGAACGGGCAAAATGCGCAGCTTAGCATCACAGCACAGGCCATTTTTAACTTTAACCTAAACCATCATGATTAGGTTAAAACAATCGATTCAACCAATACTTTAAAACTGAAAATACTAAATTTTTAAGGGTCCCTGGCATGAGCGTAAGAAGACCATGCCCGGGAATTAAATGTGTTTCATTCACATAAAATTGTACATGAGGATCACTTTCTGACTGCCATTTGATTCGATCTTTTGGAGACATTTTTACAACATTACCCGTTTTTCTGATAAGATGATTTTTATTATCCACAATTGCAAACCCCATTTTATCAGCAGCATGAATTAAAAAATTAGCAAGATCATCGTCAGGCACAGTATTATATCGAGGATACATCTCATATGCATATCGCGCTATCATTCTATAACTTGCAGGATTTATTACGGTATTAATACAGTATAATTTTCGGAAAGGATGTAAAAGCTTGAATTTGGCGCTTTCACGCAAGACAAAACTAGCGACATCACTTTTTCTACGATATTCTTTATCTATTCCAATAAGCAAACAACAAAGCGTAACAGGATGAGAATGAAACACTTCATTAAAAAAACGCATAATTTCAAACCCAACTACACGTTCACAATTGTCTGTAAATAATTCTATATCAACTTGTGCCAACGGATTGTCGATATAACATTCATAAAATTCTTGTTTCGATTTTCCATGGAATAATTTGTCATACAATGGATATATTTTTTCAAGGTATTGTAATTTTTCTTCGCTCTTTAACGAATTGACTTGAATGAAAGATATTTTAGGAGAAGAAGACTGTGATAGCATACATTTTCTCTTAAGATGACCTTCTAACATTCAGTATACACCTTTATTAAAACTTAAATTTGTATGTACATTCAATTAACTAAACGTAACGTAATGTATTTCTTGATGGGAAATGACTATCCTGAAGTGGTATAATAACCATTAGAAAAGTGAAGGAAACACCCCATGGAAATCTCTGAACTTTTAAGCTTATGTATCAAAGAAAATGCTTCAGATTTACACTTATCCCCTGGTGAACCTCCTATCTTGCGCATTCATGGCGACTTGTTTCCCATGCAAAATTTGTCTGTGCTGAATGCACAAACAACTCAAAATCTTATTTATAGTATTATGAGCAATGCACAGCAAAAAGAACTCGAAGCTAATTTAGACATTGACTTTGCTTTCGAGTTACCCACAGTATCTCGCTTCAGAGTCAATGCATTTTATCAAGCCAAAGGAATAGCAGCGGCTTTCCGTACTATCCCAGAAACTATTCCAACACTAGATGCGCTGCAAATGCCCGTTGTATTTAAACAATTGTTAAACTTACCTAACGGATTAATTTTGGTAGTAGGTCAAACAGGCTCAGGGAAAAGCACTACCTTAGCCGCCATGGTAGATTACATTAATACCCATCAAACTAACCATATTATTACGATTGAAGATCCTATCGAATTTACCCATCAAAATAAAAAAAGTTTAATCCATCAGCGCCAAATAGGTCGTGATACACGCAATTTTAATGCTGCATTGCGTTCCGCGTTAAGAGAAGATCCTGATGTCATTTTAGTTGGCGAAATGCGTGATCTAGAAACCATTCGCTTAGCGCTGACGGCTGCTGAAACGGGACATTTAGTCATGGCAACTTTACATACCAGCTCCGCACCACGCGCCGTTAGTCGCATTGTAGATGTTTTTCCTGCAGGAGAAAAAGATATTATTCGCGGCATGCTCTCCGAATCCTTACAAGCTGTTATTTGCCAAACCTTATTAAAAAAAGCCTCGGTAAAAGGCAGGATTCCTGCGTTTGAAATTATGATAGGAACAGGTGCGATACGTAATCTCATTAGAGAAAATAAAATTGCGCAAATGTATTCAACGATACAAACTGGTGGTGAATCAGGTATGTGCACATTAGATCAATATTTACAAATGCTGGTACATAAAAGTGAAATTACTCCAACTGTCGCGCATGATGCATCGATGGACAAAGCACTTTTCTTAGATCAACAGCCTTAATGTAAAATAGTAAAAACCAGTAAAATAAGTGAGTATTGTGCTTTTTGTTTAGGATTGATTGACAAGGTCTTTGATTCATAAGGAGCCACATGGAACACGACGCTGCACTGAAAGTTCATCATGTAAAAATCACTAATATGACCTGCGCTAGTTGTGTACGACGAATTGAAAAAGCATTGCAGCAAACACCAGGAGTCACGCAAGCAACTGTCAATTTTGCGGAGCAGAGCGCAACCATCAAAACAACCGCCCCTATCGCTGCCATCATTCGCGTGATTCAACAAACAGGTTATGATGCAATTGAATTAGATGAAGCCAAACAAAATCTCGTTGAGCAACAAGAATATTATCGTTTGTTGCGTCAAGCATTAGTAGCTGGCATGCTGGGCATCCTTTTAATATTTATCAGCTTCATTAAAATTATTCCTCCTTTAAGCAGCACACCTGGTCAAACAAGCTGGCTATTCTTTGGTGTACTGTCATTTGGAATTTTGATTTATTCAGCAAGTGATATTTACCGCAAAGCCTGGCGAGGTTTTTTAATTCGCACAGCCAATATGGATACATTAATCGCTCTGGGCGTAAGCGCTGCATGGATTTTTTCTATGATTATTGTTCTTTTCCCGCAGATTTTTCCCGAATCCATGCATGAATTTTATTTTGAATCTGCACTGATGATTATTGCTTTTGTTAAATTAGGCAGCGCTATTGAAATGCACATGCGTGGCAAAACAAAAGAAACACTACAACTTCTCATGCAACTAAGCCCCCACACAGCATCAGTCATTCGTAACAATCAAGAAACAGAAATCAGCCTGCACGATATTGTAGTTGATGATGTTATTCATGTCCGACCGGGAGAAAAAATCCCAGTGGATGGTGTCATTACTGAAGGAAATTCAAGCATTGATGAATCCATGCTAACCGGTGAACCCATGCCTGTAGAAAAAACGATAAATGATAAAGTCACTGGGGGCACTTTTAATAAAACAGGTAGCTTTTTATTTAGAGCCACCCATGTAGGTAAAGACACTGCCTTAACTCACATCATCCAGTTAGTTAAACATGCACAAAATGCTAAACCCTCTATTGCGCGGTTAGCTGACACGATAGCTTCTTTCTTTGTGCCCAGCGTATTGATTATTGCGATTTTAACTGCTGCAACGTGGTTTTATGTTGGGCCCGAACCCAAAGCAACTTTCATCTTTATTACAACAATCAGCGTACTCATTATTGCTTGCCCATGTGCGCTGGGTTTAGCGTCCCCACTCGCTGTCATGATCGGTGTAAATAAAGCAGCAGAACATGGCATTCTTATTCGTCATGGTGATGCTCTGCAAAAAACGCGTCAATTGACAACGCTTGTCTTAGACAAAACAGGAACAGTGACCGAAGGAAAACCTGAAGTCACGCGCCTCACCGCCATTCCTCCTTGGACAGACACACGCGTTCTGCAATTCGCAGCGAGCATTGAACAACATTCAGAACATTCTTTAGCAGAAGCGATTTTAGCTTACGGCAAAACAAAATCTTTATCCTTTTTAGCAGTTAACAAATTTGAAGCGCATCCTGGACAAGGCATTAGCGGCATCATTGAAAACCACGCTGTTTTATTAGGCAATGCAGCCATGATGAAACATCATCAAATTGATTTAACATTGGATGAACCTATTGAAAAACAACAACAGCAACAAAACACGATTGTTTATGTTGCTATTGATAAAAAGTTGGCTGGCATAATAAGTATTTCCGACCCAATCAAAGCTGACACGTCATCAGCTATTGATCGTTTACACCGAATGGGACTTAAAATCATTTTATTAAGCGGAGACAATCAGGAAACAACCACTGCTGTTGCGAACACTCTCGGAATTAAGTATGTTTTTTCAAATGTCTTGCCGCAGGACAAAGCAGCCAAAATCGCTGAGTTACAAAAACAAGGAGAAAGAGTTGGCATGGTAGGTGATGGCATAAATGACGCGCCTGCACTCGCACAAGCAGATGTGGGATTCGCCATTGGTCGCGGCACTGATATTGCATTGGAAAGTGCTGATTTAATTTTAATGCGCAACTCCCTAAACAATGTTGTTGATGCAATTACAATTTCAAACGCAACGGTACGTAACATAAAACAAAATTTATTCGGCGCTTTTATTTATAATGCGTTAAGTATTCCACTGGCAGCAGGGGTATTATATCCATGGTACGACATATTACTTAATCCAATGATTGCGGGTTTTGCAATGGCGCTTTCATCTGTTACTGTTGTAATGAATGCAACTCGGTTAAAATGGCAAGCTTAGAGCCTGCGTTAAAAGAAAGGACTGCTCGTTGTTAAAAGGACATAGCTATGACAAACGCATGGAAAGAACAATTGCGCAAGTTGCTTATCAACAAATTAGGATCTAAAAAGGGAACATTCCTCGCCAAAAAATATGGTAATGCCTTCCCTACTAGTTACTGCGAGCAAAATTCTGTTAGTCATGCTTTTGAGGATATAGTGCAAATAGAGAAACTCTCTGCGGAAAAAACTCTAGAAATTGCTTTTTATGCTACTAAAGATCCTGAATTTCCCTTGCATCTTAAGTTATTTCAATACGACAAACCCATGCCTCTTTCTGACATTCTACCCATGATTGAAAATATGGATTTACGCACTTATAGTGAATCCTCTTATGAGATTTCTTTCGATAAAAAAAAATCAATCTGGATTATTGATTTCAGTGTTGCCTATACAAAATCAAACTCGATCGATTTTGCAAAAATAAAAGATATTTTTCAGGATGCTTTTATTCATATCTATTTTTCTGCTTGCGAAAACGACGGGTTTAACAAACTGGTTCTAGGCGCGGAATTATCTTGGCGCAAAATTGTCATTATTCGTGCTTACGCCAAATATTTGCATCAAATTGGTTTTCGTTTTAGTCAGGTTTATATCGAAAAAACTATGGTTAAAAACGCCGGCATTACGAAAAATTTAGTGGATTTTTTTAATTTAAAATTTAACCCAAAACAAAAAACCATCCCCACTAAAGAAATCAAAACCTTAGAAAACAAAATTCAAAATGATCTGGAAGCCGTCATCAATCTTGATGAAGACAGGATTTTGCGACAATTCTGGCACTTATTCAAAGCCACCTTGCGCACAAACTATTTTCAACTGAACAAAGATGGTAATCCAAAAGACTATTTTTCATTTAAATTAAATTCCACTGAAGTCCCCGGATTACCATTACCCCGTCCACTATTTGAAATTTTTGTATATGCAACGCACTTCGAAGGCATCCATCTGCGTAGTGCTAAAGTAGCGCGAGGGGGAATTCGTTGGTCTGATAGGCGTGAGGATTTTCGCACAGAAGTGTTGGGATTAATGAAAGCACAAAAAGTTAAAAATGCTGTCATCGTACCTTCAGGCGCGAAAGGCGGCTTTGCACTCAAAACATTACCCCAACAAGCCTCTCGAGAACTTATCCAACAAGAAGTGATCTCTTGTTACAAATCATTTATTCGTGGATTACTTGATCTGACTGATAATTTAAAACAAAAAAAAGTTATCCCCCCGAAAAACACAATTTGCTATGACGATCCAGATCCTTATCTTGTAGTAGCAGCAGACAAAGGAACCGCAACATTTTCTGATATAGCAAATAGCATTGCCAAAGAATATCATTTCTGGCTAGATGATGCATTTGCCTCAGGCGGCTCAACAGGTTACGACCATAAAAAAATAGGAATTACTGCGAGAGGAGCGTGGGAATCTATTAAACGCCATTTTCGTGAACTTGATATTGATGCAGAAAAACAAACATTTACTGTGATTGGCATTGGCGACATGAGTGGGGATGTATTTGGCAATGGCATGATTTATTCATCACACATCAAGCTTGTTGCGGCATTTGATCACCGCAATATTTTTCTGGATCCAAATCCTAATACAGAAAAATCTCACACGGAACGAGTACGCCTGTTTAATCTGTCGACTTCTTCCTGGGAAAATTATAATTCAAAATTAATTTCTGCTGGTGGTGGCATTTACAAACGCAGTAGCAAATCAATTACCATTACACCTGAAATAAAAAAATTATTAGATATTCAAGATAATTCGCTTCCCCCAAATGAATTAATTCGTGCAATTCTTAAAGCACCGGTTGATTTATTATTTAATGGTGGAATAGGCACTTATGTTAAAGCAAGCGCAGAGACACATGAGAGTGTAGGCGATAAAACAAATGAATTTTGCAGAGTGAACGGTGATGAACTACGCTGCAAAATAGTAGGCGAAGGTGGTAATTTAGGCTTTACTCAACTAGGCCGCATTGAATATGCTCTGAAAGGCGGGATTATCAACACTGATTTCATTGACAACTCTGCTGGCGTAGATTGTTCCGATCATGAAGTCAACATTAAAATCTTACTTAATAAAGAAATAATAAATGGCAAGTTAAATGAAAAGCAACGCAATCAATTATTGAGCGAAATGACACAAGATGTAGCGAAACTTGTATTAAAAGATAATTATAATCAAGCCCTCGTTATGAGTTTTTCTGCCATACACGCTACTCGTTATAGTGATCTATATCAAAGCTACCTTAAAGAACTTGAAACCTCAATACATCTTGATAGAAACGTTGAATTTCTTCCGGACGACAAAAAATTACTTGAGCGCAAAACAACAGGCCAAGGATTAACGCGACCCGAACTGGCTGTATTACTCGCTTATACCAAAATCCACATCAAAAATGAAATTCTGAAATCAGATTTACCGGAAGAACCCTATTTTGCAACCTCTCTGGAAACAGCGTTTCCTGCGTTATTAACAGAATCTTACTTAAAAGCAATGGAAGAACATCAGTTACGCCGAGAAATTATTGCGACCCAAATAAGCAATCAGATAGTAAATACCATGGGGATTACGTTTGTTTATCGTTTACAAATGGAAACCGGCGCTGCTATCGCTGAAATTGCACGAGCACATGCCATCTCCGTTGTTGCTTACGAAACAACCCATCTAGAAAAATTAATTGATTCACTTAATTTAAAAGTACCCATCAAAATGCAGTATGAATTACTGCACCATGTCCGACAGTTACTCAATCTCGCTACACGCTGGTTTTTATGCAAGAACCGCATGCAAAGCGATATTAACAAGATTGTTACGCATTATGCAAAATCGATTGCTGAACTGGAACATATCGTACCTCGTTTAATGGTTGGCATCACCAAGACCTACATGGAAACTATTATCAAACAATTCGTAGATGCCGGCTTGCCTGAAAACATTGCACGCAAAGTAACGATCGCCCGCGGTATGTATACTGCTCTCAATGTCATTGAGGTAGCCACCAAAAATAAATTCGATTTAATTAAAACAGCAGAAATTTATTTTGATATCGGCGGGCGGTTTAATTTAGTTTGGTTTCGTGATTACCTCGCCAATGATGCGCGCGAAGGTCATTGGAATACCATGGCCCGTCTAACATTACGCGATGAATTAGATAGCTTACAACGAGGGTTAACGATTGTTATCTTGCAATATAATAAAAAAGAAACCAATCCACGCAAATTGATTACACATTGGCTCACCGAAAATCATCATATTCAGGAGCACTGGACAAAATTAGTAGAAATGCTGCATAGCAGCTCTAATGTCGATTACACTATGTTTTTTATCACACTACGCAGATTGTCAGATTTTATTCTGGTGGATGAATAGGGCCATTATGACTTTGCAAAATAAATAATGTTCTTTTCAGTAATGACGCCATCCAGGGGAATATCCCAAGAATCATAAGGCAAACTATCCACACACTGTACGGTAAAAGCAAGGCCAAAAAGATAACATGCCTTGTTTGCCGAGGTACGTAAAAAATCGAATGTTTTATCATAATAACCCAAACCCATTCCCAAGCGATGCCCCGCTAAATCAAAACCGACTAACGGCATCAACACAATATCTAATTGCTCGATCGCTATTTTCTTTTTATTAACAGGTTCAGGAATTTTATAACGATTTAATTGCAATGAATCATTTTGTTGATAAGAAAAAAAATCTAATTTTTTTTCATCTGCTACTAACGAAGGCAAATAACATTTTTTTTCTGCTCGCCAAATGTGTTGGATAATGGGCAAACAATCAAATTCATCCTGCATCGGATAATAACAAGCAATATGTTGGCTATGCTGAAATAAATCCATTGCAACGAATAATTTTGCAGCCTGTTCCGCTGCCTGATGGCGGTCAGACAAAGAAATAGCGCGCCGTTTGGATAATAATACTGTGCGAAAAGTTGATTTTGAATTTGCACTCATCTTATGCAAAAACCCTTACTTTGCAGATTGCAATTCCAGTTGTATGCCAGGCATTAATGCACGCTCAATTTTATTTTGCAAAGCCTGTAAACGCTGATTCACATCTTGAACATGATTTTCCTTTTCCAGTAATTGATGCGTCACATTCAAAGCGGTGATAATAAGAATCTTATCCACATTAATGACAGTGTTACTCTCTTGCAAGGTACGTATCTTTCTTTCAAGATACTCTGCGGCTCGTTGCAATGCATCAACTTCCGCAACAGAACACTTAACCAGATAAGTCTTACCCAATATTTCAACTGCCGTGTCGATCATAGTATGACTCATTTAAATACTCTTAGTAGATGTAATATCAAGACAGGCTCTAAGACGTGAAATCATACTTTCAATCTGTGCAATGGCAATTTTATTTTTTTTCAAGATGATTTCTTTCTCTTGCATCAGTTGCGTTTTATTGTGCATTAAATTTTGATTAACATGCTCAAGCTGTTCGCAACGCTTAATAAGTGTCCTAATACGCGCCTCTAATTGTTGAAATACTTCATCCATGATATATGTCCATACACTTCAATATCTTATCTTACTCTGGTTAAGCACATGGCCGCAATCCTTTCATTGGCAGAGGGACATTGAAAATAAAGGCCGCGCGCTCACCAGTAGCCTTTTTTCATACGGTAAAATCGAGTATTCTATTGTTTTTTAAAATCGAGCACCTTAATGGGCAAATTAACACACCTTCCTACCTGGCAGGCGTTACAAACACATTATCAAGCCATTGCGGACTGTTCCATGCAGGAATGGTTTGCCAGTGACCCATTGCGCTTTTCCCGCTTTTCGCTGAAGTGCTCAGACATTCTAGTGGATTTTTCTAAAAATCGCATTACCGATGAAACCATCCGGCTGCTATGTGGGTTAGCAAAAGAAGCAAAGTTAGCAGAAAAAATAACGGCTCTTTTTACAGGTAAACCCATCAATTTAACTGAAAAACGAGCTGCATTACACACCGCATTACGCGATCGGACATCTATTGAATTATATGTAAATAACAACAATATCATGCCTGATATTCAGGCAACCCTAGCGAAAATGCATCAATTCACCGATAAGGTACGTCATGGAAATTGGCTGGGCGCAACAGGCAAACCTATTCGAGATATTGTCAATATCGGAATTGGCGGTTC
>AMFJ01024968.1_pt1 | contig 13295 bp, 10 predicted proteins | sample 427208 | NCBI WGS metagenome assembly AMFJ01 (sample SAMN02954298, study PRJNA114691) | groundwater metagenome | biome: aquatic; feature: subsurface aquifer; material: sediment; isolation source: subsurface aquifer sediment | place: USA: Rifle, CO | collected 2008-08
GGCGAGGCAGGTAAAAATGTTATTTAGTAATAAGTCTAATAAAACAAACAACAATTTCCGCGTAAATCAGCGCAATTAGACGAACTCCGCCTTGATCCGCGATATAAAAGAGGGAAAATGGACTACTTAATACATTTTACACGTATAACAATTTCTGGTCGGATTGATGATGAATATCTTGCAGCACAAGCTAAGTCAATCATCTCTGATCAAAAAATTAATAAAGGATCAATATTTGCTGTTGTTGAAATAAATAACACCTGGTTTTCTAGTGCGCAAATTGGTCAAAGTATTATTAATGCATTAGTTAGAGAATATGCCCGATCGTCTAATTCAAGTGATTTAGTAAATTTTGAGTTATCGTTAAAAAAAGTCAACGAAACTTTAGGCAAAATCACTCAAAATGGTGAAACTGAGTGGATCGGCAAACTCAATTCTTGCTTAGTTTTGGTTTGTAATGATCAAATTCATATTGCTAAAACAGGCAAAGCTGAAGGCTTATTAATTCGTCAAAATAAGATAAATTCTATAACCGATGGATTTAATCAAAATCCTGACCTACACCCTTTAAAAACCTTTAGCGATATTATTAGTGGTTCATTATTACCAAATGATAAAGTATTAATTACCTCGCCCAAAATATTTGAGTATTTTTCAAAGGAAAGTCTTAAACAAATTATCTCAAATAATGATTCTTATACCGCCGCACAAGAAATTGCCAATCGATTAAAAAAGCAAAAAGAAAGAAAAGTATCTGCTATTATTTTTGAATTATTAACAAAAGAAGAGGCAACAAACAAAAATTTTAATGAAGATCAATCGGTTGTATATATTGACCAATCTTCCACGCTATCAAATTTTATAATCAATACAAAAGATTTATCTAATAAACTATTACCATATAAAAACAAGTTTAACAAATTTACAAAATCATTGTCAGAAAGTTTTAAAAAAATGCTTCAAAATATTCAGCCACAAACAAAAAAATTAGGTGATTATGCTATTAAACATCTTCAAAAGGGACACAAACACCTAAAAGAAAACGTTTTACCCAAATTCAAAAAAACAATTAAACCAATTTCTGACAAAGTTAGCAAAGCGACTATCGAGACTATCAATAAAAACAAGTTTTTAAGTAACAACCTTAATGTCCGCCATTACACCGAGAGAAAATCATTAAATTTACCACCTATCTTGCAAAATGGTCTTAAATTTATCAAAAAAATTATAAATTATACTGCTGATATAATTTACCGACTTTTTGAACTAAAAAATCGTTCTATTCTTTATGCTCTTATTGTAATAATTTTATCTATCATCCTAATTCTGAGTATTAACAACTTAAGAGGTAAACAATCCGAACTAGAGCAACAGCAAGTGTCAACTACTATTATTAATGAATCTAAGACAAAATTTAACGATGATTATAAACTAGCATTGCTTTACAATGATAAGCAAAAAGCTCGTAATATATTAAACGATATTTTAACTAATATTGCTACACTTCCCCCAAAAGATGAGGCTATAATTACCAAATCCAAACAGTTGTCATCTCAAGTACAGGACGAGCTAGATAAATTAGATCATGTAAATCGTATAAAAAAACTAGATCTAGTAACTGAATTTGATCAAAGTTCGCAATTTTCAATCACTCATGACAATATTTATAGTTCTGATAAAACTACTGGGGTACTAACTAGTTCAACAAAAACTAACGCTCATAAAGAAACAATTACATTATTAGATGCTGATAAAGTAATCACTACTACTAGTTCTGAAGAATCTGATTGCGTATATGCTTTAACCAACAATAATAAATTATTTAAAGTTACTAAACCTTTAGAAAGTGCTGTGGAATTAAAGCCCAGCGAAGGCGATTGGAAAACTGGGGTTGGAGCGGAAATATTTGCGGGAAACATCTATATTCTTGATTCTAATGGCAACCAAATATGGAAGTATAATTATTCCAGTGGTACCTATTCTGCCGCTCAAAGCTATTTAACAAGTGGTGTAAATATTGGTGATGGAGTTGACTTAGCTATTGATGGTGTTGTATATGTGTTAAAAAAAGATGGTAATGTATATAAGCTCTCCAAAGGTCGCACACAAGATTTTAAAGTTAGCAACATCCCCAGTCCTAATGAAAAAATAGCTAATCCACTTAGAATCTATACCAATGCTGATGCTAATTATCTTTATGTATTAGATGGAAATCGTTTATTAGAACTAGAGAAATCCGGCAAGTTTGTAGCCCAATATATTTTTGATGGGCTAAATGAACTCAAAGACTTCTCTTTAAACACCAAAACTAAAGAAATTTGGTTATTAAATGGTAACAAGGTTTATAAAGGTAATCTATAAAAGTTTTTAAATAAAAATAATAAATTATTACAAGAAAGGATTATTATGCCACATTCACCCGAAATTGGGCCCCAGAAGGATATGAAAAACCTAAATCTCCTGAGTTAATTTTGCCTAATAATGAAGATTTGATAGGAAAATTAACTAGAAAATTAGAAGAATATAAACATCGACTCGCTATGCAAAGAGAGAAAACAGATGATGGCTTTACTTCAATTGAGAGAGGTCTTGAGTTAACCGCAGATTCACATTATAAAGTAGCTGTTTTGGAGGAATTATTAAAAAATGGTAGAGTTAATACCCACGATCTATCCCGTAAACTCAAAGAAGAAGATCATGGTATTTTTTATGCAAGTGAATTTGGGAGAGCTTGTGCTGTTATAGATAATTATACAAAAAATATAGAGAATAGCGGTGGAACAGGATTAAAATAGCAAGTTTAGTATTTATCAACAAATAAAATACCTCATTGGTTAAATGAGGTATTTTATTTACAAAATCATTCATTTTTGCTAAATTAAGATTATCAATCAAGGGGAGGTAAATTAACATGAGTAATGTCTGTGGAATTATCAGGAGAAACATCTCAACTGATGATGCTGCAAATGCTGGTAGAGAACCTTTTGACTTTCAGATAAATGAAGCACTGCGGCTATGCGAACATATGATCGAACTCGGTCAGCTTGTTGAAGAAACTGTTGAACAAATTTCTGCAATGAGTCGAGTTGCAAACAGGGATTTCTGCTCTCGGTGTCGAGTGATCATCCATCAAACAGATGTCGATAGTGATGGAGCAGCTCAAGTGGAAGAATTTGATATTGACGAAATTCTTGATGAATCATTTGAACCCGATTTTACCCCGATAGTTTCTGTAGAAAAAAATACTACAAAAATAAAACCTAACCGCCACCGTCGCCAAATGATTGATAGTTTATTTAAATTATATACACAGCTCTATGAACTCGAAATAATCAAATCGGATTATTCAAAAGTTCATTTTGAGACAATGAATAAAAAAGAACTCTTTAAAACACACTTGAGGTATTCGATGAAGCGCAAAATATATCTTAAGGAACATATTGTCCCTTAACCCCCACAATCGCGTGGGGTTTTGTTTTATTCTATTATTTTACTTTACATTTTCATGCGATCGCTTATTTTTGTAAAGTAAAATTTTATTAATCTATTTAATAAGACCATTCCCAGTTAACACTTGGTAGTTATTACTTTTTAGTTTAAAAGCAGGGTGATGAATGTTAAATGGTGTAAATCGTTCTGGCTGTTCACTACTCATTATTTTAGATTCATTAATTAGTATGTTCCATAATTCTTTTAGCATTTTATCATCATTAACATCTAATTCCTGATCTGGATATTTATTAGATAACCTTTTTATAACACTCACTAAAATACCAGATATATTTACTCCTGGGGAAACATTCCCTTGCGGATCAGCAACAGAAATGCCAGAAATTGCCTGTCTCATATCATCAACTATTGGCGCAATAAATCCGGGATGAGTAGTATTAAATGCATCAGGATGGGATTTAGCAAATTCTCTAAAAATATTAATTACTTCAACTAAATCAGTATTACTAATATGTAAAACACACTTATCTCTTCTATTAATTCTTTCTCGGCTAGTTTGTTTAAACAATTTCATCAAAAATCCAACTTTTCCCTCAGAAAATTTTGAAAATATTTCACATAATGATTCTATCATTTTAACTGAATTAAAATTTAAATATATTCGACAGTCACCCTTAAAATCATTAGTATATAATAATAAAGCACTAGTATTGTCCTCAAAACCGCTGGAATAAATCCCATAACCAGTTTCTTTATAATTGTTTTGTAAAAATGACCTTAAAGTACTGATATCTTGATCAAATTTGTCAGAAATTTCTTTAATTTTATCATAATCTTCTATATAATCTTCACATGAATCAGAATAAAATCTTTTATATACATAATTTTCTAAATCTTTAGTAAAATCTTTTTGCATTAACTCTTGAAAAGCAGCTCTATTAAAATTATAAAAATGAATGAAGGTAATTAAATCATGATAAGCAGATTCGCTCCAACCAAAATTTTCTGGCATCTTATGCGTTTCGCCTGATTTCTCATGTAAATATTGGGTTTCAGCTTTTTGACGATCCACACTATAAATTGACCATTGAATTTCTTCTTGTGTATTTGGTTTAATCCCAACTGTAAATTCAAATGGTTTAAATTCTTCAGATGGTTCTGATTGTTCAGGCTGTTTGATTCCCATTATTACTCCAAAATATTGAATTAATAGCACTAAGTTTTTACATCTTTTCTGGGGCGCTAATGCCCATTAGATCAAAAGTATTTTTTAATACAATTTTTGTTGCCTGGCAAAGCGCCAAACGAGCTTGAGTTACATTTGGATTTTCATCATCTATAACTTTACAATTTTCGTAAAAAGTGTGGAATTTGTCAGCAATCTCACGAGCATAATGTGTTAATCGATAAACCTGATAATCCCCTGCTATTTCCTCGATTAGCTCTGGGAGCTTTATCAAGGTTTTTATTAGATCTAGCTCGTAACCTAGATTTAGTAATTTTAGATTTATGATTTTAGATTTATGATTTAGTTTTGAATTTGGAATTTCTGATTTGGAATTTATTTGGGATTTGATGTTTGATGTTTGTGATTTTGAGAGTATACTCGCTATTCTAGCGTAAGCGTATTGTACATAATATACTGGATTTTTTTGAGATCTCTCAATTGCTAGGCTTAAATCAAAATTCATATGGGTATTAGCTGGATAGCTAAGCATAAAAAATCTATAAGCATCTTTGCCAATTTCTTTTAACACATCATCAACCAGCACAAAATTGCCGGCTCGTTTACTCATTCTAACTTCTTTGCCATCCTTCATTACACGAACAAACTGGTGAACTATAATATCAAATTTATCATTAAACCCAAGAGCTTTAACAAAACCCTTCATTCTTGATAAATCACCATGATGATCAGCTCCCCAAATATTGATACATTTATCAAATTTTCTTTCTATAAACTTATTTTTGTGGTAAGCACAATCAACTCCAAAATATGTTGGCTCTCCATTTGATCTTACTATAACCCTATCTTTATCGTCACCAAAATCAGTGGATCTAAACCAAATTGCCTCATCTTTTTTGTAAGCTAGATTTTTCTCAAGCATCCAATCAATAATTTCTTTAACCTTACCTTTGTCCCTTAAATTTTCACCTTCTTTAAACCAAATATCGAATTTAATTCCCATATTTTTTGCAGATTGCTTTATCTCCTCAATCATAATTTTTGCAGCTTCAATCCCCGCTTCTTGATAACTTTTTGATTTAATTTTCTTTCTTAGTTCATTTATATATTCACCTTGATATTGCGACTCTTCATCTCCAATAATTGAATGCCCCAATACATCTATTTGACCACCAGCGTCATTAAAATAGTATTCTCTGGTTACCTGCCAATTAAATGAGTTATAGACATTTGCCAGCACATCTCCTATCACCCCACCTCGAGAATTACCAACCGTCAGTGGTCCTGTGGGATTCGCAGAGATAAATTCAATATCTATCTTTTTATCTTTACCAAAATCTGATTTACCAAATTTATTATCTAATTTTAAAATATTTTTTACTTGGCTTTGTAAATATTCTGGTGATAAATAAAAGTTGATAAAACCAGGTTTCACACACAAAATATTGCTAAATTGCTTCATTGCTAAATTGTTAGTTGATATTTTATTAAGTTTGGAATTTTTAGTTGTGGTTTTTAGTTTTTCGTTTTTAGTTTTTCGTTGTTCAACAATGCAGCCATTTAACAATATAACAATTTTTTCCGCAACATCCATTGGATTTTGTTTTAATTCCTTTGCCAAAACCATCGCCACATTAGTAGAATAATCACCAAATTTATTATTCTGTGGAATTTCAACACTAAAACTATGCATTTCCTTAATTTTTGGAAATGTTTTTTTTATCCCATCTGTAATAATTTGTTTTATTTGAGATTTTATCATATTCTATAATTATTTTTTATTGTTCGAGGTAACCAGAGAACTATTTAATCAACTTGTTAGTTCTCGCTCAACCACTCGAACAATATCTATCTCCCAAACCAACTGGCCACTTTACCAAATAGTTCACTAAAAGTAGATTCGTCTGGTGCTGGTAAAGTTTTAAGTTTTTCTGCAGAAGTAACCGCTGGCTCAACCACATCGGCACTACCAAAAATCCTACCAGTATCAAATGCCCAAACTAAGAAGATAGAAGTGATAACCATGATTGCCAGTAAGATATAGAAAATTATTTTAATTCGTTGGGTCACATTCCTCCTTTAAAAAATTCAAAAATCAAATTTTTAATTTTTAATCATATTCCAAATTCAAATGTTATAAACATTTAATCATTGGGATTTGAATAGAAACTTGAATTTTTGGAATTTGAATTTATTAAGTATTTTAAAGCACTATCTTAACAAATTTAAACTTACCTACCTGTAAAACCATACCATTGTGAAAGCAAACATCTGCCTTTGGATCAGTAATCTGAGCTTTATCTATTCTAACTCCACCTTGCTCGATTAACCTTCTTGCCTCACTTTTTGATGGTGCTAACTTTAATTCAACTAACATCTGCGGCAAATCTTCGCATTTTGGGTTAGTAATTTTGATTTCTGGAATATCGATGGGATCTTTCTTGTCTCTAAAAACGCGATTAAAATCTTCTTCTGCTACATTGGCGGCTTCTACTCCATGATAAAATGACACAATTTCGCGAGCTAATTCTGCTTTAAGATCACGACACTTGGTAGGATTTTTTGCATTCTTTTTGATCTGTTCTAATTCCTTACCTGCTACACGCGCTGCTAACTCAAAATAATTGGGAATAAGTTTATCAGGTATAGACATTATTTTACCAAATTGCACACTAGCTAGTTCACTAATACCAATATAATTTCCTAAACTCTGACTCATTTTTTGCTCGCCATCTGTCCCTACTAGAATTGGCACAGACATAATTGCTTGCGGTTCCTGACCTTCTTCCTTTTGGAGTTTTCTGCCCTGAAGCTCGTTAAATTTTTGATCAGTTCCGCAAATCGTGACATCCGACTTTAGTATAACCGAATCATAACCCTGAAGCATTGGGTAAACAGGTTCATGATAACCAATCTCAAGATTTTTTTTCTTTCGTTCTTGAAACATATCACGCTCAAGCATTCTATCTGTGGTAAAATGTAACATTAAATTTAATAAATCCTTAGCACTCATTTTATCATACCATTCACTATTATAACGAATTTCGATTTTTTTAAGATCCAATATTTTTCCAACTTGATCTAAATAATTTTTAGCTAGATTTTTTACTTCTTTTTCATCTCTTAATTGTCGCGATTTTAATTTATCAGTTGGATCACCAAATGTTCCGGTAAAATCACCTATTAAAAATACTATCTTATGCCCCAATTCTTGAAATTCGCGAAGTTTATGGTAAACCACGCTGTAGCCAATATGTAGATCGGGAGTTGTTGGGTCAACACCATGCTTAACTCTGAGTTTTTTACCAGACTCAAGTTTTTTGATTAATTCGTCTTTACCTATTATTTCCTCAACTCCACGAGTTAATAGTACGTCAAATTTTTTATTCATAAACAACCTCCGACAGTTGATTTGTCAATTAGTTAATTTGTAATTTAGTTTAATTACATTACAAACCAATTAACCAGTTAACTAAATAACCGATTAACAAAATATAATTTCTATTCTAATCATACAAATTTTATGATATAATGTAAAGGATTTATACATAAAATTATTAATTAATAGTTATTAACTATAAATTACATTAGGAATAATATGAAATTTTTTGATCGCTTTATCAACCCTTTAAAGTTGCATCATCAAAGAATAACAGATAAATATTGTGGTAGACTAGGTAAAAAACGACTTGGTAAACTTTTAGTAAAAATATTAGGTATTTTTTTGTTATTTATCATAATAATGTTTGTTTGGTATTCAAAAGACCTACCAACTCCTGGTAAAATCAAAGATCGCTACCCTATTGAATCCACTCACATTTATGATCGTAATGGCCAATCTTTATACGATGTATTTGGCGATGTCAAAAGAACTATTATTGAAGAAAAAGATATTCCAACCAATATCAAACAAGCCACAATTTCTGCAGAAGATAAAGATTTTTACAAACATTTTGGCTTTAGTATTACAGGAATACTCCGTTCGGTTTACAACAATATAACTGGCAAAACTGGCTATATTGCAGGAGGCTCTACTATAACTCAACAGTACGTAAAAAATGCTCTACTCTCTCCTAAAAAAACATTAACACGTAAGTTACAAGAGTTGATCCTAACGCTAGAAATCGAGATAATGTTTTCTAAGGATCAAATACTAGCAATGTATCTCAATGAGATACCTTATGGATCTAATGCGTACGGCATTCAATCCGCATCACAAACATATTTTGGGAAAGATGCTAAAGATCTAACATTAACCGAAGCTACCACACTCGCCTCACTCCCTAAGGCTCCAACATATTATTCTCCATACGGTTCGCATCCTGATAAGCTTTTGTTGCGTCGTGATTATATTTTAAACAGAATGGTGGTATTAAAATATATTACCCAAGAAGAAGCCGATAATGCCAAAAAAGACAAACTAAATGTTGTAGCTAAACGCGAAAATATCACCGCCCCACATTTTGTCTTTTATGTTAAAGAAAAGTTAATCGAGATGTTTGACGAAAAAATGGTTGAAGAAGGCGGCTTGAGAGTTACTACTACACTTGATTTAGACAATCAAAAAAAGGCAGAAGAAATTATAGCAAAAAACGCTGCCAACAAACTTAAAAAATATAATGCCAGCAATGCTTCTTTAGTTCATATTGATCCTAAAACTGGTCAAATAATAACTATGGTTGGTTCAGCTGACTTTTTTGACAGTGAACATGATGGTCAAGTTAATGTGGCCACTTCAGAACGTCAACCTGGTTCATCCTTTAAACCATTAGTTTATGCTACGGCTTTTAAAGACAAATATAATCCAGGCTATGTTCTTTGGGACGTACCAACTGATTTTGGTAATTACAAACCTCAGAACTATGATGGCAACACCCATGGTCCTGTAACTATTAGAACTGCCTTATCAAATTCTTTAAACATCCCCGCGGTAAAAATTCTTTATTTAACTGGGATTGATAAAGTATTAGATCAAGTACACAAAATGGGTATAACAACCTTAAATGATCCTGATCGCTATGGGTTATCATTAGTCCTTGGTGGTGGCGAAGTTAAATTGCTTGACTTAACAACAGCTTATGGAGTTTTTGCCAATAGTGGCACACTCCATGATACTACAGCTATTTTAAAGGTAGAAGATAAAAATGGTAAAGTACTCTATGAATACAAAGAAAATAAAGGTAAAAAAGAAGTTTTAGATCCACAAGTTGCTTATCAAATATCTGATGTATTATCAGATAATAATACCAGAAAAATGATATTTGGCTTCACAAATCAACTACAAGTTGGAAATTTTCGTGTAGCAGTAAAAACTGGTACAACTCAGGAAAATCATGATGGATGGACGGTTGGTTACACTCCGGGTGCTGCAGTCGGAGTTTGGGTGGGGAATAACGATAACTCAGCTATGAAAAAAGGTGCTGATGGTTCGGTAGTAGCTGCACCAATCTGGCACGAGTATATGGAAAATATTTTAAAAAAAATTCCTAAAGAAGATTTTACCCGTCCTGACGGAATTAAAGAGGTAAAAGTAGATAAACTTTCTAACAAACTACCAACCGACCAATCATCAGAAACAATATCTGATCTCTTTACCTCATGGCAAATTCCTGCAGAAAATGATAATATCCACGTTAAAATTAACATTTGTAAATTGTGTACTGGGGATTTAATTGCTACTGACCTTTGCCCACAAAGCCAACAAGAAACTAGAACTTATACAAATTTACATTCTGAGGTTCCAACGAATCCAAACTGGGAAGAACCAGTACTATCTTGGGCCAATAACAATGGGATGTCACTTGGCAGTCCCCCAACTCAAACATGTGACCTAAATAGCCAAATTCCTACTATCGTTATTACTTCACCTAAGAATAACCAAGTGGTAGGCAGTCTGATGGATATTTCTGTAACTGCTAGCTCTCCAAATACAATTAATAATGTTGAATATTATATTGATCAAATAAGCATAAATAAAACCTCCAATAGCCCATACACTACGCAGTATAATGTTAAAAACCTCAGTAATGGTCAACACAATTTAACAGCAATTATTACTGATAACAATGGATTATCATCTCAAAGTTCAATCAGTTTTATAGTTACTAAAGATACTATAATCCCAGGATTAATATCCTCGATAACTTTGACGCCTTTAGTTAACTCAATTAAGTTAACTTGGAAAAATCCTTTTGATACTGATTTAGACAAAATTAATATCTATGTTTCGACAGTAAGCGGACTAATAGGAAATCTCCAGCCAGATGAAATTCCAGCAATACCTAACGAAGTCGGCATCTATACAATAAGTAATCTAACTAGCAATATTGCATATTATTTTACGATTAGATCAGTTGATAATGTCGGTAACGAAAACTCCAACACCGTACAATACAGTGCCAAACCCCTATAATTTTGATTAATAATTATCAACTTATTTAAAAAGTCCAAAATATCCAAAAACTGCAATTATGACAATAATAGAAAGTAATACGCCAGCCGTAAGTTGCCAAATAGTATGGCGTTTTAATAGTATTCTAGACCAAATAACTGTTATAAATACTAAAACCAATGGCCAAGCACGATAATTATACATAAAGACAAACATGCCTGTAAAAAAGGTGATCATCGTCGAATGCCACGATATTTTCCAAAAATTGGTTATAAGTAACCCTAGCACAAGAGTTAATACTCCACCAATATATACTGCCAAGAGTGGCTGATAAGCGCTAGTAGATACTAAAACTAATAGTTCAATTGTTACTAGCACTAATAACAAAGTTAACAGCACTAATCTGCCATGCAGAATTTTTTTATTTTGTACACTATCATCAAAAATGTATCCAGCATTAATAAATATCCAATATATTAAAGCTAGAACTGCACCATTTAAGACAGTCACAGTAATTATCCAAACTAACTGTTCTACCTGAGGCATTTTGCTCTTTACAATCGCCATCACCAATATTGCTAACCCTAATGCAAACGGATTAAAAATTATCGAGATCAATTCTGCAAATTTAATTAGTAATGTTTTCTTCATCCCAGTATATCAACTTTCAGTTAAATTATTATTAATGTTTTATTACACTTAATTACCACCATATAATGAGTCCTGTTAGCATTATCAAACTTCTTTCAAAATTTAATAAATTCCTAAAACATTCTGAAAGTTGTATTACTGGGTCATACAAATACTTTACTTAAATCCTCAATAAAATTAATTTTACCAAGTGTTTTAAAACCAAGTCTTGTTGCCTCTTCCAACCTTTTTTTTTCAAAACTGACACGCCTTACTTCGCCAAGTAACCCAACCTCTCCAAATAAACATAAACTTTCACTTATCGGTTGATTTTTAAATGATGAGATTATCGCCGCACAAACTGCCAAATCAACTGCCGGATCTTTTAAACGCATCCCACCAGCAATATTTAAATAAATGTCTTGGCTATCAAGCGCTAATTTAAGTTTTTTACACAGTACTGCTATTAATAGATTTAAACGATTTAGATCAAACCCACTTACTGTCCTCTTGGGATAACCAAAAACTGTTCTCGAAGTTAGTGCTTGGATCTCAACTAAAATCGGCCGCGACCCCTCTATAGCTATAGTAATAACAGAACCTGGTTTATTCTTTGTTCTTTCTTCTAAAAAAAGCATCGAGGGATTACTAATCTCAATCAGCCCTGCTTCTCCCATCTCAAAAATTCCAATTTCATCTGTTGCTCCAAAACGATTTTTAACCCCACGTAATATTCTGTGACTATGGAGCCTCTCGCCTTCAAGGTATAATACTACATCCACTAAATGCTCAAGTGTTTTTGGCCCAGCTACATTACCATCTTTAGTCATATGCCCTACTAATATTATCGTAATATCATTGTCTTTAGCAAATTGCTGTAATTTTAATGCACATTCTCGCACTTGGACAATTGACCCGGGAGTTGAAGGATAATTGCTATCATACATAGTTTGGATGGAATCTATAATAACAATTTTTAATTTTCCCTCGACTCGAGCTCGGGACGAGAGTAAATTTTTAATTTTTAATATAATATCGTCAACATCAGTTTCGGCTAAAAATTGTAAATTATTTGATTTATTTGGTAATCTATCTAATCGCATTTTTACCTGATTTGCCGACTCTTCTCCCGACACATATAAAACAGAGTTGAGATTTGGGAACTGTGAATTGAGATTTGAGTTTTGTTTTAAGTTTTGATCATTTGAATTCTGTGATTGGTTATTATTTGTTATTTGAGGAATTGTATTTGCCAAGTTGCTAGCAACTTGGAGTAGCAGTGTTGACTTCCCTATCCCTGGATCACCACCCAAAAGAATTACACTGCCAGGTACTAATCCATTACCAAGCACTCTATCAAATTCCCCAACCCCAGTTGATATTCTTTTAAAATCCTTTGACTCAATTTTTCCCAAATCAACAATTTCTGAAATTTTAGAGTTTTGCTTGTCCCGCGAAGCTTTAGCGGAGTGGAACGTTTTTAGTTCGCGGAGCGAATTCCACTCACCGCAAAACTGGCACTTCCCCTGCCATGCCATATGTTCTCCTCCACAACTCGAACATACAAAAACCGATTTTTCTTTTGCCATTTTACCTTCTATCATTCCGGCTTGTCCGGAATCAAATATTACTTATCAA
>AMFJ01025401.1_pt1 | contig 13285 bp, 12 predicted proteins | sample 427208 | NCBI WGS metagenome assembly AMFJ01 (sample SAMN02954298, study PRJNA114691) | groundwater metagenome | biome: aquatic; feature: subsurface aquifer; material: sediment; isolation source: subsurface aquifer sediment | place: USA: Rifle, CO | collected 2008-08
ATACCGCACTTTTAAATTCATATATTCTGCTTCTTAAAAAGGTACAATAAAGACTGGGTTGCTTCGCTTCGCTCGCAATGACAACAGCAACAACACCCGCTTTTTAGTATTTACGATTTCATTTAAAGATTCTTTTCAAAATCCTCAATGCCATATATCGATTTCTTTTTAATAGGCCCGTGCATTAAATCTTCCGTTGAAAAATCATCCACCGCAATCACTTTTTGACGCGCTTCTTCTGCTTGTAAAATGACTTCACATTGATCATGAGAAATAATTTGTTTCTCAAAAGCTTGTTTTGCTAATTCTTCCATGGTACCTGTTTTTAATAATCCTTCGCTGACCAGTAGCCTCAGATTTTTTTCAATCGGCTCAGCCGCAATAGTTTTAACCAAGGCATCTTCTAAAACGGCCGGCATATTACCTTCAACCGCTGATACAAAAGCGCCTTCTGTTAAACGATAGCGAGAAGGTGTTTGGTCCAAAATTAATTGCGCTACTTTATGGCCTATTTTATCACTCGGCTTTGAAAAACGCTTGCCCAATGGAAAAATCAATACCCGCAATAACACAGCCAGCCACTTACTCGGAAAATTCCTCAATAATTCATCAAAACGCTGCTGAATTTCATATAAGCAGGTCAATCCCGCCCAGCGGACAAGCGGTAAATCATCGCCATTTTTTCCTTGATCATGATAATGCTTTAAGACTGCCGATAACAAATAAAGATAACTTAAAATATCGCCTAGCCGTGCTGAAATAGTTTCTTTTCGTTTTAATGAACCGCCCAACACTAACATGGATATATCTGCCATTAATGCAAAGGCCGCACTAAAACGTGAAGCTTGTTGAAAATAGCGCTTGGTTTTTCCTTCGGGCGTAATCGCAATCCTGCCATTCGTTAAACCTAAAACAAAACTACGGATTAAATTGCTCATCGTAAAACTGATATGCCCGACTAATGCGGCATCAAACGCCGCTAAACTTTCTGCTTCATCTTTATTTTGCGCTGCTTCAAATTCCAGAAACACATAAGGATGACAACGCATAGCGCCTTGGCCAAAAATAATAAGACAACGCGTTAAAATATTTGCACCTTCCACTGTAATAGCAATCGGCGCTGATTCATACGCACGGCCGATATAATTTTTAGGCCCTAAAAAAATTCCCTTGCCGCCATGGATGTCCATCGCATCATTACCAACCAACCGGCCCAGTTCAGTCACGTAATATTTAGTAATAGCGGATGCAATCGCAGGTTTTTCGCCGGTATCTACGATCGCTGCTGTTAGTGAACGTGTTGCATCCATGATATAAGTGTGACCTGCGATACGCGCTAAGGCTTCTTCAATACCTTCAAAACGCCCAATCGGTAAATTAAATTGACGACGCACACGCGCATAAGCACCCGATGTATACACACACACTTTGGCGCAACCCAAGCTGCTTGCCGGCAGAGAAATTGATCGTCCCGCCGCTAAACATTCCATTAGCATGCGCCAACCCTGCCCCGCCATTGTTGCGCCGCCAATAATCCAATCGACTGGAATAAAAATATCTTTACCAGAAAGCGGACCATTTTGAAAAACAGAATTGACTGGAAAATGCCTGCGGCCAATCTGAATGCCCGGCAGAGTCCTCGGAATCAAAGCGCAAGTAATTCCAATATCTTTTTTATCCCCAATTAAATGATCAGGATCATACAATTTAAATGCTAAGCCAATGACAGTTGCAACAGGTGCAAGTGTGATATAACGTTTATTGAATGTTAAGCGAATCCCTAAAACTTTTTTGCTCTCCATTTCACCCCAGCAAACAATACCTTTATCCCGCATAGCACCTGCGTCAGATCCAGCTTCAGGACCCGTCAGTGCAAAACAAGGAATTTCATCCCCGCGCGCTAAACGCGGCAAATAATAGTTTTTTTGTTCTGTTGTACCATAATGCATGAGTAATTCAGCAGGGCCCAATGAATTAGGAACAGCAATGGTCGTCGCAACCGATGCACTTTTGCCATATACCTTTGTTAAAATTTGAGAATGCGCATAAGCCGAAAACTCTTTACCGCCATATTCTTTTGTAATAATCAGTGCAAAAAAACCTTTTTCTTTTAAATAAGTCCACATTTCAGGCGGCAAATCTGCGCGATTATGCGTAATGTCCCAATCATCAATCATGCCGCAAAGTTCTTCAACGGGCCCATTTAAAAAAGCATGCTCTTCTTCCGATAATTCGGGTTTAGGAAAACTTAATAAGCGGTTCCAATGAGGATTGCCGCGAAATAATTCACCTTCCCATCCCACTGTACCTGCAGCCAATGCATCTCGTTCAGTGCGGGACATAGAAGGCATGACTTTACGATAAAAACGAAGTGCGGGTTTACTCAATAATTTATAACGCCACGTTTTAATGTGTAAGGGAAGAAATAAACCCAGAAAAATAACCCATACAACCATCATCCCCCACATTGATATACTGCTTAAACGGGTCATCAAAAGTAAAAAAATGACAAATGCAACTGTCCACACACTTAATTTTGCGCGATTATAGCTTAGCACACCAAACAGCATCGCCATCGCAACCCACCACATCCATCCCATGATTTTTTCCTCTTAAATTTAAGCGTTTTTATTTGCCCTGATTGCATAGATGAGATATGCCATCGATAAAATAAAATAAAGCAGCATATGATGATAAAATCCATAACCAAACCAATCCGTCACTGTGCTAATCACAATGGCAGGCGTAAGCGCCACCATTGTCAATTTAAAAACAGTGGCATAAGGCGTATTGACCCCCATCATCACCGCAAAAAACGTGCCAAAAATGGCATAAATAATACTTTGAATCAAGCGGTATAAAAATGAAACCAGAATAAATAGGGGAAGTAAAATAATCCACAACCAGCCCATGAATTTCAGCGTGACTTCTTTGGTTTCTGCTCTATTGATACGCAAGGTAAAATGTTCGGGTATTTTTTTAATTTTGATGACTTCATTGTCTGTATAAATTGCTTTATCTTTCGTGATGAGCAAACGAGTGCGCGCTTCTTCTAAATTTTTATATTTTCCACTGGTATCAATAATAGCGATCACTTCTTTAGTTTCTGGATTTTTAATATAATAAGGCCGATTTTCAGGTGTTTTTGCCACCCCATCTTCAATATGAATAAAAGAAGGCAATTGAGGAACAATGACTTCTACAAACTGAGCAGCCCCTTGATTGATCGCCGGTTGAATGCGAAATATCATCACAACCCAACAAAGAGCAAGCACCAACAAAAGATAGAGCAATACGCCGGCACCCCAATTCTTGGCAACATCACGATATAAGTCACGCGAATAAAATGACAAATAAATTGCCCGTAAATAACCATATTGCTTCATGATTTTTCTCCCTAAAAATTATTGATGCTCCTTAGAGACAGCATAAATTCCCGGCGCATTCCGTAAATATTCTTTGTAATCTAAACCAAAACCAATTAAATAATGATTAGGCGCATCAACACCCACAAAATCGGGCTCAAAACTCACGCTTTCTTCCCTTTTTCGAATTTTATTAACCAGTACAGCAGTATACACAGCTTTAGCACCTAATTGGTGACAATAATCAATAATCGCAGCCAATGTTAAGCCGCCATCCATGACATCATCCACGATCAGTATGATACGGTCTTTCAATGATTGACGCGGCTCCACTAACCAATGCAAATCACCGCCGCGAGTCGTGCCTTGATAGCGGGTCGCATGGATATAATCAATTTCAAGCGGAAAAGATAAACGCGTTAACAAGTGACCCGCAGGAATGAGTGCGCCTATCATGACACATAAGACCAATGGATTTTTATCCTTTAACCGATGCGTAATTTCTTCTGCCATCTTATCAAGTGCGATATTCAATTGATTCATGTCATAAAGACATTCTGCTTTATCTAAGACCTCACTCACTTCACCCATCGTTTTCATAAAGCCGCCTCTCTATCAATGTTATTTGCAAATTATACGGATATTTAACATGAAAAACGATGTGTTTTGTAGAATAATAATCATAGAAAATAATAGGGAACCCTAAAAACCATGAAAGACATCGCTGAGTTATTAACTATCCGAGATTTTTTGCGCTTCGCCATCAGCCGCTTTAACGAAGCCGGATTATATTATGGGCACGGAACCGATAATGTGTTTGATGAAGCAACCGCACTCATCCTACATACCCTGCACTTACCTCATGATACTGATGCCAATATGCTGGATGCCCGATTAATTCATCATGAACGGGAAACACTTTACCAAATGATTATGCGGCGTATAAAAGAACGCATTCCACTACCCTATCTTACGCATGAAGCATGGTTTGCGGGTCTCGCCTTTTATGTGGATGAACGCGTATTAATTCCACGTTCACCCTTAGCAGAACTCATTGAAAATCAATTTCAACCTTGGATAGATCCTCTTCATGTTCATTCTATTTTAGATTTATGCACAGGCAGCGGCTGCATCGCCATTGCTTCAGCAATTTTTTTCCCCAGTGCAACAATTGATGCAACTGATATTTCGCCTGATGCATTAGCCGTTGCTAAAATAAACCTTTTGCGTCATGAAGTAGAAAATCAAGTTCATTTATATGAAGCTAATTTGTTTCACGGATTGCCCGCAAAAAAATATGATTTAATCATCGCGAACCCTCCTTATGTTGATGCAGAAGATATGGAAAATTTACCGAAAGAATATCATCACGAACCTCAATTAGGCTTGGCAGCAGGCACTGATGGGCTTCAAATGGTTACACAAATTTTGCATGATGCATCCCATTATCTCAAACCAGACGGTGTTTTAATTGTAGAAGTCGGTAATAGCGAAAATGCGCTCATCGAAAAATATCCTGAAATTCCTTTTACTTGGCTTCAATTTCAACGTGGAGACGGCGGCGTATTTTTGTTGACTAAACAACAACTCGATACTCATGGAATTCCATGATGGCGGGTAATAGCATTGGCAAAGCATTTGTCGTCACAACCTTTGGTGAAAGCCATGGGACTGCCTATGGCTGCATTATTGATGGTTGCCCGCCGGGACTTACGCTCTCTGAAACAGATATTCAAATTGAATTAGAGCGCAGACGCCCAGGCCTCTCTCAACACACATCCCAGCGCCGCGAAAAAGATATCGTTAAAATTTTATCAGGCATTTTTCAAGGTAAAACGACAGGAACACCGATTGGATTACTCATTGAAAATCACGATCAACGGAAAAGTGATTATGAAAAATATAAAGATATTTTTCGTCCGGGACACGCTGATTTTACTTATCAAAAAAAATATGGCATTCGCGATCACTTAGGCGGCGGACGCGCATCCGCACGTGAAACGGTCATGCGTGTTGCGGCAGGCGCCATTGCTAAAAAATATTTACGAGAAAAATATGCCCTCACTATTCAAGGTTATCTTAAAGAATTAGGGAGAATCAAAATAGATAAAATTGATTTAACAGAAATTGAAAAAAATTCTTTTTTCTGTCCAGATTCTAATAAAATAACTGAATTAGAAAATTATATGACTGCATTACGTAAAGAAGGTGATTCTATTGGCGCCCGCATTAATATATTTGCAAATAATGTTCCCGCTGGTTTAGGTGAGCCTGTTTTTGATCGCTTAGATGCTGATTTGGCACACGCTTTGATGAGTGTACCTGCCGTAAAAGGCATTGAAATTGGTGCGGGATTTTCATCTATTACGCAAAAAGGTTCAGAGCATCGTGATGAAATGACGCCGACTGGTTTTTTATCTAATCATGCGGGCGGTATATTGGGCGGTATTTCAACTGGGCAAACCATCACAGCCAGTGTTGCGCTTAAAGCCACATCTAGCATTGTAAAACCCGCAAAGACTATTAATGTTCGTCATGAAGCAACAGAAATTTCCGTGACTGGACGGCATGATCCTTGCGTCGGTCTACGTGCAGTTCCTATTTTAGAATCGATGTTTGCGATTGTTTTAATGGATCATATATTACGAGACCGCGGGCAAAATTTTGATTTGCAGCGCATGGATTTCATCAGGGATTAAATCATTCAATACTCGATAAATAGCTTGATGAGCCGCAACGCGTGATTGCTCAGCGAAGCATTCCGCTTGAATGATCACGGTATAATGGCCCGCACCACTTAAAGCGCCTGGATGACCACGATGTTTTTCACTGTCATCAATCACTTCTAGCATGATAGGTGAAAAATGCTGTTGTAAACGTTCTTTTATAATTGTGATACGTTCTGAGGGATATTTCAGCATTTTATTTATGTTCCATATAACGCGCCAAGCACATCGCTTGCAAAAAACTAAAGGCAAATAATATGCCTAAAATTCCATACAATTTAAAATTGACCCAGGCATTAGTGCTAAAATGATAAGCAACATAAATATTAATGGTTCCCAATAAAATAAAAAATACACTCCATGCCATATTCATTTTTTTCCATACACAAGACGGTAATGATTGATGCTCTTCCAACATGCCGCCCATCATGCGCTGAATCAAAGGTTTTTTGCCAATAAAATGGCTGAATAAAAAAATAATTCCAAATAACCAAAATATAATAGTAGGTTTCCATTTTACAAAAATGGGATTATGAAAATATAATGTAAGCCCGCCAAACAATAAAAAAACTGCAAGCGTGATCAATTGTTTTTTGTCTATCTTTTTTTTCCACACTGCAGTCGTCACGACTTGCAATGCGGTTGCAACAATACCCACCACTGTAGCTGTGTAAATCCCATACCATTTAAATGCAACAAAAAATAATAACACGGGAATAAAATCATAAAACAAATTCATCATACTAAGATCCTTTATCTTCTAATAACACAAGAGACGCTGTTTTTTTAAAACGTCCCAAATAAGCATAAGCAACCGGCACCACAATCAATGAAAAAAATGTTCCCAGCAAAAGCCCGCCGACAATGACCCAACCAATTTGATGCCGGGTTTCTGATCCAGAACCTCTGGCAAATGCAAGCGGCAATGCACCTAATACCATTGCAGCCGTTGTCATTAAAATGGGACGCAAGCGTAATTTTGCAGCTTCCACGACTGCTTCTTCAACTGTTTTACCCTTCGCTAATTGATGGTTCGCAAATTCAGTGATTAAAATACCATGCTTTGCAATTAAGCCGATTAAACTCACTAATGCGATATCACTATAAATATTTAAACTACCGCCCATGATTTTTAAAGAAAGCAATGCACCAATCATTGCAAAAGGTACGGTAAATAATATAACCAAAGGATCAATGAAACTTTCAAATTGCGCAACCAATACCAAATAAATAAATATTAACGCTAATAAAAAAGTGACATCCATCTTGCCGCTTGAGTCTAAATAATTTTTCGCTTCTCCTTCAAATGCATATTTAGCATTATCAGGCAAAATTTCTTTAGCGAGTTGTTGCAATACATTCACTGCATTCGCAATTGTGTATCCTGGCGAAAGGTTTGCATGCAAAGTGTCCGCACGCAAACGGTCATAATGCGGCAGCATTTCAGGGCTTGTGGTCTCTTTTGTTGAAATTAAATCTGCAAGTGGCACCATATTATTTGTACTATTCCGTACATATAATTCTGAAATAATATTGGGATTGGAAAGCGCTGCTCGATTCATCTGCACAATAATATCATATAAATTTCCATCATATTCAAAATGCCCTGTATTTCTACCCGCCAAAAAAGTAGAAATAGTATTCGTGATATCTTGCATGGATACATGCATATCTGCCGCTTTATCTCGATCAATATTCACTTCAAACTGCGAACCATCCCATTTTAAACTGGTATCTAAACGCGTAAACTCAGGATACTTTTCTGCAGCAGCCATAAAACGCTGCATCACATTGTGTAAATCTTTATAATCCATTGAAGACATAATACGCATAGAAATGGTTGCGCCATCACTACCCGAAAACCACATTAAGGGCGAAACCGCTGGAGCTGCATTAATTCTGGCACCTGTAATATTTTTTATTTTTTCATTGATCTCAGCCAAGACATCCATCTCGCTCTTAGAGCGTTGATCACGCGGAACTAAATTAATATATTGTGTTCCCCGCGCAGGTGACCAAAATCCGGCTTCTGATACATAAGATTCTATTTCAGGAATTGTTTTATAAATATTTTCTAACTGTTGAACATAGGAATCTGTGTAAGTAAAACTTGCATCGCGCGGTGCAGAAATATACGTATCAACTTCATTCATATCTTCCATCGGTGTTAATTCAGATGGCATACCGCGATATAATAAGTAGCCTACGAAAGCAATCGCGCACAATCCAATAACAATCATTATTTTTCTTGCTAATATTTTACAGAGTAGGCGTTGATATTTTTCTTGTAAGCCCGAAAAGTGATGATAAAGCCATTGTCCATATTCACTTTGAGCACTATTTTTTTTCAAAAGATAAGCAGACATCATAGGCGACAATGTTAAAGCAATCACGCCTGAAATAATGACAGCCCCTGCTAAGGTGATCGCAAATTCAAAAAAAACAGAACTTAATATGCCGGAAGTAAAAGCAATCGGCGCATAAACTGCTGCCAACGTAATGGTCATCGCAATAATGGGAAAAACAATTTCGCGGCTTCCCTTGATGGCCGCTAAAAATGGCTTCATGCCCGATTCAATATAACGCGTAATATTTTCAAGCATAACAATCGCATCATCCACGACAAGACCAATCGCCAATACCAATGCCATTAACGTGATGGTATTAATGCTAATGCCAAATAAATACATTAATGCAAATGTTCCAATCAAACACACAGGAATAGTCACAATGGGAATAATAGCTGCGCGCCAGCTGGCTAAAAATAAAAAAATCACTATCAAAACTAATACGATCGCTTCTCCTAGCGATTCATACACATGATGAATCGATGCTTTGATAAAAGTAGATTGATCAAATGCAACATCACCATGCATTCCTTCCGGTAAGTTTTTAACAAGCTGATTAAATTCTTTTTGCACATCTTTCGCAACATCTAAAGGATTGGCATTCGATTGTGGAATAATCGCTAAAGCAATTGCGGGTTTCCCATTCATACGAAAAATAGCATCTATATTTTCAGCATCAACGATAGCAGAGCCAATATCTTTTAAGCGTACCAAATGATTTTGATCATCTCGAATAATTAAATTATTAAATTCATCTGCTGTTTTTAATGTTTCATTCGTCACAACACTATAAAAACGAGTGCTGCCCCGAATTTTACCACTTGGCACTTCAACATTTTGCTCAGTCAATACTTTATTGACGTCATCAACAGTCACATTTGATGCCGCCATTTTCATAGGGTCTAGCCAAATATGCATGGCTGATTCGCGTTCTCCATAAGTTGAAACGGTCGCGACCCCATCAACCGATTGAAAACGCGGTAAAATAAATTGTTTGATATAATCACTTACATTCGACGCGGAACGACCCGCATCAGAAAAAGCAAGAAACATAATGGGATTGGTATTAGGATCTGCTTTTTCAATCTCAGGCATTTTAGCATCAGTTGGCAAGGAACCATTAATATGCTGCAAAGCACTGCGCACATCTTCAACCGCCGTATTAATATTATGCCCAAGCTTAAATTCAATATTAATAAAACTCGCATCTTGTTTACTGCTCGATGAAATATTTTCAATGCCATCAACACCAGCCAGCGCTGCTTCGATAGGTGTTGTAATTTGACTTTCAATTAAATTGGCACTGGCTCCCGGATATTCTGTATAAATCGCAACGACGGGTACACTCACATTCGGCACCCAGCGAACGGATAAATAATGATAACTAATCATACCGACAATCGTTAAAATTAAACTAATGACGATAGTAAATGCTGGACGGCGAATAAAAAACTCCGTAAAACTCATGACAATTTACTCGCGTCAAGAGGACGAATTTCGACAGTCATTCCGTCTTTTAATTGTTGCTGACCATTCAGCACAATGACATCACCTGCTGTCAATCCAGAAAGAATTTGTACGTTATTTTCAACATGCTGCCCAATAGTGACTGCTACAGCAATGGCTTTATGATTCACAATTTTATAGACTTCCTGTCCCTCAATCGTTGGCACTAAACTTGCTGCCGGGATAATTAAAGTATTTTTTTCAGTCCCTAATTCTTGGACAACATTCATAAATAACCCGGCGGTTAATGCATGATCTTTATTTAAAAGTTCTGCATACACTGAAATAGTACGATCACTATTATTAATTGTCGGTGAAATAAAAGCGATGGTGCCGGTAAATTCTTTTCCTGGATACACATGAGTCGTCATTTTAACAGACTGCCCAATTTTTAAGAGCGGTAAATATTTTTCAGAAACAGCGTATTCCACATGCAAATGCGCTAAATCAGTTAATGACATAATATCTTGACCGATCGTCACATAATCACCGGGACTCACTTTAATTTCACCCAGCACTCCGTCAAAAGGTGCGGTCAAAAGCATTCTATCAACTTCTACCTGACTTTGTTTAACTGCTGCTTCTTTTGTTTTTAAATCCGCTAATGCTTGATCAATGGCTTGCTCCGAAATAGCACCATGCTTTCCTAAGAAAATTTTACGTTTATAATCGTCTTCACTATAAATCAAATTCGCTTTATCTGATTCTAATTTTGTTTTAAAAGTAGCATCATCCAACTGAACGAGCGGCGTGCCTTGCTTGACAAAAACACCGCCGTCTGTAAAAAAAACTTTTGCGACATGCCCCGCTATTTCAGGCGTAATTTCGGTATGTTTAGCGGAAACTAAAGTGCCCATTGCTTGCAGTTCAATCGGAATATTGCCTAGTTCTACTTTGATGGCATCCACCATGAGAGCATCTTGCCGTGCGTCTTGATTATTTTTTTTGTGATGCAAAAAATGAAATCCTAAAAATAAAATACCGATAGAAATAAAAACAATCACTATTTTGCGCGATCTTAATAATGAAATCATGGTTAATGCACCTGGTGTGACGAATTAGGTTTATCTTGTTTAAAAATTCTTTCAACATCTACTCGATCAAAAATAAATTCTTGACTGCAGAATTCACAAGTCACCACAATTTTTTGTTTATTATGCAATTCTTCATCCACTTCTTTTCTGCCTAATAAACGTAAGGCATTTTCACTGCGTGAAAGTGAACAACTACACTGAAAAGCAACCGGCTGGGCTTTAAATAAACGCACATCTTCTTTTGCATATAACCGTTGCAATAATGTGACATTATCCAACGATAGTAATTCTTTTGCTGTGATGGTTGCGCTTAAATGACTAATATGTTCCCAATCATCACGTGCACTTTCTTTGCTAAGACGAGCAGATTCTCTGGGCATTGCTTGAATTAATAATCCCGCTGCTCGTGTCTCATCTACCGCCATCCATAATCGTGTCGGCACTTGCTCAGAATCTTTGAAGTATCCTTCAATTGATTCGGCAAGCGAATCTCCTTGCCAATTGACGATGCCCTGATAACGATTCCCTGTCCCTGTTTCAGGATCCATGATAATGGCCAATAAGCCTTTTTTAAGCTCTGCCAGTAAAGTTGTTTCATCAAATGCCTGCCGCCACTCTGCCAATCCTCTGATTTGTAGTTTGTGGTTACATTGGGCCAACAATAACTTTAAATGATTTTTACCTTGAAATTGGACCGTCACCCGCCCTTTAAATTTAATGCTGGCACTTAATAAACTCGCCACTATTAACATTTCACCTAATATTTGACGGATAGGAAGCGGATAATGATGCTGCCGCATGATCTCTTGATAACTTTCTTCTAAGCGGACTAATTCACCGCGAATGGATGCATTTTCAAAAAGGAAGCCCTGTAAAATATCGTTATTATTCATCATAAATCTATTAATATCTAAAGTTTATCGTTTTATCATAGTTTGCTGAACGGTATGATAACATACCTTACGGTGTTGTTAAATTTTTAACTAACCGAGAATACAGGTCATTGTCATGATTAAGCCTAAAAAGCCCGCGCTCACGCCGGAAGATCTCTTAATATTAGATAAGGCCATGCGCGGCGTTAAGCCGTTACGACACACTAAAACGGCGCTTTCTCCTAAAACACTCTTAACACCCGCTCAGAAAATAAAAATCGCAAAAATTCCAGACGAACCCGTCTTCGAATTTTCTCACGACGAACATTTACCGACAGTGACAAGCGATGAAATGTTGGAATTTGCGCGTTCCGGAATTCAGCATAAAAAGCTTCGCAAATTACGCCGAGGCCAATATAATATGGATGCCACATTGGACTTACATGGAAAAACTGTCGTGAAAGCACGTGAATCACTCAGCCAATTTCTTTTAGAATGCAAGCTACGTGGTTTACGGTATGTACTGATTATTCATGGCAAAGGCCGAAGCATTCATCAGCCTATACTAAAAAATAAATTAAATCATTGGCTCCGCCAAACTGAACAAGTGTTGGCTTTTTGTAGTGCTGCTCCCAAAGACGGCAAAAGCGGAGCAGTTTATGTATTATTGAGGAGAACATCACGTTGACAAAAAAAACTATAATTATCGGGATTTCAGGCGCTTCAGCTTCGGGCAAAAGTCTTTTAGCCAGTACCATTGTCAATGAATTAGGTTCTAATCAAGTCGTCGTCATTTCAGAAGATGCTTATTACAAAGATCATAGCAATATTCCTTTTGAAGAACGTGCCGCTATCAACTATGACCATCCTAATTCTCTCGATCATGAATTACTGTATCAACATTTATTGCAACTGCAAGCGGGCAAACCCGTCGAAGTACCGATTTATAATCACTCCATGCACATTCGCGAAAAAGAAACGCGCACCATTGGTCAACATACCATTATTGTATTAGAAGGCATTTTATTATTTGTAGAAAAATCTTTGCGCGAACTCATGGACATCCGCATTTTTATGGAAACAGCGCTTGATATCTGCCTCATCCGGCGTATGAAACGCGATATGAACGAACGCGGCCGGTCGTTAGATTCTGTGATCAAACAATACGAAGAAACTGTAAGGCCTATGTATTTACAATTTATCGAACCTTCCAAACGATATGCTGATATTATCGTTCCACGCGGCGGCGGTAATCGAATCGCCATCGACATGATCAAAGCCAAAATGCGGGAGTTATTAGGCGGGCTGAGTTAATACCTTTTCAAAACAAAAAAGATATTGTATATAATACTAGCATTATTGACATTAGGCACACATCGTCATAGGATATGAAATGGGTATTATTTTTGATTGGGATCCCGATAAGAACGAAAA
>AMFJ01007577.1_pt1 | contig 13284 bp, 11 predicted proteins | sample 427208 | NCBI WGS metagenome assembly AMFJ01 (sample SAMN02954298, study PRJNA114691) | groundwater metagenome | biome: aquatic; feature: subsurface aquifer; material: sediment; isolation source: subsurface aquifer sediment | place: USA: Rifle, CO | collected 2008-08
TTTTTGTTGCCATTTTCCAGCTTAGGGAGGATGGGGGGAGGATTCCGTCTTTGTATTCAGCACTGGCTTTTTGATTGTCTATTTTTTCAGGAAGAGGAACTGTTCTGGAGAATTTCCCATATCTAAACTCAGACCTGCAAATGTTTTCATTTTTTTCTTCCATTTGACTTTTGGTTTCCCCTGAGATTAGTACAGAATCTTCCTGTACCTGAATATCAAGATCTTCTTTCTTAATACCCGGGATTTCTGCTTTTATATAGTAATTCTTTTCATCTTCAGATAGCTCAATAGCTGGTTTAAGGGTAAGTTCTCTTTCTGTGATTGCTAATGGTTCAAAAAATTCATTGAATAATCTGTCCATTCTCTCTTCTAAAGAATATAAATTGTTTGAATTTCTAAGAGCGAGTTTCATTTTGTTTTCCTCCAATATATCTTGGTATATCTGTTTTACAATCTCATATTATCATCTGATTTGCTTTGTTTAATTTTTCATAACAAAGTTTTAATCAAGTTGAAGAAAAAATTAAGGACAGCGAAAAACCCAAATTGGGCTTTGATGAAAAGTCCTATTTGGGTTTGTAGACTGCTTCTTATAACTTGTATTAAATAAAATCTATTTCTTTTCGATTACTTCATTAATATCTGCAACTAATTGATCTGGGTCGATGCCGTGAACTTTTGCGCCTGCTTCAAGGTTTTCATATCTTGCAGCTGCACAACCGATGCATCCTAGACCATTTTTCGCAAATACTTCAATTGACTCAGGATAATTTTGAACAATGTCTATAATACTCATATCTTTTGTTACTTTATTTTCAGCCATTTTATTCTTCCTTTCTGAAAAACTCTAGATAATTATATAACAATAATTTTCATGTTTCAAAAACTTATTATTTTCCGCAGTACTTATTAAAATACTTATAACTCCCCAAAGGACAATAAGCATTAATCTGGTGGGGAGTTATAAGTAAGATTTTAGTTGGATTTTTATTGGTTTGATTCTTCGTTATTGTCTATGAGCTTTTTAAAGTCTGAAGGTTTCAAGTCTTTAACGAAATTCTTAAAGTCTTCTGTTTCCTGTTCATCCCTTGTTTGATCTGTTGATATTGTGCCATCCATTACGACATTTGCTGTTACGCAAATAGGACATTTAACTCTTAGAGCTATAGCTATCGCATCAGATGGTCTGGAATCTATAATATGGGTATCATCACCATTTGCAATATATATATTTGCAAAATAAGTGCCATCATTTAAATCGTTAATCTCGATTTTTTCAACATCATATTCTAAAGTTTCAAGAATATTGTTGATTAAGTCATGAGTCATCGGCCTTTGTGATGCCATGTTTTCCATAATTCTTATTATTGCACTGGCTTCTGCTGTTCCTATCCAGATAGGAAGAGCTCTTCTGCTTTCTTTATCACTTAAAACTACTATGGGTGCTCCTGTCTTTGTGTCTAGCGCTACTCCCATTACTTGCATCTCTATCATAAATGTAAGAATCCCTGTGCTTTCTATAATTTACTTCAACATTATTATACTCTATTAAACTACATTAAAGAGTTTTATTTTAGTTATTATTATATCATTCCTGTTTAATTGCAAATTCTATGTATTTGTAATAGTATCCAGATATCTTGATGCAATAACTAAAAATAGTTATTAGATTTGCAAAAGGAGTTATAAATGTTAATAAAAAGTATTCAATCAGCAAGCAATATTCAACCTGCGTTTGGAACACATTTAATTAATCCTGAATATAATAAAAAGGAGTTTGCGCTACTTACAAGCGATGAATTTAAAAAAGGATTTGGCCAAGCCAGAGAAGAGTTAGAAAAAGACGGAAATAACGATGCAACACTTGAGTTGTCATTATCAAAAATGTTTTCATATGCTGTATATAAGAAGAAAAAATTAGGTATAACCCTTTTTATTGATCCTGAAGGAGTTAATACTCTTAATACAGCTGGAAAAGCTGGTGATGTAAAAGAGTTTTTAGTTAATCTGTGCAAAACAGCTAAATCTGAATTTGATAATTTTTTAAAGGTTAATAATCCTATAAAGACCGATAAAAAGTAAAATTTATCGATAAAAATTAAAAAAAAGAGATATGCTTTTAGCATATCTCTTTTTACTGAATTTTAAATATCTAGTGTGTAACAAGAGTTCTTTCACCTTGTTCTTCAAGGACTGCTTGAGCAGCAGCGAGTCTTGCTACTGGAACTCTGAATGGTGAGCAGCTTACATAATTAAGGCCGATTGAATGACAGAACTTAACGCTCTTATCTTCTCCGCCATGCTCTCCACAGATACCTAATTTGATTCCTGGTCTTACTGATTTACCTTTTTCGATGGCAATTTTCATTAATTGGCCAACACCTTCTTGATCAAGTGTTTCGAATGGATTTTCAGGAAGAATTTTATTTTCAATATAGTTATTTAAGAATTTACCTTCAGCGTCATCACGGCTATAACCGAATGTCATCTGAGTTAAATCGTTTGTGCCGAAGCTGAAGAATTCAGCGTATTCAGCAACCTGATCAGCTGTTAGTGCAGCTCTTGGGATTTCGATCATTGTACCGAATTGATAATCAACTCGAACGCCTCTTTCAGCCATTACTTGCTCAGCAACTGATTCAAGTTGTTCTCTGGCTGTTTTAAGCTCGTTTACGTGACCGATAAGAGGAATCATAATTTCAGGTTTAACTTCCATTCCTTCTTTTTTAAGATCACAAGCTGCTTCAAAGATTGCTCTTACTTGCATTTCGTTGATTTCAGGGTAGGTTAAACCTAATCTGCATCCTCTTAATCCCATCATTGGATTGGATTCAGACAGTTCTTCAACTTTGCAAAGAAGTACTTCTTTAGCGCTTACATCTTGATTTAAAGCCTTACCGGTTGCAACTTCAGCGATTAATTCTTCTTTTGAAGGTAAGAATTCGTGAAGAGGAGGGTCTAAAAGACGAATTGTCATTGGAAGACCTTTAAGGGCTCTGAACATATCTTTAAAGTCTTGATACTGCATTGGAAGTAGTTTTGCAAGAGCTTCTCTTCTGGCTTCTTCAGTGCCTGCAATAATCATTTGCTGTACTACAGGAAGTCTGTCTTGTTCCATAAACATATGCTCTGTACGGCAAAGACCAACACCTTCTGCACCAAGTTCAACAGCTTTGTCTACATCAGCAGGTGTATCAGCATTAGCTCTTACAGCTAATCTCTTAATACCATCAACCCATTTAAAGAGTTTTGTGAAGTTTTCATCCATTTTTGGCTCAATTGTAGCAATGGATCCTTCAAATATTTGACCTTCTCCACCGTCCATGGAAATAACATCGTTTTTCTTATAAACTGTTCCATCAGCTGCTGTAAGTGTTTCATTTTTAAGATCAATTCTTAATGTCTCACAACCGGCAACACATGGTTTACCCATACCTTTAGCAACTACTGCTGCGTGTGATGTCATACCGCCTCTAAGTGTTAAAACACCTTGAGCAACAATCATGCCGTGAATGTCATCCGGGCAGGTTTCAATTCTTACAAGAATAATTTTTTCACCAGCAGCTCCTCTTTCTGCAGCTTCGTCGGTATCAAATACGATTTTACCAACAGCAGCGCCAGGTGAAGCAGCTAAGCCTGATCCAATCAATTTTCCTGATTTTTTAGCAATAGGATCAAAACTTGGAAGCATTAATTGGTATAATTGTCCGGGATCAACAAGTTGAACGGCTCTTTCTTTTGTAATGATGCCTTCGTCAGCCATTTCAACAGCAATTCTTACAGATGCTGCTGATGTTCTTTTTCCGTTTCTTGTTTGAAGAATATATAATTTACCTCTTTCAATGGTAAATTCCATATCCTGAATATCTTTATAGTGTCTTTCCAATTTTTGGGCGATATCAACATATTGTTTATATAGTTCAGGCATTTCGGTAGCTAATTCAGAGATTTGTTTTGGTGTTCTGATACCAGCAACAACGTCTTCACCTTGAGCATTGGTTAAGTATTCGCCGTAGAATAAGTTTTCGCCGGTACTTGGATTACGGGTGAATGATACGCCTGTAGCTGAATCATTACCCATATTGCCAAACACCATGCTTTGCACGTTTACAGCTGTACCGTAATTGTGTGGAATTTTGTAGTGGTTTCTATAAGCGATAGCTCTTGGAATATTCCAGGAACTGAATACTGCTTCAATAGCTAATTGTAATTGGGTCATTGGATCTTGCGGGAATTCTTTTCCTGTTTCAGATTTAACTAATCCTTTATAGAGTTCTCCAGCTTCTTTTAATCCAGCAACGCTAACATCTGTATCTAATTTTGCGCCTTCTTTTTCTTTAATCTCGTCTAAAATATGCTCGAATTTTTCTCTTTCAATGTGAAGAACTACACTACCGAACATTGTGATAAATCTTCTGTAGCTGTCATAAGCAAATCTGTCGTTATTTGTTAAACTAATGAGTCCTTTTAAGGTTTCATCGTTAAGACCTAAGTTAAGGATGGTTTCCATCATACCAGGCATGCTGAGTCTTGCACCTGATCTAACGGAAAGTAATAGTGGATTGCTTGCATCACCAAATTTTTTGCCTGTTTCTCTTTCAACATCTGCTAATGCAGTTCTTACATCATCCATAAGGCCTTCTGGCATTTTATTGCCGTTGCTGATGTATTCCATACAGGTTTCTGTTGTAATTGTTAAACCCTGTGGTACTGGTAAACCTGCATTTGTCATTTCTGCCAGGTTAGCACCTTTACCACCAAGAAGGTTTCTCATTGTAGCGTTACCTTCTTTGAATAAATAGACACGTTTTGTCATAAGGTCTCTCCTTTTAAACTAGTTGTCTTCTGCTAGATTATTATGTAATTACAATTAGGTATAACATAAAGGAATTTGGGGCTCAATAAAAGCGTTTTACTGCTTTAGCAAACTCTTTCTGAGTTCCATTAATTCCTGAATATTCTCCTTTGATAGTTCGTTGAGATTTCCAAGTAATTTTGCTCCTATGGAAATTTCTGCATATAATTCGAGTGTTTCGAGCTTGTAATAAACGTCTTTTAACTGTGTTCCGCCTAATACAACACCATGATTTGCCATTAAAACAGCATCGTATGTTTTAAAATAATCTGCTACAATTAATGCCAGTTTGTCTGATGATGGCATTGCATATTCAGCTACGGGTATATAACCAAGTATTACCAGTGCTTCTGACAATATTGGGGCATTTAAAGGAATTCCTGCAACTGCAAAAGCTGTAGCTTTTGGGGCATGGGCATGAACTATTGAAGTAATATCCGGCCTTGCTTTATAAATTTCCAGATGCATCTTTTTCTCGGATGATGGTTTTTTTTCGGATATGTTGTTGCCGTCTATATCCAGTACAGAAACATCTTCTTCTGTTACATCAGCCAGGTTCATGCCAGAAGGAGTAATTAAAATATTATTTTTATATTTAATGCTTATATTGCCTGATGCACCAGGAACAAATCCCTTATCATAAAGGCGTTTGCCTATTTTAACTATTTCGTTTTTAAATGTGCTCAGGTTTTCCAATTACTTTTGCCTTAATTTTTATTTTGAAAATAAACTGTTATCCTGCCCCATGTTATCCCATGAAGATAGATAGGATGCAATAATAATTTAGCGTTTATATCTTTAGAATTTAAAAGAATTGTTTATAAGCATATATACCGTTCTTTTAGTCCAGATAATTTATCAAACATGATTGACAATAGATAAATGCTGTGATAATTTGATAGTAGAGGTTATTGAGAAAGATTCTCAATAAGATATAAAAGGCAGGGACGATAACGAAAATCATGATTAGATTAGGTGAAATAAGAGTAGGACAAAAAGTTGAGATATTAGAATTTATCGATTCTACGGTAAGTCGCTTTTTTTCTTGCTTTGGTATAGAAAAAGGCCAGCAAATCACTTGTATTGCGAAGCCGGGACCTGTAATTATTAAAAGAAAACAGCAAGAAATTGCTGTAGGAAGAGATCTTTCGGAGCAAATTTACGTTAGACTTGTATAGCGTTAGGATTATATAGATGGACACAAAAATTCAAAACCAGCAGGATCGGAATGATTATAATTCCGGGAATGTAAGTTTGTCTAAAGTTGTGCTTGTAGGGAACCCCAATGTTGGGAAATCTGTATTTTTTAATAAGTTTACAGGAACTTATGTAGAAGTAAGCAATTATCCCGGCACTACTGTAGATATATCAAAAGCTGTTATGAAAAATTTGCAGGTTATAGATACACCCGGTATTTATGGTATTGGCAGTTATAACGATGAAGAGATTGTTGCTAAAAAAATTATTTTAGAAGCTGATTTAATCATTAATATTGTTAGTGCTCTGAGTTTGGAAAGAGATTTGTTCTTAACCCAGCAGTTGATTGATATGGGCTTTGATCTTGTTGTTGTTTTAAATCAATTAGATGAAGCACAAGTTAGAGGAATAGAAATAGATTATAAAACTCTTGAAAAGGAATTGGGAGTAAAAATATTTCCTACAATTGCTATTAAGAATCAAGGAATCAAAGAAGTTAAAGATTACATTCAAGATAAAAAAGTTGAAAAATTAAATAATGATTTAGCTTATTTAGATAAATTCGAGTTAAAAGGTTTGTCTAAGCAAGAGAGAATAAACAAAATTCTTTTTCTTGAAGATGAAAAAAACAGTTTAGACAGCAGAGATTATATATATTCTGAGAGAAGAAAAAAGATCAATGAAGTTACAGATAAAGTAGTGTCTGAGACTATAAAAGGGGTTAGCTTTTCTACCCTTACAGGAAAGTTATTATTAAACCCGTTCATAGGGTTCTCTGTATCGTTATTTATATTATATGCTTTGTATAAAATAGTTGGCGGTTTAATAGCCGGTGATTTAGTTGATTTTCTTGAGAATAGCGTACTTTTAGAATATTATGTCCCTTGGATTACTGAAGTTGTATCAAAAGTTCTTCCAAGTGGCCCTATCAATCAGATATTGATCGGGGAATTTGGTCTTTTGACTATGACAGTTCAGTATATTTTAGGGGTTTTATTGCCGCTTATATTTGGATTCTATATATTTATGGCAATTCTTGAGGATTCAGGCTATTTGCCAAGATTGGCCGTTTTGACTGACAGGTTTTTATCTAAAATAGGGTTGAATGGAAGAGCAGTAATTCCTATAATACTTGGCTTTGGTTGTACTACAATGGCCATAATCACTACAAGAATACTTGGTTCAAAAAGAGAAAGAACAATTACAACTGCAATTTTAGGGCTTGCGGTTCCATGTTCTGCACAGCTCGGTGTTATAATCGGACTTATAGCAGTTGTGGGAGGCTTAAAGGCTTGGATTATATATTTAATAACCATCTTTATTGTGCTTGTAATAACTGGAACATTATTAAATAAAATCTTGCCCGGCAAGTCTACTTATTTACTCATTGATTTGCCTCCAATGAGATTGCCTGTTGTTAGAAATGTCTTTGATAAAGCTCTTTCTAAGAGCTGGCATTTCTTGAAAGAAGCTACCCCTTTATTTTTCCTTGGAGCCTTTTTAATCACAATGCTTGAAATGACAGGCGGCTTGGAGCTTATTCATAAACTATTAGCTCCTTTAACCGTTGGTTTATTAAATCTGCCAGCTGCGACTGCAACAATATTTATTATGGGATTAATCAGAAGAGACTTTGGAGCCGCAGGACTGGCTCAAATGGCTGGACTAGGCGGTGCAGCTGCAATTTTAACTCCCATTCAGATATTAACAAGTCTTATAGTGTTAACTTTGTTTGTCCCATGTATAGCTGCTGTAATTGTTATGTATAAAGAAAGAGGCTTTAAAGAGGCTTCGTCTATATGGTTTGGCTCATGGATCCTTGCATTTCTTGTAGGGGGTGTGTTAGCAAGAATTTTAGGGTTGGTGATGTAAATGGAAAAAGATTTAAACTGTAAAGAGAAAGAATTTATAACTTGTCCGACTTGCAATATGAACATGGACAAAAAATATCTTGGAGAAAGATGTCCAAGATGCAATGCAGTTATATTGCCTCAAGGTTGCAAAGATTGCAAGAATATCTGTAAATGAGAATTTTAGATGTGTTTTATAGTTTTATTGACAAGATGCAAGAATGAGCTAGTTTTAGGGTTATAAATAAAGTGAATGTCTGCACATTTATAAATGTGCAGACATTCACTTTATTCGGGATTTGTTAATCCGTAAAAGATTAAAATTATTATAGATTTTTGGTTAAGATCTCAGGCAAATCATCCCCGGGGTTGTTTTCTTCATTATTATTATTTTCTGCTTTATCTTGCATAATTTTTCTGACAATATCTATATCAGGCAGGTCATTACCTGATTTGACGTCTTGAATGTTAGCATTTTTTATCCACATATTTTCAAAAGCATAGTTTTTGTATTGAGTAGATTGATCAGTTATGATTTTGATGATTTGTTTTTTTGGCAATGAATCATAATTTCTTATTCTTGCTTTTTGCAGTTTTTCTTTGAAATTTTTTAATTTTGTATATTTTTTGCCTGATAAATATTTATTGATTTTAAATGTATTGTTAGGACCTATTATGGGAGCCAGAGAATCAAGGACATCTTTGGTTATAGAGTATTGATAAGGATAATTTTTAATTCCTATTGGTGTCTTAATATAAGATGCATTGAATCTTTTAGACGCATCAATGCCTGCGGAATTTAATTCGATATCTAATCCTTTTACTTTTCCACCTGTTTGGAATGTAAGCAGGTCTCTAACAGTTAAATGCTTTTTAGGATCCTCAGGGCTTGGTTTATAATGTTTATTAAGATAATGGCAGCAATATTTTAGTACATTTACTGTTGCTTTTACATCTTCCAATGCATCGTGAGCATTATCTACACCTTGTCCGAATAAAAATTTGTGCTGCTCGGTTAATTTTTTGCTGGCACCTAAAAATGGATGAATTCTTTGCAGTATAACAAATGGATCCAGAGTCAAACAAAGCTTTTTATCCTGAAGCTTTTCAGGATTTTTCTCGTTATAGTCTTTAATAGCGTTATTTAACATAGGAATATCGAACTTGGCGTTATATGCAACTATAAGATTATCTTTAAGATAATTTTCTGTGAAATTCTTTAATAATGTATGTATCGTAGGGTTTTTTCTGACTTCTTCATTAGTTATATGATGAACTTTGGTTGCTTCTTTTGATATTTCCATTTCCGGGTTTACAAGCTGGTTTAATACACTTTCATGCTCTATTTTTCCGCCCGGCATTATTTTAACAGCTCCAATCTGGATTATTTTGTCTACAGGCCCTTTTTTAGGGTCAAAGTTTACCCCTGTGGTTTCTGTATCAAATACAATAAAATTAATATTTAATTTTCCTGTTTCAGGACTTATAATAGGTTGATCCAGAAAAGGAGGTTTAGAATGTACCGGGTCTTTATTGTCTGCAATTTGATTTAATTCATTTAATGCTGCGTGAAAGTTAGCCTTGCTCTCTGCAGTTGTTAAAGTATGATGTGTAGAAAGCATATATGGTGAGTTGGTAGGGTTATACCTTTGTACCCATGGGCTTTCTTTGGTCTCTGTTAATGCTAAAGCATGCCAAAAAGCCATAATGTCAGACTCTTTAGCCTTATTCCAGTTAATTGGTTCATTTTTAAGATTTTGCCAACCAACTTTTGACCAGTCTACAAAACCATCTTCAAAAAGTCCTTTGCCAAAATATTTTCCTGGTGCGGATTGTACTATCTGTTCAAAGTCTTTATTCTGAATTTCTTTATCCAGAGAGCTTAAAGCATAAGCTTTATGAGTTTGAACAGGAATTTTATAGAATTTTTTATCCTGTAAAGAATTCTCACCAGAGATAAATTGATTCTGAACTTTATATCCATAGATTGGCATTATATTTGGTTTTATGGTTTTTTCTTTTATTAGCATCCTTTTATTCCCTGTAAATTTAGGCGACAGTGTCGAAAGATGGTTCTGTATCCATAACCATTTGTCTGATTGAATTTTTTTGATCCACTATGTTTTGGGCAGATTGGTTTTCTGAATATCCATCAGGTACTGTAATTTTGCTGTATTCCCAATCTTTATCAAATTGTCTTAAGAATGTTTTAGCGATTTCTTCGTTACTAATCGATATGGCGCATTCATGATTTCCTCGTCTATATTGAGATTTCTGGGTATTATAATCTTTCAGAACTTTATAAAAGGCTATCAGTTTTCTAGTGTTATTTATTGTTTCAGGTGTTGTTTCAGGTGGTTTATTTTTTAGAAATTCCTTAAAGGAATTTATTCTTATTTTAAGTTCAGAGTCATTAATTTCCTGTTTTTCACCAAATAAGGAAGCTAATCCAAAAGATTTTTCCAAATTATCAATTTGGGGTTTATATTTATAAATTTCTTCATTTATTGTTGCATCAGTTAATGGATAGTCATCGCGTTTTCCGGAAGCAAGATTGGTTTCCAATCCTGCTGCTGACCAGTTTGCAGATCCTATTAACAACTCTTTATTATCGAATATCGCCCACTTGGCATGTAGTTTTTGGTTTATATCTTCATCTACCTTATACATTTGCACAGGGATACCAGCTTTTTCCAGGGCGTGCTTAGTTTTTCTGCAGTATGGGAAATCATCAACAATTCCCGGATGCATTAAAATTTGCACATCAAAAGGTCTGCCCCCATTTTGTGCTTCTTTGTGACGTTCTATAATTTTATTCACTATTTCTTTGTGAGAAAGCACAAATAGTTCGGCTTTTAATGATTGAGCCGTATTAAGTCTTTCTTTGATATAAGTTCCTATGGATTCAGAACCCTGCTCGCTAATTTCTTCATACTCTTTGGGAGAGTTGGTAAGAATTTTTATTGCAGGATCTGAGATTGGTTTTACCTCAGGAAGGTTTAGTTCTCCATTTTGGTATCTATTCTTATATTTAGGATCCTGGAACACGTTTCCGGCCACTACCATATATTCAAGAGATTCTGGAGGAACATCAGCAGGATTGGTATTTATTTTGTCTTCTTCTGGAGCTAAATTTGTTACACCAAGTCTTTGCCATGCAAATTTCCAGTCCTTATTAAAAATTTCATCAATTAAATTGTCAACTTCTGAATGCTCATGTTGTGGTTGTGTTTTAATCGCTACGCAGGCATCGTGATTTGCAGCAGAGTGATTACCCCAGTTTTCTCCGCCTAAAATGACTTTATTACTGTCCACGGCAAGGAATTTAACGTGTTGTAAACTGCCACCGCCCTGGTATCTTCTTGGATATGGAACAACATCAATATTATTATCCTTTAGGTATTTGATCATTCGCATGTTGTTATAATGCTTGAGTTGATGATCAAAGCCATCCTGATACCATTTATGAGAATCAAGAATAACCTGTACATTTAAATCAGGGTTTTCTTTTTTCTTTTGAATCAGAGCATCAAGAATTGCTTGTTGTTTTTCCCATCCGGCTACTGTTTCTGCCCCTGCTGATGGCCATATATGCCCATCTACTTTGAGGTTTTGAAATTCAAACATCTCAATTTGAATACTTTTTTGGGCATTATTGATATAATCAAGAGCCTTGCCATAAATTTGATCGGCATCTATAAGAGAGGTAACGGTAGTTTTTCCGACATTTGCACTTACACTTGCCTCAGGAGAAACCCCTGTAAAACTGATCAAATTGTGCTTTAAAAAATTTGCCGGAATTCCATCTTGATTTGCAAATATAGATTTTATGGGATTAGAAGCCGGAGTTTTTTCCTGCCCCTTGATCACTCTTGTTGGTTGATACTTATTTTGTTTATCTGCATATAATCTATTAATGTTTGTTAAACTTTGCATCATATTTGACTTTTCCCTTATAACACATCTCTATTTTGAGAGTTGTAGCCCTGCTTACTGAAATTAATAGAAAATTCTGATCATGGAGATAAAAAAAGAAAAAAAAATAAATTGATAGATTAATTGTTAAATATTAAGTTGTGTAAATGACAATTCGTGATTTAATTTTTAGAAAAATTGCATTTAAAAATCAGTAAAAATAGCGATATGAACTAAAAATAGACGGACTTAATTTTTAGTTAAAAAAAGAATTCATTTGATGTTAAAAACTGTTTATATACGTTTTTATACCCTGATAATCTATCAGGTTGTTACAAAAATAATTTAACCGTAATAGCCAATTTAATTGTTGGTTTATAGGCATATAATGACAAAGAAGAAAATCAGGGATAGGGAAATAATTATGGACAAGGATAAACGCACTTATTCAAAAACTTTTGAGATTTCTTTTGTGATTACCCTAGCTGTTATTGGTATTCTTATTGCGCTTGCCATCTGGTCTACAGGCAAAAGAGTTGATATTAGTGAAACCGAATTTAATAAAACCATTAATCAATTAGAACAAAACCAAAATGAAATTAAAGCAGAATTAACTGCACTGCGTAATGAAATGAATAATGGATTTTCTACTATGAATACCAATCAGCAACAAGTCAATCAAAACCTTGAAACTTTTAGAAACGAGATAAATACTAAACTTGACAGAATAAATCAGCGCATTAGTAACGCTCTTGCCAGACAATCAGGCAGTGCAAGCTCAACAGAATGATAAGTTAATGCAGTCATGGTATCTTTATAAGTATGTTACTTAATTAAAGGTATTGGAATGCAAAAGGTTACGGCTGCTGTTATTGAGAAAGATGGCAAAATTTTAATTGCTAAAAGGAAAAAAGGAACCAGACTTGAAGGCAAATGGGAATTTCCTGGCGGGAAATTAAAGTGTGAGGAAACGCCTGAACAATGCCTTAAAAGAGAACTTGAAGAAGAACTTGGTATTGAAACAGAGGTAGGAGACTTTATTTGTTCAAGTAAATACGAATACCCTCATATATCAATAGAATTATTAGTATATAGAGTCAAGTATATTTCAGGGATATTTGAATTAACTGATCATGAGGAAATTAAATGGGTATATCCTCAGGATTTGTCAGATTATGATCTGGCTCCGGCTGATATTCCCATTGTCAATAAACTGCTGGCTGATATTTATGATACTACTAATGGCTAAAAGTGCTTTCAGGGTTAAATTATCCACCCGTACAATAGGAAAAATTTTTCAATAATTTATAATATATAGCAATGGGAGAGATCGAAGTAATAGTAGATCTCTCCCAGACTTTTGTTCTATAAGCGTTATGAATACAAAAATCATATATATTTTATTTATTGTGAAGATGGGAATGTTTTTGTAGTAGTCTATGCTCCATGTCGGTTTGAAGGTGCATC
>AMFJ01000037.1_pt1 | contig 13282 bp, 12 predicted proteins | sample 427208 | NCBI WGS metagenome assembly AMFJ01 (sample SAMN02954298, study PRJNA114691) | groundwater metagenome | biome: aquatic; feature: subsurface aquifer; material: sediment; isolation source: subsurface aquifer sediment | place: USA: Rifle, CO | collected 2008-08
GTTAAGCCAATCTTTCTGTTAAGCATAAATCTATACTTAAAAAAAATCTATTTTCGGAATAATATCATGTTTTTTCAGAAAAGCAATGTTTATCTGAAATAAAATAATACGAATAAGATTATAGCTTTGTCGAAATCTGCCTGACACGCTCTTTCAGCGCAGAAATAAGATTCTTCTTCTCTCCGTTCAGATGGATTGCTTCATCATAGACTCATCTTTTCACGATATCTCATGCCCCATGTCTGATATCAATTCATATTGCACCCAATAGGTCAGCGCTTGGCAGCTCAGACTTGCTCAGGCTATTTTGAATAGAATCAAAAACCTTTCTGCTTTCACTGCCCAGCTTTAGGTTTGATGCTATATTTGCCAGATTAGCCTCATGTGGAATCTTACCGAACATTTCTCCTGTAATTATGGCGTTTCATAGAGTTTCAGATCGCCTCAATCTAGTATCGATCATTTTAAGCAAAGAACCGACGGCATCGGTTCCGCTGAATTGGTATTTCTCACCGATAAATGAGGCAAGATTGCTTTTATTGAAGAGTTCGCCTAGGGTTCGTACACAATCTTCATTTCACCTATTGATTATTTTTTTGCTCAATTCCAAGAAACTGCTTACCTGATCTCATTTTTGAAAATCTGGAAATGCAATTCAGTTCTTTTCGAGTACACCTTTTAATTTATCGAATCCGCCTGATTCCTCCATGCTTTTGAATCAAGTTGAAATATATTCCGTATCAATTATTCACATTCTTGGCGTATTTCATGTTTTTGCAGCCTCTTTCATCCTGCTCATGTCCGCTCATCATTTATCTGCCTTTGATATCGTCTTGGTATCTAGTCTTCTTACAAATTTCGGATCGATATTTCAGGCTTTATTCAGAAGATTGAAGCCTGGTATTTTCGCCTGAAGCACATGCTCAAGATTCACAAGCTCTTCTTTGGATAGCTTGACGCTTCAGTCGATAATACGTGCAATCTGCTCTTGAGGAAGGATTGTGGATACTCAATTAATCTTCATAGTTATGCTATTTTTGAGTCAATATGCCTCAAGCACCCTGTGTGTCACTTCGTGCGATTTCAAATTTTTCAATTCTCCGATTATCAGATTTGCCTTAGGATGATTCTTCAGCGGCAATCCATCAAATAGGGGAGCTCAATCACTGATATCTATTTTAACTCATAATTTGGACTCAAATTGAGCTTTATTGTAGAAAATCTTTCATTTAGTATCGATCCATGCAACGGGGTTCTCATGCTTAATGCTAGCAGGTATGTCATTGCTGAAAGTGGATTTATAGAATTCCTTAACTTCTGAGGATATTCTTGTTCATTCTTTTGCGGCTTTTGCTTCAACGGTTTTTCAGACGACTCAAACTTCTTTTGCTCATCCAGCTCAGATCTTTTGCAGCTTTGCTCAAGAAAGTTGAGCAAATTCCTTAAGTTTGGCTGTGGCTTCTTTTATCTTTCATTTCTTATACAGTACAAGTATAGCTCATGCTAAGGCTCATAGTGTAGCCGCTCATGCAAGTCAATGTCATTCATCGGTTTTCTCATTGAGTCAGAAATCAAGTTTCTCACTGCTTCCGGGCATTAGTTCAAATCATACAGATAGTGCGAAATTCACTAGTCAATATATGTATAAAGTAGGATCCAGAGGACTTAGGGCATCTTTCATTCAGCCCATTTCCTCACTTATTCATTTGGACACGTCTTTGACGATATTTCATAGTCCAGCCTTTACTTGCTTGGCATCAATATGTGGTTTTCATGCAAGACTAAGGGCTTTGCTGCTTATCTGCATGTAAATGTATTCATTTTCAGGTTTAGGCCTTCAATTTTGGGTAAGTTTGTCTTGAATATTCTCGAGATACGCCACCGTATCATGAATAATCGCAGATTCATTCGATCACAATTTTCATTTATTAGCTTTTTGAACCATGGCTTCAACACGTTTTATCTCATCCCTCTTGTCGAATGCCGGAACAAATGGCTTTTCTTTGACGAATCACTTTTCTTTATAATATTCATTTGATCATGTCGCACTGATCGGAGCTGCACCTGATCTGAAAAGCAATTTCGCTTTTGTTTGCGGAAGTGGCAGACTTTCATAAGTTTGCTTGATGGTTGCAACCGTTGCACTTACCTTTTCAGGACTGAGTCTCAATTTGCCTTTTTCACGCATAATCTGGACATCAGTTCATTTTTTCTGTTGCTCTGGTGATTTGCTGTGCTGCTCTAAATTATGAGCCATAATGATAAAAGTTAATAGGCTAAATTGCTTACTGCATCATTCACTTCCTCATTTTCATGAATTCTTTCATTCATTTCCTTGGATTTTATTGATTTCAGATTATCCATTGCTAATTCCATTTTTTCTTTTTGATCGATATCATCGAGTTTCCTATAAGAAATATCGATCATATGCAGAACCTCATCTATCACTCCTGCTGTTACATCCATGCTGTTCACTAGGTTGTAAAGGGGCTCTGCCATTTCCCAATGTTCAAATAGCATCTCCAGCGTTTCTAGGATGACTTGTCTCTTGAGCATATATTCTTGTTTTTCTGATTCTATCATATGATTCCTAAAAACCGGTTACTTTAATTATCATTTAAATATTAACATATTTATTAATGTTAGTCAAAAAACATTATCCTTTGCAATTGCATTTTTCCATAATAATATGGACCCCCATTTTTTAAGCTTTTTATTAGGGTTTTTTCTTGCTTTAAATTTACTTTACTTTTATGCAAATGATTAATATAATAGGTCGTACAACTTTTATGTTTTTTTAAATGGAATCTTATCTCTGTTATTTATCTGTTTACAAAAAGGAAGACTATTTAACATTAAACTTAAATTATGGATCAAGAAAAAATATCAAAGATAGCGATATGGATCAAAAACAACAGCAATTATCCTTTGGAGCAGATAAGAAGGGCTGCGATTGATTGATGAACTACTGAGGAGGAATTCAATCAGGCCTTAGATATTGCCAGGCCGAAAAAACAACTTGAATATAAATGAGTAGGAATAAGATTCTTTGCATTTATAATCGATGTGATAATACTGGGTATATTATTATCGATATTTAAAAATATTTTCTGATGAACATATCCTGGAGGTTGCGATTCTAGCTTTTCAATCGGGTCAACTGTTGCATTTAACTGAGTTGAGACTTTCTATGGATTGTGCTGATTCTCAGCCCAATTATTTTTCATTGCAATGATGTGCTATTATGTGCTTTCAGAATGGAAACTAGGAGGTACTCTAGGAAAACTGATGTTTTGAATGAGGGTGGTGAAAACGAATGGCGAATACCTGGACTTGAATTCATCTTTGATAAGGAATGTCATGAGAATTATAGATTTCATACCCTTCTTCTACCTTGTAGCAGCCATATCAATATGGAATTCCAAAACAAAGCAAAGACTCTGAGACAGATTGGCAAAATCTGTTGTAGTATCAAATTTTAGCCTTAAATAAATTATATGAAAAAAATTCTCATCTTTTTGACTTTAATTTTTTTGTTCTCTGCTAATTATGCTTTTTCAGCCTCGGATATCTCTTCTCTTGATAAAGTCAGAATCAAGCAAACGCTGCGCAATCTTGTGAAAGCTATAAATGAATGAGATTCATCTGCCGTTTCAGAATTGATCTCCTCAGAAAATAAAGAACTGGAATCTGATATACAGGACAGAGTCTCTTGAAGAATCGCTTATGAACTTGATTATAATCCATTTGATAAGCATATTGAAACAATTTCAGATGACAAGGTCAAACTAGATGCTATATTTGCAGCTGCAGGACCCGGATGGAATATAAATTGACTTTGAACTTATTTTATTCTCCAGAAAAATGGGAATAAGTGGTTTATAGCTGACACTGATTTCCATACTAAACTCTGAGCTGACTATGTTTTCGGTATTTTCAAAAAAATAATGATATATTGAAGTCCGATTTTTATAATCATATTCTGATTCTGGATTTGGATGCTCATTGATTGCATAAAAAGAGAGTTTGATGAAAAATCAACTTGGATAATTCTATTGATATTCCTCAATGTCTTCGCTTCCATACTTTATTTCTTCATGATTAAAAGAAAGAATATCATAAGAAAGCCGCTTGTTTTTGATATAAATTTTTAATAAATCCTCTCAACTGCCATTACCAAATCCTTCAGAATCTTTTCTTTAATCTTTTCTTTTTCATTCAGGGTGAATTTTCACACGTAGTGCAGCCTAGGCTTCTCTGACAATTCTGATATTGCGAATTCGATATGGCATATTCAGAACCATTTGTCTTCATTATCATACCTGAACACACAATTTATAGATCTGAAAATCATCCTCTCATTGTCGGTAATCTTGATTTTCAGATTATTCTTTCAGATGATAATCGATTCTATCTTGAGGCTTTTGACCAGATTCTTCTCTATCTCAAGTTCTACGAAATCGATTGTTTTTTTCAATTCTGGCTCAAAGTCTCAGTCAAACTTTACAGTTGAATTTGATTTTTTAGTAAAATACTGCCTTATGTCCATATTTTTTTTAATTTTAATTATAAGCGACATAGTAGTTAAATATGTCAAAAATCAAATATAAAAACTTTACAGTTGGTGAGATTTGATTAAATAGAGCTAAAATGCTATCATATCAATAATTTATAAATTATTTATCTTATGGCAGATTTTCAGATGCTTGATCCTAGAGATCAGAATGAATTCAGGAATAACGAAAACAAGAAAGATAGGCTACTTTTAAAGGTTGTATATATTTTAATGGCCGTCTCAATAGTTTTTTATAATAAGGAATATCTGATGGCGGAATTCAAAGATAGATTTCTGTATTACTGATTTCTGGAATCCAGAGTCGAAAAGAACACCGAGCCTTTGCCTGTATTCAAGCTATGAAAGTCCTATGAACACAGAAATGATGCATTGATTTCAAATTCAGGCTCTTCTGTCATCAAGAACAAAAAAATGAATATAAAGTCTATAAAAAAGCCTATCTGAGAAGCCTTTGTACAGACTTGAGCCTATATGGTGCAAAATTCTGAAACAGTTACTAATACTTCTTTGAATAAGCCATCAGAGGACTTGGAGACAGTAAATATATGATGAATATTATGGAAGAAGAAAGACGAATGAGACATCTATAATTTTGAAAATGCATGGAGAAACTGTTCTTGAGATTACAGATTACCTTACTTGCAGGAATTTATAAAGTCTGCGAATGCCGCTTGATGATCTATGGGTTTTGTGGAATTGTTAAAATTGAACACTACAAACGTAGGATCCGAAATCTGATGATATTGGACCCATTCTGATTTATGATGATGATCTACTCTGGCGAATTATTATGATCCGAACAATCTGAAATATGTGGCAACTTCTAAAAATGCCCTCCAAAAAGTGAGATGCATCAAGAAATAACATTATTTGAAAATAGTATCGTCTTTGGCTCAAAGTAAGGCTCAGAGGTAATTGTGCAAAAGGCAGTATTCTTCATTTACAAAAATCTCATCTAAAAATTCAGACAATATCTTCAGGTGTATTTTCTTTCAATCTGCATAGAATTCTTGAGATTCTTTTGATTTCTTGAGTTTTCAGTGGAAAGGCTTGTCGCTGATCATTAGCAGGGTAGCATTGGGCACCTTGTATTTGAATCATTGAGCTGAGATTATGGCACTCTCCATATCGATTGCAACCGATCTGTCTTCATTGAAATACTCTTTATATTCTGAATAATTCAATTCCCAATTTCTGTCTTCTGTGGTAAATACGGTTCAGAGCCTATAATTGATTTCGTTCCTCTCAAGGATGTTCTTTAGTCAGATATTCAAGTTGAATGTGGGAATTATGGGCAGAGGATATTTCGTCCTTTGAATCTTATCTATGATTCAGCAATCTGTAACGAACTTATCGGCTAATACGAATTCTCAAATTTCCTGATGGTTCCTGAGTCAGCCGCAATGTCATATCATCAAAAACAACTTTGGCCTCATGACAGCAAGATGATCGGTTATTGTCTTGGCATTGCTAGGACCGATTCATATATTTATGACTGAAAATCAGAATCAAGTCTTGCTATTTGAAATATGGAGGGTATTCATCTGGCATGAAGATAGAGATTCTTTTATGACGAAACCAGGCTTATCGGAGTATAGTTCCCTTAAAAGGCTAATATGCATGTCATAATTTGTCAGAACCATATATCTTTGGAAATCTCTCGGATCTGTTGCAGTATAATGCCTCAGCCTTTCAAGAGAATACAGTACACGCTCGGGGTTGAATAAAAAAAGTCTCTTATGGATATTTCAATCAGAGTGCATATCTTCCAGATTTTTCAGGAAATTGAAATCGGTGTCCCTGGTAAATTCTCTTCATTTTGAAACTTCAATTGAAATATTCTTATTTTCGAGATTCTGGAATTCCTCTCTCATATAAGACTCTAATGATTCAATTCCTACTATTTCTCAGCACACATTCTTCGAATGCTTGCTATCAGGATTTTCAAGAGTTATGATTGCACAATTTCAGCCTTGCTCAATATTCTTGATCTGATTTATGATAGAATCTGTGTTCAATGAATTAAGTTAAGATTTTAATGACATTATTTTACATAATTGACTGATTGTGTCAATGCTAATATCATCTTAACAAAAAATCCTTCCAGTGCTGGAAGGATTTTTTTTATCTGTTCAATTACACTCTTATTTTAGTTATGACCTCGCCGTATTTGTAGCATTTCTGAGTTATGCATTTTCCTGTGATTCAGCCGAATAAAGGGAAGATTGATAATAAGGCAATCCAGAATCATACGTTTACAGGTTCTGATTTTTTAGTCTGCGAAGTTATGGCTCAAAGATCGATAGAGCCGCTCTGGGTTGTCGGGATTTCAGTCGTATTGACAGTTTGTACGGAAATCATATTTCAGGCGAATATAAGTACCAATCAGAATAAGATTTGAATAATCTTTACCGCCTTTCTCTTTGCAAAACAGATATCGATTCACATGAATAGGGGAACTATACCGAGAATGAATAAAGCATATTTTATCTGTAGCTCGTAAGGTTGCGCGAAATTTGGCAGACTCAGCGTCATTTCATTGAAATGGATGCTCAGAAGTGCTATTATAATAAGTCAGAAAATAACCCTTAATAGTCTGATTGTTTTATCTTTCGGTCTTTTCTTGAGGAACTCTATGAATTTAAACATATTTTTTGATTAAAAATTTAAATCGCATTTTTTATATCTATTTTATTCTAAAAATCAACTGATTTATTGTTTTGTGCAATTGGCAGTATCTCTTCATCAACGTATTTTATTGCTTTTTTTTCTTTTTTTGTATAATCAAAATCAGCTGATATAAGTTAATTTTTTTTGATGGCAAAGAATAAGAAAGCCGCTCCTAGGCCTTTTATGACGCAGAAATTGCAGAACATAATTGCATGACTGTTTTTGTGTGCACTTTGAGTAATAACCATATTCTGAAAAGATTCCATATTTTGAGCTTTTTTCTGAGATATCCTTCTTGCATTTTTCTGAGATTATTTCACATACCTAATTTCCCCAGTCTTCCTTATCTTATGAGTGCTCATCTCTATCTGAAAGATACAATGGAATTATGCCAGAATACTATGAATCCTGCTTTATTGTCTGTCCGCCGATTCGCTTGTATGATTCTATAGCCCTCAGAGCACTTGATTTTTTGATTTTTCAACAACACTCAGGCAATATCTTGGTTGAGTGCCGACTTTTGTTTTCCTGATGCTCATATTGTGAGTTTCTATCTACCTTCTTTTTAAGATTTCATACATCGAAGTCCTTAAGAAAGTGTGATGATGACTGAACTCCATCAAGGATAATGTAAAGGAGCTAAAATCAGATATCGCTAAAGATTATAAAGAAAAAGATAAAGAAAAGGATAGGAAGAAGGCAAAATGAGAATACAAGGATGAAATTGAACTACTTAATGAGAAGATCAAAGAATTATCCTGAAAGCAAAAACCTTCGCCAATCAAAGTCGAAAGAAAAGAGCTTCTTGAAATCAAGAAAGTGCAAGTTGAGAAAAAGAGTGTGCTAGATTTTTTTTCCAAAAAAGAAGAACCGAAAAAACCTGCTCAGACAAAATTGCAATTCGCTTCATGGGATTTTCCATCTTCAGAATTGCTGCAGAAGAATCTCAAGAAATATGAGGTTGATGAAAAATTCGTCGAGAAGCAATCTCTTGAAATACAGAAAACCCTCCTTGAATTCAACATAAAGGTCTCCATGGATAAGTACACTGTGGGTCCGACCGTAATCCAGTACAGGCTCAAGCCTTCCGAATGAGTCAAGTTGAACAAGATAGAGAATCTCAAAAAAGACCTGACATTGGCACTTAAAGCAAAAAGCATAAGAATACAGGCTCCGATTCCAGGAATGTGACTCGTATGAGTCGAGGTTCCAAATGAGAAGAGGGAAGTGGTCGCTATCCGAGACCTTATTGAGAGCAAGGAATTCATAAACCATAAATCAAATCTGGCGCTCGTCGTCTGAAAGAACATAAATTGATCCAGTATAATCGCTGATCTTGCCAAGATGCCCCATCTGCTTATCGCAGGTCAGACCTGAAGCGGTAAGTCAGTAGCTATGAACTGATTCATCGTGAGTCTGCTCTATAAGAATTCCCCTGACATGCTCAGGCTTATAATGATCGACCCGAAGAGAGTCGAGCTTAGCATATACAATTGAATTCCGCACTTGCTTGCACCGATAATAAGCGATCATGAGAAAGCCCTGAATTCCCTTAAATGGTGTGTGGCTGAAATGATGCGCAGATATGACATAATGACACATCAGAGGGCACGTAATCTCGAAGAGTACAATGCAAAGGTCGTAAAGAAAGAAAAAATGCCGAACATCGTCATCGTGATAGATGAGCTAGCGGAACTTATGTGAAGGAATAACAAGAAAGACGTTGAAAACGCAATCACCAGAATGGCACAATTATGACGCGCCTCTTGAATGCATCTGTTAGTAGCTACGCAGCGTCCTTCAGTCGATGTCATTACTGGGCTTATCAAAGCAAATATACCTTCAAGAATAGCGCTTACAGTGGCAAGTCAAGTTGATTCCAGGACGATCCTTGACCAGATTTGAGCCGAGGATCTGGTCTGATATTGAGATATGCTGTATTCTCCGATATGATCCGAGCCCGAAAGGATTCAGTGAGTCCTTGTCGAGACAGATGAGGTTGAATCGGTTATCAACCACATCAAGCGTACGATCGATCCTAGAATGCTAGAAGATCTCTACAATGAAGAGATAACAGCCGGAGAGAGTTCAGGCGCTTCGATCCCGTGAATCGAATGAGAATATGATGAGGATCCAAAGGTTCTTGAGGATGCGATCAAAGTTGTCAGAGAAGCCTGAAAGGCCTCAACTTCTCTTCTGCAGAGAAGGCTGAAATTATGATATGCAAGAGCAGCCAGAGTGATAGACATATTAGAAGAAATGTGAGTTGTCTGACCTTGAGATGGCAGCAAACCAAGAGAAGTCTTTTAAATGATAATGTAGATCAATGATTCAAGTTTTCGAATATGGATTCAGAAATTGATTCCATGTGTTTGCTTTCATATGACCTATCGAACAACGGTTAGTGGAGAATGCATTCAGAAAGATAGAAGAGATTTCCAAAAATTATAAAGTTATACTGGATCTTTCTAAGGTGGATTATGTAAGCTCGATTTTCATATGATATATGTACTCTCTTTTTGAGAGGAGCACCGAAGCCTGATGATATCTATGCTTCGTAAACGTTCATGAAGACCTGCAAGACACCTTCAGTCTGACTTGAGTTTTTGATATTATCCCTTATCATAAAGATGTTCAATCGGCTTTTAAATTCATTTTAAGCTAAAATCAAACATGACCGCAAAACTAATTGAGTTCAAAGCGCCACCAGAATCTCCCGTAACCGCAAGGCAACAGGAGCAACACGAACATGAGGCTTGATGCAGCTGATGCTCAAAATCAAGAGAAAGAGTGAAATCAAAGGTCAGGCGACTTCACCGCAATTATTCTAAAGAATTCACTTCATATTTCACAGACAAGCTACGTGAAAAATGAACTCCAATCACTTTCGAGATAGCTCATATACTCCTGTATATCAATAAGATACTTGATGATATTTGCAAAAGTACCGAATTATGAGAGCTTCTTATGTCCAATCAGTGTCCGAATAAGATACTCGAAAAATATTGAGACAAGGTAGCGGGAGATTATTTTCTTGTAAGATATATGAAATCTTGAAATTCAATAGAACAATGACTCACTTTTGCCAGATGATGCTATATGACCTGGTATGAAGAAGATAAGCTCCAGAACATGATATGACACATTCTTTATGATCATCTCAAAGAATTTTTATCTATTGTTCCAGACTTCAATAAAGATCTGGATTTTTGAATCGATTTCAAACAAGATGAGTAAAAATAATCTTTGACATTCCGTATAAATATTTTTTAATGAATCATTGCAAAAAATACCATTTGCAGTGATTTTTTAGTTTTCTTGTTTTTGGCTTAATCTAAATAAAACTCATAATACGGAAGTTAATGTATAAATTTTTTATTTTCGATTGAAAAAAACATCTTCCCGCATATAATACCGCAAGCAAAAGGAAGATATGGATTCTTGAATTTACGAAATCTTTTCTTTTAAAGGAAAAACGCCCGAATAAAAATTTTATACACCCACTTTATTACTAATTTTTTACGAAAAAAAATGGTATCTTGAGAAACTTTTACAGCCATAGATATTTGAAGCAATAAGATAAAAACAATTATCTGAGTATTCAATGAAGAGAAGAAATTACGTGTACTTTGAGTTTGAGTGACTCCGTCACATGCAGTCAGAAAATGAAACATACTCGACATGGAGGAATTCAAAAAAAATATAAATGACTCTTTGGAGGAGGCTGAAAAGATGACTTGAGAACAAGTGGCTCATGCCTATCTTACAGTATCTTGAACATGAATCGACATATCTACGAATAAGTGAATCGTTGCCATAATGGATCATGAGATAACAGAAGATGATGTAAACAGAGGTCTTGATATGGCTCAGAATTGAGTCGATCTGCAGAATAGGGTTGTGTTGAAGGTTATTCCTGAGACATTTGCTCTTGACTTTGAAGCTTGAATCAAGAATCCTATCTGAATGACAGCAAAGAAACTAGAGGTTGTCGCGCATATTTTCTCCATAGGAGCAAACATACTCAATAACATCAAAAAATGAGTATTCGATAACGGAGTCGATATAACAGATATCTATCCGGGACTCATAACCGCACCTGAAGCCGTACTTACAAAAAGGCAGAAGGAGCTATGAGTGGTCTGCATCGATATTTGAGCGAACACCACGTGAATAACTGTTTATGAAGAATGAGCCCTGATATACTCTTCAGTAATTCCCCTAGGCTGAGAGAATGTCACTTCAGATATCGCCTTGGGCGCCAGAGTCTCAATTGACTTAGCCGAGAAACTCAAAGTCGAATACGGAGATGTGATGCTATGCAAGACTGAAAAAAGAGATGAAGAGATCGAACTGGACAAATTATCCAAAAATGAAACAGGGAAGATATCGATAAAATATCTTTCTGAGATCGTAAGAGCAAGATACTCCGAAATGTTCTACTTCATATCATCGGAACTCAAGAAAATCTGAAAGGATTGAATGCTTCCTGAATGAGCTGTCCTTACTTGAGGTTGAGTAAAGATGAAATGAATTCTCGAGCTTTCGAAAGAGGTATTGAGGCTTCCTGCAACAATTTGACTTCCTGAGGATTCAGATTTCATAAGCTGAACATCGGTAAGCGATCCGCAATTCTCATCTGTAATCGGTACCCTGATACTTTCTCAGAGATACTGATCCCACAAATGATCAAGCAATTTTAATATATGAGGCTTCTGGAGCTCCATTAAGAATCTATTTTCCAAAATTGTCCCAAAATAATAATCCCATTTTTTAAATCTATAACTTTACAAGAATATGACATTAAGAAAAACTGACGACAAACTGAAATCTTACTTACGTGGAGATTTTGTTAAGAGTCCGATAGAGGAAATCAACGTTTCTGATTACATTTCTCCAGTTGCGAATATTAAAGTCGTTTGAGTCGGTTGAGGTTGACAGAATGCAGTTAATCGCATGATATGATCTGGTCTCGATGGGGTTGAATTCATTGCTATAAATACAGATGCACAAGCATTATTCCAATCAAAAGCACAAATCAGGATAAATATCTGAAGAGCTACGACACGCGGACTATGAGCAGGGGCTAATCCAGAAATGGGTAAGAAAGCTGCAGAAGAGTCTTCTGAAGAGATCAAGCAAGCTTTAGCAGGAGCTGATATGGTATTCATCACTTGCTGAATGTGAGGTTGAACTGGTACATGAGCTTCTCCTGTCATCGCAGAAATTGCAAAATGACTTGGAGCGCTAGTAGTTTGAGTAGTCACTAAGCCTTTTTCATTCGAAGGACAGAGAAGAGCATTCCAATGACTTGATGGATTTGAGAAATTAAGAGACAAGGTTGATACTCTGATCACGATCCCAAATGACAAAATCCTTTCTATCATCGATAAAAAGACTCCTCTATTAGATGCTTTCAATATTGTTGACGAAGTATTGAACCAATGAGTTCAATGAATTTCAGACCTGATCACTCACCCAGGACTTATCAACGTCGACTTTGCCGATGTGAAATCAATCATGGAAAATGCATGAAGCGCACTTATGTGAATCGGTTATGGTTCTGGAGAGAGCAGAGCAGTGGAAGCTGCCAGAAGCGCTATAGATAGTCCTCTTCTGGAACTTTCAATAGCTTGAGCCAGAGGTCTTCTGTTCAATATCACCTGAGGTTCCGATCTTTCGATGTTCGAGGTTGATGAAGCTGCAAAAATCATCACGGAAGCCTGCGATCAAGAAGCTAACATCATATTCGGTGCTACCATCAATGAAAATTATACTTGAGAAATCAAGATTACAGTTGTGGCAACATGATTCAATGAGGAAAGCAATAAGAAATTCTACGATACTCCTAAGCCAACTTCAAATACTTGATTCTGAAAAAGAGTCCTAGGGCCTCAGACAGCATTCACTCAAAAGCCTGCACAGCAAAATTCTTTTGATGACGGTTCTTCTGATTTGGATGTTCCAGCATTTTTGAGGAATAAGATGAGATAATCACATTAAGCAACAGCAAAGGTCCTGTCGGATATTTCCGAC
>AMFJ01009155.1_pt1 | contig 13274 bp, 10 predicted proteins | sample 427208 | NCBI WGS metagenome assembly AMFJ01 (sample SAMN02954298, study PRJNA114691) | groundwater metagenome | biome: aquatic; feature: subsurface aquifer; material: sediment; isolation source: subsurface aquifer sediment | place: USA: Rifle, CO | collected 2008-08
AGCCAAGGCTTCTGCAAGCGCTGCCGCATCGCGCACCGGAACCAGCAAGCCGTTAGTGCCGTTCCGCACGGTCTCACGACAGCCGGGAACATTTGTAGTGACAATAGGAAGTCCGCAGGAGGCTGCCTCCAACAATGTCTTAGGCAATCCTTCCCTGTAAGAAGGAAGGCAAACAACATGAGCCTGAGCATAGACCTGGACCATGTCGGCACGTTGACCCCACCATTCAACCGCAGACTCGTCGTGCCAGGCGACGAGTTGCGCTTTGGAGACCGTGGCCGGATTCTCCGGGTCAGGCTCGCCTACCAAGGCAAAACGCGCAACAACCCCCCGCGCCTTAAGTTGCCTGGCCGCTTCGACAAATTCACCCACCCCCTTATCCCAAAGCATACGCGCAGGCAATACCACCAGCGGGGCACCAATCGGTTCAGGTCCGGGACGGAACACCGCCGTATTCACTCCTGCCCCCCGGATCAGATGTACGCTTTCCACGCCCACACCGGCCATGAGCGCCGCATCATCCGGGTTCTGGACAATGACATGAGTTGGCGACAACAGGACACGGAATAGCAGACGCACCAAGGGCCTGATCAACCGAGCCTTGATGTCGCCAGAGGTAAACAGCCAACCCATACCCGCCATCGCGTTTATCACATGACGGGTTCCGGAAAAACAAGCAGCAAGCGAACCGTAGATCACCGGCTTCATGGCAACATGATGTATTAGATCCGGATTCTCCTTACGATATATCGCGATCAACCGGGCCAGCACCTGCCATTCCTGTAATGGGTTCATGCCCCGGCGGGACATCTCAAAAGGAATCACTCTCAAACCCGCCCGATCAATTGCCTCGCCATGCTCATATACCCTTGTGACAACCACCACCTCGAACCCGGCCTCAGAGGCAGCCACGGCCAGTGGCAGGCGATGGGAACAGAAATACCAGTCTTCGGAAACGAAATAAAGCAGCTTGAATCCCCGATTCATCAAGGGGTTTTCCGGCCTCTGGCATTCCAGCGTTGAAACCCGATCCCCCAACCGATCACCCCCAGGCCGATCAATATTTGCCAGTAACAGTAGCGCATGCGATAAAGCGTGCCAACATTGCACACCACCAAGGCCAGCAGAATTATAGGAACCAGTGCCTGACTCAAAATGATCGCACTCGTGCCTGAATGTTCGCGGCGCATGAACACTAAAACGATTCCTGGCAGTAAAAGATAAGCAAGTGCCATCTCAAACCCGGCAAGCAAACGCATGCGATCCGCGCCGGGAGAAACACCGGCTCCGCCCCACATCTCCGGAAATGGCGCAAATAATCCGATCTGCAAGGCGCGTGGAACGTAGCGGAGCATATCGGCGAAAGAGTCAAATTGCACTCCGGTATCGATATTGCTCCCGGCATGTAGATAGAGTGTGGCGAAACCATGGCGGGCTCCAACAACCCCGGAGACAAAATTGTTGGATTGGGCCATAACCGACTCGGCAAGTCGCCCAACGAGACCTATTCCTTCCACTCCCGGCGTAGCCACTTCTGGCGTAGCCACTTCTGGCGTAGCCACTTCCAACACATTCACTCCTGATTGCAATTTTGCAAAAAAAACAATACTCATCAGACACAAAACAATTCCGAGCCACCATCGTACCGTATGCCCCTCGCGGAGGCCGCCCAACCTAAAAATCGCTCGAACCACAAACATCAGTACGACCAAGGCGGAAGCCGCAAACAAGACTTTCACTAGATAGGGTCGGACGACCCAAACAAGCCAGACTCCTACCAAGACAAACGCAACCTGGTTGAGGAGGCTTCGCCAACTCAGCTTGCCCGAGACTGCAAACCTCACCCAGACAAGATTGACCAACAGCGAACCCGCAATTGACCACGCATCCTTATGCATCTGACCATAAATCATCGCTGCACTTGGAAACATGAGATACGGCAAAGTGGCAATGAATGCCAAGCGAGATGAGGCAATACACGCAAATATCGAATAAAGACATCCCGCACCGACCGCGAACAGTCCGGCGTTGAGCGGCATCAATACCCATGGTTTACTGACCCCAGTCAGTGCGTAGAATGCCGCCGCAGTTCCAATCGGCGCGTTGCCCTGCGGCCTCAGCTCCCAGACTGCCCAGCCCCCATGGTGGATGCGCTCAGCCAACAGAACGGCTTCCTGATGAAATCTTACCCAATCTCCGCCTTTAAGCAGCCCATGACCGGCGTCCAAACCCGGCATCAAGACTGGCAACAGCACCCATTGAATCAACAACCCCACCGACAAGGCATAGAAAAATGCCAAGGCGAAGACACCTTGGGCGCCAGAACCAAGCGTAAAATTCCTCATTGCATCTCCAGCCATGCTTGAAACATCAACACATCCCACAAATGGTATTGCCAGTTGCGTTTGCCCGAGAAATGTTCCCCCCATTTCTGCCGAATGGGCTCAGGGTTGAAATACCCTTCGTGCCGCAAACGGGATTCATCAAGCAAAGCCTCAGCCCAATCCCGCAACGAACCACGCAACCACGCATCAATTGGCACACCAAACCCCATCTTGGGGCGCTCGATCAGTTCCCTGGGCACATATTTGTACAATACCTGCCGCAATACCCATTTGCCCACCCCGTCGCGCAGTTTGTAATTCAGAGGTAGACGCCAAGCAAATTCCACGACACGGTGGTCCAGAAACGGCACACGGGTTTCCAGCGACACCGCCATGGCGGCGCGATCCACTTTAGTCAGAATATCGTCTGACAAATAACTCAACATGTCTAGTGCCATCATCTGGTGAATGAAGTGGTCTGTCTTCACCTGACGGGTAGAGTCGGTCAACGCTGTCAGCGGTTCACTGGTGCCGATCACCAATTGCTCGGGCTGCGACCAGTGGCTCACCAACAAGCAATAGAGCTCGGCAGGGTTCTTTGCGGCCATCACGCCCGCGCCCTTATGCAGTCTGTCGCCGATATTGGCTTGAGCCAACTCCGAAGAAAAGACCGATTGAAGCGGATTGAGCAAACGATTCCAAGCATGAGGGGAGATCCCGGTGATCAAATTGCTCAATCGTTGCCGCAACCATGGCGGCAGTAGCGATAGCTTGCCCCACAACCGTTGCCCCAACACATACCGGTTATACCCCCCAAACAGCTCATCCCCCGCATCGCCGGACAGCGAGACCGTAACATGCTGCCTGGCCATTTGTGACACCAGAAAAGTGGGGATTTGCGACGAATCGGCAAAGGGCTCATCGTACAGACTGGACAAGCGCGGGATCACATCCAGCGCGTCTTGGGGGGTAACATACCACTCGGTGTGGTCAGTGCCCAAATACTTCGCCACCGTCTTGGCATGTTGTGCCTCGTTGTAGCGACCTTCGTGAAACCCAATGGAAAAAGTGCGCACCGGACGATTCGACTGCGCTTGCATCAAAGCCACCACGGTGGAAGAATCCACCCCCCCGGAAAGAAACGCCCCCAACGGCACATCAGCCACCATTTGCTGACCCACGGCATCTTTCAGCAGCCTTTCCAGCGCATCCACGGCCTCGCTGGCACTGCCTGCAAATGGCCTAGCCAAACCATTTTCCACCACCTCCCTGCCTAGCCAATAGGGTGTCACCTGCGGCTCCCGCTGGTTCAACGAAACGGTGAGCAGGCACCCTGGTTGCAGCTTGGCGATCCCCTGATAGATGGAATACGGCGCGGGGATATAGTTGTGCCGCATCAGCAATGTGAGCGCGTTGCGGTCAATTTCCGCACGAAAGTCGGGATGCGCCTTAAATGCTTTCAGTTCCGACCCGAACAGGAAGGCGTCGCCCTGCCAGCCGTAGTACAGGGGTTTTTCTCCCAAACGGTCGCGCCCTAGCGTGAGGGTGCGGTTGTGCTTATCCCACACGGCAAAAGCGAACATCCCGATGGATTTTTTGACCGTAGCCTCAATACCCAAGGTGTCGAAACCCGCCAACAAAGTTTCTGTATCGGAGTGCCCACGCCAGTACTTGCCCTCTCCAAGTAAACCGCCAGCTCCTCCATCTTGAGAGGAGGGGGAGAAATCCGTCAGCTCTCGCCTTATTTCCAGATGGTTATAAATCTCCCCGTTAAAAACAATCACATAACGACCGGAGGGCGAAACCATCGGCTGATGCCCGGCAGGCGACAAATCAAGGATAGAAAGTCGACGGTGTGCCAAAGCTATGCCCACCTCATCATCCACCCACACCCCGCTATCGTCCGGCCCGCGATGGGTGAGACGCGCCCCCATTTGCCTGGCCACTGCGCAAGCTTGGTCGGAAGCAAATCCGGTTGCTTGTAGGAATCCTGCTAATCCGCACATGCCAAACCTTTCGCATAACCCACGGCACACCAAAAAGGTATTCCCTCGCTAAACCTGATGTTCTCCAAACCAGCAGACTCCATCATGGTCTTGATTTCCATCTTGGTGAATCGCTGTTCTAAACGTGTACCAAACCGATCCAAGGCATCTGTGCGCATTACATAAAAGCCGCACTCCCGATATGCGGAAAGAGGGAAGTTAGTTACGTTGCACCCCTGGTTTTCCGCAAACTTGGCCGCACGCGCCAAAGGAAAGTAGACAAACCCCGCGATTACCTGACTCATGGCATATCGCAAGCTATAAGGCATACGCGATACCAGCTTGCGCACCCAGTCACTCGCTTGCCAGAGCATCCGGAACCAGACTGGCCGATTATCGAATGCATAGTACAGGTACAACAGGAATGGGGCTCCCGCCTTAAGCTTGGCCACACAAGCAGCGAGTGCGGCGCAGGTATCAGGAATATGATGCAGCACGCCCAAGCTGTAACCAAAGTCCATAGATTGATCTTTAAGGGGAATATCATCTACCCCCGCCCTATGGAACTCACAATTGGCCTGCAAGCCGATATTTTTGCGCGCCACTTCTATCGCGATGCTTGGGTCGATACAGTGCAGAGTGCCTACGCGCGGGGCAACCAGTTTTGCCCAACGGCCACTACCGCAGCCTAGATCGAACCCCACAGCACCTTTGGGCAAAATTGTCCAAGGAAAAATGGAAAAATAACCTTCAAAAAGTCGCTTTGTGTCTTCATCTGACATGGCGGCTTGGTCGAACCGTGTCCATTCATCCCCAAACCCTTCCACGGTTTTGGGGTCAGAATTGCTGGCTTGAGTCTTAGTCATTTTCTTACAGACTCCGCGTACACCTCTTCATATTTTTGCCTGATATTTTCAATCCCATATTCTTCTCTCACTTTTTTCGCATTCCTTTCTCCAAGTATTCTGCGATCAACAGGGTTGAGGTCACACATTCGCAGCAAAGCTGCGGAAAGGGAAACAGAATCCTTTACCGGTACAACAAAGGCATCGTCTCCAAGAATATCGGCAGCATCCCCCGCTCGCGTGACCACACAAGGTAGTCCCATCGCCATGGCTTCAACCACTACATTCGGGAAGGCCTCACTCACCGATGAAAGACAAAAAACATCCATTGCAGAAAAAAAATAAGGAGCATCTGACTGCTCCCCGACCAACTGAAAGTTCTTTACTAATCCCACGGCTTCTATCCACCCGCGAAGCGTGGGGTTAGACCATTCAATATTACGTCCAACCATCAAAAATTTGACATTAGGATACCTAGCGACTAATTCAGATGCGGCAATCACAAAATTATGAAAATCTTTTAAGGGGTCAAAACGGCCAACAGCACCAATGACAATTTCGTTATCGCCAAACCTCAACTCCAAACGCGCCCTCGCCCTTGAGTGCACTTGCCGGTCAAAAGCAGAAAAATCGTAGCCGTTGGGAATAACGATCATTTTGTGCTCTGCGTAGCCCAATTTGATATGCGCCGCTTTGGCCGAATTGGCACAACAGATGATCCGGTGGGGAACGGAATGGGAAAAGATCGCACAAAGGCGAACTAACCAATAAGTAACGCTCAATATCCCTTGCGGAATAGCGGTAGAACGTATCCCCCACACTATGGCACAACATCCAGCCAAACGCGCCGCCAGTCCACCCAAAAGGTCGGCATGATACATCCATGTTTGTACAATCCTTGGCTGATCCTGGCGAATTAACCGGACCAACCTCCAAAGCGTTATTGGAAAATTCAAAGCCGAAGACATCCCCAGTGCATGCACTCTCACGCCCTCAGAGCGCAATGATTCACCAATCACACCAAGGGAGGTAAGCGAGACGACAACAGGGCGGGAAATGACGGTCGCTGACTCTGACTCAATCAGACGCTTGAGCATGGCTTCTGCCCCACCTACGTCAAGGCCAACTATAACATGGAGAATGCTCAACGCTGGACTCTCGCTTCTTCAAAAAGAGGATCGCCATTTTTATAGGCCACTGATTTGTTCCGCAAAACTCGCCGCAAATACTTCTTCAGAACAATTTTCATTAACCCATTCCCATCCATGTTTTGACAGTTCACTGGCAACCTCCCCGCTGGTACTGATAGACGACATAGCCGCGCAGATATCTTCTACGGTATTGACATTTATGATTGGAGGAAGATTTTTGTAAAAAGGGATGGAACTATCGGTTTTGCCATAAAAAGAAATACAGGGCGTTGCCCAGGCCAACGGTTCTAGTTGGGCATAAGTAAGCACTGGTGTCCCAAACTGGCCGAGACATGCCGTTGCTCCGGACAAGTAACTCTGAAGCTTTGATCTTTTCATTTCTGGCAACCAGGTTATCCAGCGATCAATACCAAGGCTCACGGCTAACCTTTTCGATTCAAGTACATCCGGGCCCTTATCAACAAGCAAAAGCCGAGCATTATTGGGATTGCATTGATTCAAATAAAGTGCAAAGGCGCGTATGACCTTGTCGTTGCCTTTATTGTCACTCCAAGCAGAACGTGTACCTTGCCAATAATGACGAACAGAGGAAAAGAAAATATTGTCGGTGTGGTATCTAGCCTGCAGTTCTTGCTGCGCTGCCTTTTTGGCCGTTAAAACTGTTTCGAAGTCTTCCGCTTGGATTAGATGGGGCAAAAAAAACAGTCTTTTGTTCTCACAGACCTGATCCAGAGAATTCAATTGATAGGGAGCAATCATTACTTGTTCTGATAGACAAATCGAACACCTTGCAGCACCCTTATACAGTAAGCAATAAACAAAAAATTTCCATTGGTTCAGGGAGCCGCGCCAGGAAGGAAGGCGAGGGAAACAAAGTTGGTCTAGGTCAGAACCGTAACTCCAATACGAATAAGGAATTTTAGCACGTTCAAGAAGGTAGGCCTTGTCCCCTGTCGCAAAAACATAAGTAACGGCGTATTTGTCACATAAATCTGCGAGCTTGGAGGCAACTGCGTCCTCGCCATCTTGATTACTGAAATTGGCCGAAAGATCCCATGGTGCGGAGTTAGGCCCGAAATGAAACGACGATGAATCGTGCCCGCTTACGGATTTTGCAAGCGACACATAGTAAGTCGTTTGACATTGGCGATTCAGCGCCTGCGCATAAGCAAAAGGTAAGCCACCAACTTCATATGAGCAAAAAATTAAGAAACTCAAATTTCCTTGCCGGTGTAAGAAAATAGATTTGCCGTTACTCTTAGTGTTTGCGATGAACTAATTGGCAAATCAAGAGATCTGATGAAGCTAACTGACCATTGCAGACTACTCGTAAATTTTCAGTATCGAGCAAACACAAACTGATTGCACCCCAATCTGCCGCCGCAGGTTTGCAGTTGATCCAAACGAAACCCTCTATCTCGATAAAAATTAAAAATCTCTTCTGGTGTCGCCACTTCGAAAGGATAACCGCCGACCCAGTCGACCACGTCTCGCCATGCGGACATACCTCGTACGCCGTGCTTCCCATAATGTCGCCAAGTGTGAAAGGGTTTTCCCCGCACCAGATCACAGATTGTCCTTGGCCCCCAAAGCCAAAGCAGCGCAGGCCCAAGCACCAACAAGCGGAACCCCTGTGGCAACCGGTTATAGGCACGCTTTACCCATAACCAGACCGGACTCATGACCCGCTGAAAGTTGTAGATGGCGATAAAAAGTTTACCCCCATCACGCACCAAAGGGGCTACGTTTTCCAGCGCCTGCCACATCGCCCCGGTGTGATGTAGCACACCCCAAGAATACACGATGTCCCACTGGCCAAGAGTTTGCAAATAGTCTTTGTCGAGCACCGATCCTTGCTCAACAACCCAACTAGGATCACCCGGATAATAGCGATGTTTAAGTTCGGCAGTGCAGCCTACCGACTGCGGATCGTAATCGAATGAATGCACTATCGCCCCTAACCGCCGCGCCACCAAACTGAACAACCCAGAGCCGCTGCCGATGTCCAGAAAGCGTTTCCCCTGCAAATTGCTCACGCCCAACATGTTGAGCAGAGACTGTTCCGCCAGAGTGATGCGTTCGTCATTTAGCACATTCAAAAACTGCGCCCAGTTGGCACCGAATTCGAATCGCTCGCCCCGCTCGACTTCTGTTGTGTGCGAAATCATTTCTGTCTTTCCTCAATCAAGTTATCCCACATGCCAATATCCTCTCTATTTCAAAGGCGATCGTGAATTTCTACTACCTGCCCAATAACTGTTGCGGCAAAATACGTGTAATCAAAATTCTCGACCACCATACGCTCGCCTCCTTACTTTTCGTCGAATAGCCACTGCTTTATATATATTGCTTCATCTTTAAACCGTGGCATAAAGACAGACATTGGAGATTTTCTAGAAATGCGCCAGAATATATACAACACCATGCAAAAACCCATTATTGCGGTCACAGTAGTGGCATATGCGGCGCCAACAGCATGATATCGTGGCACTAGATACAGATTGAGAAGAACGCTTGCACCACCAAGTGCTATAGCACTGAACACCATCGGAGTAAACGCGCCATGCTTAATGAATAATGGAGCCATCATGGATGAAAGGGAGAGAATCGACACTCCGACGATGAGAATACAAAAAAGAGGAACAGCTTCTTCATAGCCACTCCCCGCATAGATATGGATCAGAACGGTTGATGAAATAATGAGCATTAGCGTAAAAATACTTCCCCCATAAATCATTAATCGCATTATCCGAATGGTAATTTCAGCATCATCCTTATGGTGAATTACCCTAGGGTAGAGAGCCGACTGAAGAACGCCGAATATGATGCCACAGGAAAATGCTAGATTTAAGGCTACAGAGTAGTGCCCCGTTTTTTCTGCCCCTACATAATTGAATAAAATAAGTTGATTTACCTTCATGTACAAAAAAGTTGAGATAGTCGCGAGATGTTGCTTCAGTCCGACCGAGATGAGCTTTGAAAAAAAATTCATCGGCACGAATGGGAACAGCCGGGTCTGCTTCCATTCGTCGACTAGTATCACAAATATTGCCACGAAGTTTGATGTGGATAAAAGAAAAATTGCGAAGTGCAAGGTCAGATGACCTTGCAAATATACCCCGAACGCGAGCAGGGCACTGAATGCGCCTAACGTAGCACTGGATAATGCGGCAAGTTTGACTTTTCCGCGTGCCTGCACTAGGGTAAGCAAGTTGGCGAGCACCATCGTTGAGACCAGTAGAAAGGCAAGAGCCACATAGTATTCCCTGGATTGGTCAGACACATACTGCGCAGCACCCCAAAAGATGATCGCCATCAATAGGGAAGCAACAAGCGACATCAACAAGCTGAGTTGTAAGACACCGCTACAGAAATCAATGTCATCGAATTTGTGTCGCTCTCTGTCTGCCAGATGGTAGATGGCGGTATCAAGGCTCAGCCCAGCCAGCACTGCAAACATGGCCACCCAGGTTTGCATCTCGGCTAGTATCCCGCGGGCCTCAGGACCGAGCGCCCGATTGACGAGCGCTATCGACAACAGCCCGCCCGAAAGGCTAAATACTTTCCCAAGAAGAAGCCAGCTAAAAGTTGTTTTGAGGCTAGGCATGAGAATTGTCTAACTTAGAAAGAAAACCGGGATAAACGCTCTCATAGCACTTAACCATTGATGATTCTGGCGAGATGTGCAGCCACAAGCAAGACTGTTTCCTCCGACATGGTCGGATAAAACGGAAGCGACACGGTGGAGTTTCCAATTTTTTCGGCGACCGGAAAATCCCCGACCTTATAACCGTACTTCTGAGAAAAATAACTCAGGAGATGAATCGCACGGTAATTAACCATCACACTGATACCACTCTTGTTCAGTTCCTCTATTAAGCTGTCGCGCATTGCAGCATCGACCCAGACTGGGAAAAGATGTCTGGCGTGCGTCGTTTTTTCACGTACCGAGGGAACTTTTACGCCGGGGATTTTCGCTAGTTGTTCTTCATACAGAGCAGCCAGTTTCTGGCGCATCGCACTTTTTTCCCCAATCCGCTTCATCTGGGGAAGAAGCATTGCCGCCTGAATGTTGTCCATATTGTACTTCCATCCAAGCCTGGTCATGTCCCAGTGGCTGTAGCCCTCCTTCTGCCGGTCGGCCGCCGTCTTAGTCATGCCGTGAAGACGGAGTAGCTTCAGCTTTTCCATAAGATCCGTGCGGTTGGTGACAAGTGCGCCTCCTTCCCCACATGTCAAATTTTTTGTCGCATAAAAGCTGAAGCAGGCGGCATCGGAAAGAGATCCCGGTTTTACGCCATCGCGCTCACCCTCCACGCAGTGAGCGCAGTCCTCCACGACGGACAACCCATGCCGGTCCGCGATTGACCTGATAGCGCGCATATCACACATCAACCCGTAAAGGTGGACAGGAAGAATAGCCTTGGTTCGGGACGTGATGGCTTTTTCTATGTTTGCCGCATCAATATTGCCTGTGTCGGGTTCTACATCCACAAAAATCGGGGTGGCCCCGGCCTCCAAAATTGCTGTAGAAGTAGCAATGAAGGTCATTGGTGTGGTGATAACCTCATCACCGGGTTCGATATCAAGAGCCATAAGGGCCATATGCAGGGCACCGGTGCAACTGGTTACGCCCAGCGCGTGCTTACAACCGAGATAGGCGGCAAATTCGTGCTCAAAACGCGAGACAGTTTCACCGGTTGTAAGGATTGGACCGTTCAAGACCTCGGCAATGGCCTCCAGTTCAGGCTGGCCCAAGTCATGCATAAAAAACGGTATCACCTGCTTCAATGCATCTCCCTCCTCCCCTCCTTGGTGATGATCGGAATTTCCCGCATCCACAACTGTTTTTTCCACCAATCTTCGTTGTTCCAGTACCATTCAACGATTTTCTTTAGCCCGTTTGTCCAGTCCACCTGGGGCTCCCAGCCCAAAACTCTTGCTATCTTGGCAGAGTCCGCAGTATGCCGCATGACCTGCCCCGGACGATCGCCGATGTTCATGCGACATTCGTTCCCAGGACACATCAAACCGATGATGTCCTCGGCAATCGAAAGAATGGTCCGATGTTGGCCGCTACCCACATTAAAGACCTCGCCAACCACCTTTTCAGGCGGCGCATGCATGATCAGATCAATAGCCCGGCAGGTGTCTTCCGTATGAATAAAATCCCTTGCGGCCTGGCCATCACCATGGACGCGCAATTTCTCCTTGAGAATAACGCTGGTGATAAAGCGTGGGATAACTTTTTCGAGATGCTGGCGGGGACCGTAGTTATTGAACGGTCGAACAATGACCGCCGGAATACCGTAAGTCTGCCAGTATGAATAAACCAGCCGGTCCGCGCCTACTTTGGCTGCCGCGTATGGGCTTAAGGGGTTCAAAGGATGGTTCTCGTCGATCTTCTCGGTTAGGGCGGTACCGTATACTTCGGAAGTGGAAATATGCACAAACCGCTCCACCCTCTCTTTATACTTGCACACCGCGTTGGCCACGATCTGGGTCCCCAAGACATCCGTGCGGAAAAACTTGGTATTGTCATAAATGGACCGGGTCACATGGCTTTCGGCGGCAAAATGAACGACAATATCAGACTCAGAAACCAGGGTATCCATCAATTCGCCGTTTTGCACGTCGCCATACCAGAAGGACAAACGTTCATGCTCCTTCTCTCCGAGTTTTATCGGCAGATTTTCAATCGAACCGGCATAGGTCAGAGCGTCAACGATAACGATCCGATAATTTGGATAACGCTCAAAAAGATAATGAACAAAGGCCGAACCGATAAAGCCGGCCCCGCCGGTGACGAGGATGGTTTTCATATGTACTCCTTTTCGACGTTAATGCCGGTGACAATGGCCAGACTCTCTGGGCCGCAGTTAAATAAAAGATCCATGACCGAAAGATAGGGGACGAACTCTCCATAAAGCTGCGGATAGACCGGGTGCGCGTACTCCTGAAAACGCACCGTAATTCCCGCCGCAATAAAAAAGGCCGAATCGATATATTCCATCCCGGCCCGGCCCTCGTAAAACACCGTACCTTCAAGATGCCTGATAATGGCGATCAAACGCTCCACATTCCGTCCGGCAATTCCCAGCTCGGAGGAGAGAACAGTTGGTGTGGTTATTCCTAATTGTTCCCGCAACCAGGACAACAGCGCCAGGTCAAGATCTAGGAGATGTGTCCAGGGTCTGCCCATTACTTCAAACAAGCCCTGAGCATACTCTTCGAAATACGGCGCCTTTCCATAATTCTGACTGATGGCCTTGATCTGCTTCCCAGCCCAAGGCTGGGTATTGTTGATTCGCACATCTTTAATTTGCGGAAAATCATGGCCCTTGGTGAGCACCGGCACGGTCAGCCATTGCGGTCCTTGGGCGGTCTTGATCCGGTTTCGGTTGCGCCAGGAACCTTTTTCAAACTGGACATCGTCGTAATAAACAAAAACATCCGCTTGCTGCATCTGCTCAAAAAAACCCAGCCATGGCAGATAACTGGGCTGGAGAATGCCAACGATTTTTTCCCTACTCGCAGCCATAGCACTCAATCAGCATTAAATTCGTTCATATTCTCGCCGTTTCCGCCCGCCTATCCTCAGCGTCCTTAAGTACCTTCCAGTAATTGTAGTTCCAGGAACGATACTGCCAGTCGGGGCAGGTGGCACAGATTGAAATTTCATGGCCTCTCCGGGTCAGGTGCTTTTCCCGAAAGGAAGTGAACTCCGGGCCGTGCCAGATCTCCTTGATGGAACGCTCCATGATGTTGGCAAATTTGTGGGCGAAGGCGATATCTTCACCGCAGAGAGTGACATCCCCACGGGAATCGACATTGAGCCGCTCGAACAGCCAGGGACATGGCAACCGCTCTTCCTCGGGCAGATAAGGCGAAGCGTCGGCGGAATGATCCTGGTTGTAGCCCCAGGTCAGGAACTTGCGGACCTGAACCTTATCCACGATCTTTTCCCAG
>AMFJ01002379.1_pt1 | contig 13273 bp, 13 predicted proteins | sample 427208 | NCBI WGS metagenome assembly AMFJ01 (sample SAMN02954298, study PRJNA114691) | groundwater metagenome | biome: aquatic; feature: subsurface aquifer; material: sediment; isolation source: subsurface aquifer sediment | place: USA: Rifle, CO | collected 2008-08
ATGCCGACAGGCAGAGGGAGAGCTTTTGCGAAACAAAAAGTAACCTTTGTGAACGTACCGTGGTACGTTCCTACGAAATACAAAAACCCCGATTTTTGTCGGGGTTTTTATTATCGAAAGTAAAATTATTTTAATTCAACTTTTGCGCCAGCTTCTTCTAGTTTCTTTTTCATTTCTTCAGCTTCAGCTTTAGCAACTTTTTCTTTAATCATTTTTGGAGCAGCATCAACTATATCTTTTGATTCTTTTAGACCAAGTCCGGTAATTTCACGAACTACTTTGATAACATTGATTTTTTTGTCTCCAGCGGCTGTTAATTCTACGTCAAATTGGCTTTTTTCTTCAACTGCAGCAACTTCAGTAGCAACAGCAGCTCCCATCATCATCGGGGCAGCAGCACTAACACCAAATTTATCTTCTAAAACTTTTACTAATTCTGAAAGATCCAAAACACTCATTTTTTCAATCTCTGCTACTAGTTTTTCAAATTTAGCAGGAACAACTACTTCTTCTTTTTTTTCTTCTGTCATATTATTAGTTCACAGTTCTTAGTTTGTAGTTCACAGATCTACCCACCAAAACTATTTATTGATTACTTTATTATTTAAATTAACTTATTAACAGTTTAACCCTTTAGCAATTTATTACGCTTTGCTGTCCGCGATGGCTTTAACTACATTTACTAATCCTCTCATATTGCCGGCTAGTACATTAACAAAGCCTGAGATTGGAGCGTTCAATGTTCCTACCAGTTTAGCCAACATCTTTTGTTTGCTTGGAAGTTTAGCTAGAGCATCTACTTCTTGAGCACTCATACCTTTAACTCCCAAAACTCCTCCTAAAATTTTCAAATTTTCATTCTCCTTGGCAAATTTACTTAAAATTCTTGCTGGCGCCACTTCATCATTGTCTGAAATAGTAATGGCTAGCTGTCCGGCTAAACTTTTTACATCCACCTCAATCTCAGCATTTTTCAAAGAAATCTCTATCAGATTTTTTTTAATAACATTAAGATTAGTACCTTCTTTCTTCAGTCGACTCTTCAATTCATTGATATCGTTAGTTTTAACTCCACGATAATCCGCAAAAACGATAGCTTTGGAAGACTTGATTTTCTCGGTCAAATTTTTGACGATGTCTTCTTTTTGTAATCTTGTTAACATATTTTTTCCGCCAGCTGGCGGACTATTAATTATTTTATAACTTATGCAATTAAATTTAGCTTCATCTAATAAAAAATTCTGCTTTTAATTGCAGAACTTGATAAAAACAACTTTAAAAAAATTGCTTCTTATCCTCGGCAGGTCTTATTTAAATGCCTACTGTCTGCGGATTATTTAATTTACTTAACTAATATAGCGCTTATCTCCCTGATTGTCAACGAAATTACTCAGCTTTAACTTCCTCAGTAACTGGAGCTTCTGAAGTGGTGGCAACCGCTGGAGCTTCTTCGGTCTTAACTTCTTCTACTTTTTTCATCTTGACAATTCTCTTTTTGGCTTCAATAACTTTTTGGGCTACCAACAAATTGTGTACAGAGTCTGAAGCTTGAGCGCCTGTTCCTAACCAATATTGAATTCTCTCATTTTTAAAAACACCTTTTTTCTGGGCTGGATCCCAACTTCCTAAAATTTCAATATGTTTGCCAGTTGGGGTAGCTGAATTCTCTTGAACTACAATCCTAAATTGTGGCTTATTTTTTCTTCCTACTCTTGAAAATCTAATAACTATCATAAAAACAAAAATATAGCTTAATTACTATTTTTCGAGTATTTAAGCACCATTTATAAATTATTTTATTGTCTACCCTTGAGCTTACAGTATTTATGAAAATGTGTCAAGAATGAAAATCGTCATGAAAATCGTCATCAGCCATCTGCAATCAGTCATTAGGAAATTATTCTAACATTAAATCATTGAAAATTTATTGGAAATTGGGCATTGGAAATTTGAAATTCACTTAAATTTTTACTAAATTTTAAGTGCGCAGCTTTCCACCGATGCAAATTTTCTTTTGCCGTCAATGAGAGTGCTTTCGAAAACTTCTACACTTTCAATCGGAAGTAGCACGGTGAAATCTTCACCTATTTCAGGAGTTGGATCTAGTTTTTGCCAACCATATTGTTGAAGCCTACCTAAGATGATAGTGGGTCGAAAAACTTTTTTGGGCTGAGTAAAAATTCCAAGAGCTTTTTCAATCTCTTCACAAAGTCTTTTTAATTTTTCATTTTCCTTACCGCTAAAAACAATCATCTTTGCCTCTTCACCAATTGTTGGGCTTAGTTCGATTTTATCCATATCAATATCAAAAAGATCAATCTCTTCAGTTACTTTTCGCACTTTATCACAAATATCAAAAACAATCTCATCTTCGACATGCCCCAAATTAATCAGATTTAAATGTAAATTTTCCTCCCTACTCCATCTGATAGGCAAGTCTTTCCATTTTTCCACTTTTTGCATTAATCTTTTTTTCACCGCCCCTGATAATTCAATTCCAATAAAAATTTTTCTTTGCATAAATATCTCTTTTTGCTAGTTAATTCTAATATTTTAAGCTTAAGCTATAATTAAATTTTTTACAAATAAGCGCTAGGTTTTAGTTTATAGTTTGTAGGTTTTAGATTATAGATTTTAATTGCAAAAAGTAGCGGATAAGCATAGTTTAAAAAATTAAAAAAACTACGTGCCCAGGCAGATTTCTACCAAGGCACGAAAGAAGCAGTCTCATTAATTTTCCTTTTCTTTATTTTCTGGGATACAATTGCATCCCTCGCAACGCGGATACTTTCCACACTCCTCTGTATCGCAGTTTATCTCGGCACAATCGCCAGTTATATCTTCTTTAAAAACATAATAAGGATTAATGACTACTGCAGTTGTTTTATTTTTGGAGCCAGCATCTTTTCTCATAATGTACTCCTTTTTATTTTTGATCTGACTTTTCAGATCTTTTTTTGTTTTCACAAAGAACTTCTTTAAACTGACTATATTATATACCCACATCCTTACAAATACAAACTGCAATAGTTTGCAAAAAGGGGAAGTTTGAAAAATTTCGAATTTTTAATTTTGAATTTCGAGTGAATTTCTAATGACTTAATGATTTAAAAAAAATCTTAAGACAAAAAATGAGATGACCTAGAGTTTGAGTAATTGAAAAATTAAGATTTGATTCAAAATTAAAAATTCGAAATTAATTTATATTGTTTTAATGTTTTAATGCTTTTTTGTTTTAATGCTATATGCCAACGTGTTTTATGTTACATGTTCTATGTTCTATGCTAAAATGTTAATATGAACAGATATATTATCAGCATCGTGCCATTAACCAGAATTCCGCTTTATCGGGATCAATCTTTTTATTACCTTTGTAAAGATAAAATTGCCCCTGGCTCGTTGGTAAAAATTCCTCTGGGCAAAAGAACAATTAACGGCATAGTTTTAGAAAGTAAGTCAGACTTTCCCCGAATGGGAAATATCCAACTCAAAAAAGTTATCTCCGTTATGGAAGAAAAATTTTTGACTCTCAAGCAAATACAACTCGCTCAATTTATTTCTAAATACTATTTTGTCTCCCTAGGAATAGCAATGAAAATGTTCGTCCCAAAAATTGCAAAGACAAGAAAAACAAAACACATAGCACAAAACATGGAGCATGGAACAATAAACAAAATAAAATTAACTCCGGAACAAAAATCCGCCATCCAAGAAATTACAAAAACTTCTACGATCTACAAACTACAAACTACAAACTACCTGCTATTTGGCCCCGCCTCTTCTGGCAAAACCCAAGTCTATTTTGAATCTATCAAAGAAATTTTAAAAAATAAAAAAAACGCTCAAGCCCTAATTCTCTTGCCCGAACTCACTATCACCGCCCAGGAAATCCAGCGCTATGGAGAATTTTTTGGCGAGGATAAAATTGCCGTACTTCATAGCAAATTATCCAAGGGTCAATATTATAAAAATTGGCAAGCTGTTAAAAGTGGCACCGCGCAAATAATTATTGGTACTCGTCATGCCGTCAGTGCTCCTTTTAAAAATTTAAAAATAATTATTGTCGATGAAGAGCAGGACATTTCTTTTAAGCAATGGGAGATGAATCCTCATTACGATGCCCGCACGGTAGCCGAAGAATTAGCAAATATTTACGGCGCTAAGATAGTTTTTGGTTCCGCCACTCCCCGCGTTGAAACATATTTTAGAAGTAGTTCAGGGTTCGCAGTTCAACACCTGCCTGCCGGCAGGCAGGGTTCACAGGTTATGTACAAATTACTAAAACTCCCCCATCTACAAGCTACAAGCCACAAGCCACAAGCCACAATAGATATTATAGATTTAAGAAAAGAGCATTGGAAGAATTGGAAAAAGGTAAAGATAGTTTCTCCTATATCTGAGAAACTAGAAAGTGAAATTAGCTGGACTCTTCAAAATAAAATGCAAACTATCCTCTTCATCAACCGCCAAGGGATGAGCACTTTTTCCGCTTGCACCGCTTGTAAAACTGTTCTAACTTGTCCTGATTGTGAACGCGCTTTGACTTCTCGTAAAAAAGGAAATTATGAATGTTTGCACTGCAAATTTGAAACTGGAGATTTCCCGATGTGTCCAAATTGCCAAGGAATGACTTTTAGAAATATGGGACTGGGCACCGAAAAAATAGAAAAAGAAATTGAGAAACTTTTTCCTTCCGCTAAAATCGCCCGTGTAGACTCCCAAAGTATGAAAAAATCAACTCTAGCTCAAACAAAAATATGGGCAGATTTTTCTGAGAAAAAAATTGATATTTTAATCGGCACCCAAATGATTGCCAAGGCTTGGGATTTGAATAATGTCGGCTTAGTGGGCATAATCGACGCTGATAGCCTGTTTGCTTTTCCTGATTTTCACACCAACGAAAACGCTTTCTCTCTCATCACTCAAGCTATCGGTCGCACTGGTCGCACTGGCGCTAGATACGCTGGCAAAGCTATTATTCAAACCTATCACGTCGAGAATCAAATTATCCAGTGGGCGGCCGAAAAAAATTATGCCAAACTTTATGAATACGAAATCAAAGAACGCAAATCTCTTTCTTATCCGCCTTTTTCTAAAATTATTAAATTGACTTATAGAGATTTTTCCTTAAGCGCTACTCAGAAAGAAGCCGAAAAAACTTTTGCCAAACTTAAAGAGGCTAATAATGAAAATAATAACCTTCAAATTTATCCTCCGCGCGCACCTTATGTCCCCAAGATTAGAAAAAGGTACGCGATGCAAATTATCTTAAAAATAAAAAACGAAGAAAAAATTTCTCCGTCTCTTGAAGCGGAACTAAAATCTTTACCCAATGGCTGGCAGATTGATGTGGACCCAATTAGCTTGATATAAAAAATAATTTCAAATTTTGAATTTTAAATTTTAAATGAATGATTAAATAATTAAATTTTAAAATAGATTTCCCTTCTTCATCTTTGTACCCAAAGGGGGAGATGTCCAGCAGGACAGAGGGGGTTTCTCTTGCTGTGTCATTTCGACTAAATAAATTTCTGTACTTGGAAATTTATGCATGGAGAAATCTCAGCTCTACAATTCAAACAAATAAAAAAAGACCACTGAAATAAATTCTTTCAGTAATCTCTAAAAAATGTGGCTCAATCTTGAGATACTCTATAATCCCCGATTTCGTAAATAGGATGCCCGACAATTAGACGGTTTTCATATCTCAAGAAAGAACCACGCCCATAACATAAGCTAACTAAGTTAATTTGTCAAAGAAAAAAGGCATGGCGTATAGTTTTCCTATACCATGCCTTTTGGAAATACTTGAGAGAAACGCAAGTCATCCTCTCACTTCGAAACGAACTTTAATATCTCGAAAATAGGACTGAAAATTCCTGGACATTTACGAAGGTCGTTTCGAGACAAGAGAACCTCCCTATTCCTGTTTAACTGCAGCTCGAAAGGATAAATGTCCATCGCATTATCTTCCAACTTTTCGAGAAGTTCTTCTCCAATTAACCTGTTCCATCCAAATGAAATTATGTTCAAAAGCCGTTGCAGTTCTGGAATTTCCAGTTTCGCAAATTCAGAACCAAGCAAATTGGTAATTCTCCCAAAACCAGCTTCTTCGCATTTGGCGAGCTCTGGTGTTGATACTTTCTTTCCAGCCGAAATTTCCTCAGCTGTGGACTCAAAAATCTCCAAAGTCAGCTCCACATTTTCTTGCTTTGCAAGATTTCGAGCATCTGCTAACATTTTTCGAAATTGAACCTCCTCTTTTTCATCTCTTTTTGCGTCGACTGCCAGCCAAAGCTCTTCCAAAAGACCTCCTTCTTTGAGAAAATTATTTATACAAGGTACTTCTATAACTACAAATTATAGTTTAATAAATCTTAGCACAAGACTGCCCGCTGTCAAACAAAACTTTAAAAAACTTTAAAAAAAACCATTCAAAACAATAATAGTCATTTGCTACTGTACACTAGAGTACGGTAGTAAACTGCCAAAAGTGATTTTTGGAGAAATTTAAAAATCCCGGTAGTAACAGCGTACTAGCGGGATTTATTTTTGAGAGGATTGTCGGCGCAAGTTAAGATCATTTCTCTGACCTTGTTGAATTTTTAAAATTATCATCCGTATACTAGCAAATCTTGTCTGTAAGATTTAACTATCAAGGGCTACTAGCGTTCTAGCCCCTATCAACAGACGCTTCCTTTAAAAATTCAACCTCTCCAAAACTTGCATGCATTCTTCTTTGTGATTAGGCACGATGCATCGGATGCCCACCTCGTCTATCGAGGAAATGTTGGCTCAACTTATCATACCCACCCTCCTTATGATTTATTTTTCGCCTCTTCCATCACGGAAAAAGCTTTAGCTTATTTCATCAGCATCACCTCCTTCGACATTAAATTCATTTATTTTTCTGTTATCCCTCTTCTTCTTGAATGCCGTATTTTTCTACCGCATCGTCAAATCCTTTTTTAAATATATCTTGAACCAATTTGGTCAGCAGTTCTTCCATCTGACCACCAAGATATTTACCACTCGCCGACAGCGAGTCCTCAATGAGTTTCCCAATCGGCTCGAGTGAATCTTCTAGCGGATAATAGGCGATAACATCTTCTTCACACTCCTTGAGATATTCAATATGTTTTTCCAGATTATCCGTGTTGATAAACCGCACACGCGAAGTCTCATATGCTTTAATTACTGTTAAATAATGCATTTGTCATCTCCTCTTGTCAAAAAACTTTATAATTTAGCCCCAATATGCTATTGTTAAGCATATAGAAGCCCTTAATCGTAAACTTGTCTATCTATATCGACAGATTAACTACGATTTTAAATTATAGCATAATATAACAAAAATGTCAATAAAAATTACCCCTAAAAAAATCCTTTTTGTCTCCCGCCCAATTACTCCCCCTTGGGATGAAGCCAGTAAAAACTTCGCCTATAATCTGGCTAAAGAGATATCTCATAATTCGGATTCGCCAGAAATTCATCTAACGACCACTCATACTCAACTGGGATTATCAACGAACATTAAACAAGAAGAAATTTATAAGTACAGTGAAAAAGATTTTAAATTTTCTGACAAATTACGCTCTTTGTTTTTTCAATTTTTATTTAAAAATTCTTTTAGCATCAAACATTACTTCTTTACTCCCACCAAAAGCAATTCTTGGCTGATAAAAAATATTTTAAAAGGAAAAAGTAAAACCATTCAGACTGTTGCAACTTTGCGCGAAGATTTATTTAGCGACGGCGAAATAAAAAAAATGATGTTTGGCGACATCATTACTACTTATTCGGATTATGCAAAAAACAAATTAGAAAGTTTGGGGTTTGATAATGTTTATAAAATTTATCCTGGCATAGATCTGCATGATTACTATCCGCGAGAAAAAAGCTCTGCGGAATTAAAAAAAGCGGGCTTTACCAAAGATGATTTCATTGTAAATTTCGCTGGAGAATACATTCGCTTAGGCGCGATGGACACAGTCATTGATAGCTTTATCGAAGTTAGCCAGCAAATCCCCGAGGCCCGATTATCTCTAGCAGTGCGAGTAAAAAATGATAAAGATGCTATTAAAAAAGAAGAGGTTGTTGCCAAACTTAAAAAAGAAAATATTTTAAATAAAGTTTCTTTTCATGACAGCGGGAGTTATAAGATGAGCGATATTTATAATCTCTCTGATATTAGTATTTTTCCAGTAGGCAACATGAACGGCAAATTTGATATTCCTTTGGTAGTTGTTGAAGCCATGGCTTGCGCTAAAGCGGTTATCGTTTCTGATTTGCCAATTTTAAAAGAATTTTCCAGTGATAATAATTCTGTTTCCGTAGAAAAAGATTCTGTTCTTGCCCTAACTCAAGCTATCATCGATTTGTACAACAATAAAGAAAAAAGACTTACTCTAGCAAAAAATGCCCTGGAATTTTCTCACAAAAACTTCAACATTCATGTCGCCGCTCAGAAATATCAAGAGCTTTATGATAAATTGTAAAAAATATTAATCTTCACGCGTAGAGACGTAGCTGCGTCTTTTGTTTTTTAAATTTTCTAGACGCCCCACCGGGGCGTCTCTACAATAAAATTTAAAGAGACAGCATCCGCATTGGCGAACACCGTCTCTGTTCTTCATTTTCACACCTCCTCGTCATTGAGAAGTACCGTTAGCCCTTTCGGAATATAAAAAAGAGTTATCTTTTTTTCTCCGATGAAAAAATTTCTCTCCTCTCGATCTTGATCAAAACTTATCTTTTGAGAAAAGATCTCCTTATTGTCCTGAAGGGCTCGAATAAGTACCACGCAAGTTCGCCCTTGTATTCCTCTAAAATGAACACTCAAGGCCTGCGTTGAACCCAGGCCGATAAATCTCATTTCGCCCACAGAAATTTCCTTGGCAAAGGAATCGTTACCGAAAACTACGCTAAAAAGAACCACTAATATAAAAACAAACCTTTTCATAATTTTCTCCTCAAAGATTTTTGAAAAAAGAAAAAATATTTGTGTCTCGTTGGTTTTTTAACCATAATATGTTACCATAAATTAGTAAAAAACCAATGATTCAATATACAATAAAACTAAAATTATGTCAAATAATATTACTAAAAAATCAGAACATTTACAAGAATATAAGACTGAAAAAATGAAGGTGCCAGCAATTTTACATGTTTCTGATGATTTAATGCCCAATGATTCAACGTTAGCAGAAATTGAAGGAGTGGCTAGTCAAGAAACTGTTTTTCATCATGTAACCGCTATGAGTGATGTGCACAGCAAAAAGGGACGCAAAAATCCAACTGGAACAGTAATCGCCTCCGAAAATTATCTACTGCCTCAAATAAATGACACTGCTCCTAACTGCGGAATGAGGTTTATAAAAACCAACCTGACTGACGCTGATTTAACTCCCACTAATATTAATAATCTTTTCCAAGAATTTATCGAAACTATTCCCACCAAAGCCTACATCGGAACAAAAGTTCCCTATTCTTTAATTATGGATATTTGTCGAAAAGGCATGGCCCCAGTAAAAGAATTTTTTAAAACTCGTACCAAAAATGAAATTGAAAACACCTTTGAAGGCGGAAATTTTTTCTCAGAGATACCTTCGGAAAAAGATATCCTTAATGCTATCCCTAAACTTTTTTTGCATATTGGGAAATATCGCCTAGGAATTTTGGGTGCTGCTGGCAATCACTTTTTAGATCTTATGAAAATCACTGAAATTAAAAATCTTGAAATTGCCAAAAAATTTGGAGTTTCTGAGGGTCAATATATATTCCTTTTGCACACTGGCTCTGGGCTTCTGGGGCAATATGCTTCTTATCTGTATACCCCAAAAAGAAAAGAACATCTTAGTCAAAAAATTATTTTGGAAATTGGAAAGTTCTTATTTAAAACTGATTACAAAAAAGAATTTAAGTCTTTATGGAGAAAAATTGAACTAGAGAAAGACAGCCCAGATTATTTTTCTTACAATGATCAAAGCGTTGAAGGAAAATTATTTTTAACTTCTCATAATGCGGCGGCTAACCAAGGCTATGCCAACCGAACTATTCTTAATCATCATTTAGACACTACTATTGAAAAAGTTTTGGGCAAGAATCCTGAATTGGATATGCTTTACGATATGCCTCATGTATATATTCATCGCGAAAATCACTTTGATAAAGACGTTTGGGTTCACAGAAATGGAACGGTGCGCGCTTCGGGGCCTGCTCGCGTTAAAAATCATCCGATTTTTTCGCAAACTGGGGAACCCGTTTTTATCCCATCTTCAATGAGCACTCCCGCCTATCTTTGCGCGGGAACAGATGCCAATGAATCAACTTTCTTCTCTGCTAGCCACGGAACTGGCCGAAGAAAAAATCCCTTAACTGATATTTCTCATAATAAAGAAGAGCTTTTTCAAAAGATGCAAACAAGTAATGTTAAATTATATAACGCAAAGTCTGATGGAGTTATTTTGCAAGACAGTGCTTATTACAAAGATGTAGAAGAGGTCATCTCTGGCATGGAAGCCAATAAAATTGTTAATGTCGTAGCCAAGATGCAACCAATAGCCGTATTAATGTACTAAAACTATGAAAATAATAACTATATCAGGATTGGATGGTTCCGGTAAATCTACGCAAATAAACCTATTAAAAAGTTATCTGGAATCTCAAGGCAAGAAAGTTTTTTATTTTCATGCTATCAACTTTTCTTTGGCCAACAAAATTAATAACTTTAAAAATAAATATTGTCTTATCTGCAAACTTCTTGGGAAATGCAATATTAGCTCAAAAAAAGAAAATATCAGCATAACTAAAGCAAACTTTTTACAAATATTTTTACGAAAAGTTTTTTTACGCTTTGATTTAATACGCTTTAAAAAACTTATTCAGAGATTAGAACAAGAAAAATTTGATTACATATTATCAGACCGCTATTTTTATGACACAGTGGTTAATATAGAATATCTTAGCAAAAATACGCCAGACGCGATAAATCGCATCTCTGCAAAAATTTTAAAACCGCACCTATCAATTTATCTTCAAGCTGACCCTGAATCAATAATGAGCCGCGACCGTGTGCCCGACCAAGGTTTACAATATTTAATAGACAAAAAGAATATCTACGATAAACTAGCCACTGTTTTTGAAATGAAGATTATAAACGGAAACGGAAATGTGGATAATATACATCAAGAAATCCTAGGCCATGTAGCACATATCATATAACATGAAACAAAGAAACTGCTAGCTAAAATCTTACTGCGCATGTCTATATGTCATTTCGACCGAATAAATTTTTGTACTCAAAAATTTAGAAGTGGAGAAATCTAAAATCGAGATCTCTCAACTCCGCTATCTCTACGTTCGAGATGACACAAACCCTTTATCTTAAAATATTAAAAACTTAATCATTAAAAATTCATTTGAAATTTGAAATTCAAAATTTAAAATTAAACCATATGTCTCATAGCATTGCCAAATCCGCCCTCTGGGTTACTGTTTCGGAAATTATTTTTAACCTTTCGGGTTTTATTATCCATTCCATTTTGGGTCGTGTTTTGGGACCGGCTGATTATGGCCGTTATGGAATTATCATTACTCTTACTACTATGATTATCGTGCTTATTGGTAACGGAATCCCCACTGCCATGGCCAAATACATCAGCGAAATATTTGAAACTAATCCACGTCTGATTTTAAAAATAAAAAGACAAGCTATTTTTATCCAAACTATCCTCATCACCGCTATCACCGCTATTTTTTATTTGAGCGCGCCATTAATTTCTCTGGCCTTGGGCGACCCTACCCTGACGCCGCTTTTTAAATTTTCATCTCTGATAATCCCGGCTTTTGCGGCCGCTTCTTTTTATTTCTCCTATTATACAGGGCTCCATCAATTCAATACCCAAGCTACCCTAAAGACTGTGCGCTCATTTTTGCGTATTATCTTTGTGGTAGGATTGGCTATCGTCTTTGGCCTATATGGATCAATCTCTGGCTATATTATCGCCCCCTTTGTTGTTTTCGTGATTGCTTTTTTAATTGATAAATTTATAATTGATAAAAAAATTAAAGAAAAAATTTCTCAACTACCTGAAGATAAAAATTTGCCCGTCGATTTTCCTTGGAAAAAATTAGTTAACTATGGCTGGCAAATAGTAGTTTTTTTCCTGGCTTATGAACTGCTTATCAGTATTGATTTATATATGGTCAAGGGAATTTTACATGACGATGCTCTAACAGGAATCTACAACGCTTCACTTACAGTGGGGCGCATCCCTTACTATGTATTTTATGCCATGACTATATTTCTTTTGCCTATGGTGTCGCGAAAGAGCGCTGGAAATAATTTAACCAATGCCAAAGAAATTATAGACAATGCTCTTTGGATTATGCTAATCTTTTTAACTCCCATGGTAATTTTACTTTCTGTTTACGCGCCTCAAACACTAGCGCTTCTTTATGGAGAAAAATATTTAGCCGGCGCGCTTCCAATGTCAGTTTTAGTTGTTGGAGTGGGATTTCTAACTATTTTTTATGTACTGAGTTTTGCCGCCAATGGCGGTGGGAAAACCTTGGTAGCTATGTGGATTTCATTTTTAGGCTTAGCGTTAAATATTATTTTAAACTATATTTTAATAATAAAAATGGGCATCCTTGGCTCAGCTATCGCCACTGCTATCACTTCTTTTTTTGTGATGCTAGCGATGCTTTATTATATTCGAAAACACTTCGGAGCTTCTTTTAATCTTAAGGAAATATTAAAAGTTCTTATGGCTGGCATAATTTTATATGCACTAGCTCTCTTTACCCCAGCTGGTCATTTTAGTTTCCTCCCCATCGGCTTCGTCTTACTTTCAATTTATTTTGGAATTTTATATCTACTCAAGGAAATAACCCCAGAAGATTTGTCTTTATTTACTAAAGTTTTTAAGAAAAAATAAAACTCATCACTAAGCTGGTAGCATTTTATCTAAAACTTTCTCCACAAATTGGAGAGAGCCTTTAGTCCCGTGTAGATGTAAATCTATTTGCGGGATTTGTCCCGTGCAAACGCAAGTTTGTTTATGGGATTTTTTTGCGGAGAATATTTGTGAAATAAAATACTTTTTACCAGCTTGGTAGGGACTTTTTGGAAATTTTAAATTTATTGTAAATTGTAAATTTATTATTGAAAATTAATTGTAATCTTCTAAAAATCTCCTTTCTCAAAAAGAAACTTTATAGAAAGGGCAAGCGTTTAAACACACGCTTGCCCGGTTAAACGTTAATGGGA
>AMFJ01034862.1_pt1 | contig 13257 bp, 8 predicted proteins | sample 427208 | NCBI WGS metagenome assembly AMFJ01 (sample SAMN02954298, study PRJNA114691) | groundwater metagenome | biome: aquatic; feature: subsurface aquifer; material: sediment; isolation source: subsurface aquifer sediment | place: USA: Rifle, CO | collected 2008-08
AAATTGGAATCCACGGAAAAAGTTCTTTCACTTAAATGAGTATAGTGTTTTACAACTTCACGTTCACTTATCTCAGGCAAGCCAATATTGCCCCGGCGAATGTATTCTTCAGGAATGGTTTTGTTTAAATAATTGCCGATATTTAATTCCTGTTCACAGGAAAAAGAACCGGAACCTTCCAAAGACTTATCAAAAATAGTTTTATCGTTTTTCATGCTTTCACCAACTCTTTCATAACTGCAACAAAGGTATCAAGTGCTTCCATGGATTTTACTTCGGTTACTGAAATCAACAGAGAATTTTTAATATCAGGATAAAATCTTTTAATATTTATTCCGCCTAATATTCCTTCTTCTCTCAAACTGTTCAGTATTGTTTCAATATCTTTTTTATCCACCGTTATTGCAAACTCATTAAAGAATGGTTTTGAAAACAACAGTTTAATTCCTTTTAAAGAACATAGATTTTCCTGCAGATAATGCGCTTTTTCAAAACATTCCCTGCTGACATTTCTAAAACCCTGCTCGCCTAAATAAGTCAAATAAACTGCGGCTCTCAGCGCACAAAGCGCCTGATTGGAACAGATATTTGATACCGCTTTTTCCCGTCTTATGTGCTGCTCTCTTGCCTGAAGGGTCAGCACATAACCTTTGCGCCCTTCCAGATCAGTTGTTTCACCGATTATTCTTCCGGGCATTTTTCTCATTAAATCTTTTTTAACGCACATAAATCCGAAATAAGGTCCGCCAAAACTTAAATAATTTCCCAGAGCCTGTCCTTCACCTACCACAATGTCTGCGCCAAGTTCGCCCGGGCTTTTTAAAATTCCAAGAGACATCGGATACACGCAGGCAATAAGTAAGGCATCTTTTTCTTTTGCGAATTTTGATAAATTTTCAATATCTTCGATACAGCCTAAAAAATTCGGACTTTGAACTATTATTGCAGAAATATTTTCTTCCGCAATTGATTTTGAATCAAACAATCCTGATACCGGATTAATTTCTTTAAAATTATCAACTTCACCGGGTAAATACGTTTCCATTACCTTTTTATAGAAAGGATTTAAAAACTTTGAAAAACATATTTTTCCTTTTTTTCTGCCAAGCGCCATATTTACGGCTTCCACAAGAGCTGTTGAACCATCATAGTGAGAAACATTGGAAACATCCATTCCGGTTAACGCACACATGAGCGATTGATATTCAAACAACGCCTGAAGCATACCCTGATTGGATTCGGGCTGATATTGCGTGTAGGAAGTGACAAACTCCGGTTTTGATGCCATGTGATTTACAACACTCGGAACAAAATGCTCGTAAGCACCTCCTCCGATGTATGAATCAACAATATCCAATGAGTTGTTAAAAGATGCCAGGGATGAATATTTCTCCGTCAAATCTCTTTCATTTAATCCTTCTTCAGTCCAATCCTCTTTAACTCTTATGGAACCCGGAATTAAACTTAATAAATCTTCAAATGAAGAGACCCCGATTGTTTTAAGCATTGCTTCGTAATGTTTTTCTGAATGTGGAATGTAGCGCATATTATTCTACCATGCTTCCATACGCTTTTGCGTCTAACAGATCCTGTGCGTCACCTTGGGTTTCGATCTCAATTAGATAGCCTTCACCATAAGGAGCGTTGTTTATTAATTCAGGATGTTCGATGAGGTTTGAGTTTACTTTTGAAACTTTTCCATCCACCGGAGAATAAATGTCTGCAGCTACCTTTACTGATTCAACCACCAAAGCCACAGCACCTTTGCTGACTTTTTTTCCAACTTCCGGCAAATCCACAAAAACAATATCAGTAAGTTCATGCTGCGCATGATCCGTAATACCCAATACTGCTTTGTTCCCGTCAATTTTCACCCATTCATGAGTTTTTGTATATTTTAAATTACCCGGTATATTAGACATGTTTTTTCCTCCTGTTAAATGGTAATAAAAAAGGTATATCAACAATTTTTGCTTTAAAAAGTTTGGAACGTATTTCTATTGAAATTTCCCCACCCTTATTTGCATATTCTTTATTTATAATTGCCAGACCCATATTTTTTTTCACAGTCGGCAAATAAGTTCCGCTTGTTACAAAACCTGCCTTTTTATTGTCGCAAAACACAGCATAGCCCTGACGCGGAATAGATTTATCAATCATTTCAAAACCAACAAGTGTTCTTAATGCAGGATAGTCAATCAAATGCTGTTTTCCTACGAAATCCTCTTTTTTCATAGCAACAGTCCAGCCAATACCCGCTTCAAAAGGAGTGGTTGTATCTGAAAGCTCATGACCGTATAATGAAAAACAAACTTCCAGCCTTAATGTATCCCGGGCGCCCAAACCAACTGGTTTTATATTATATTTCTTTCCGGCTTCAAGAATATCTCTCCAAAAATTTACAGCCAGATTGTCTGGCATAAAAATTTCAAAACCATCTTCCCCTGTGTAGCCTGTTCTGGAAATTATAATTTCATCGTCACCCTTTTTAAAATGCTTGAAATGATAATATCTGATGCCTTTTACCTCATAATGCATATCAGTAAGAACGTTTTGAGCTTTAGGCCCCTGCAGCGCAATTAATGCTATCTTTTGAGTTATATTGTTTAATTTTACAGTAGGGAAATTTTTAACGGCATAATCCTGCAGCCATGAAAACACTTTTTCATTATTGGATGCATTAACAACCATCATATACTGAGAAGCTGATTTTCTATAAACCAGAACATCATCTACAATGCCGCCTTTTTCGTTACAAATAGGTGAATATAAAATTTTTCCGTCAGTAAGTTTAGATATGTCGTTTGTTACAATATATTGAAGGAAGGAAAAAGCATCCTCACCTGAAATACAAAATTCTGCCATATGAGACACATCAAAAACACCGCAATCTTTTCTTACAGCTTCGTGTTCGGAAATAATTGAATCATAGTAAACAGGCATTTCATATCCGGCAAAATCAATAATTTTTGCGTTTAACTTAACATGCTCGTCAAATAATGGAGTTTTATTCATGTGGAACCTTTCAGGAAAATTGTCCGTAAAAATAAGAGCAGGTTATATAAGATTTTATTTTGACTTAGGCAAGAATAATTATCAGAATTTTTTCTTACAATTCTTACTCTTCTTTGATCTTAAGAAATCATTAAAATTATCATAAAAGCCATAAGTACCTATAACCAAGAGATTTCTTAAGTCTAAAGAAAAATATAAAAGGCTATACTTTAAAATCAGGCATAGCCTTTTATTAAACACTGCAATCTATCAGAAATCACTTAAATCTTTGTCATTTAAAGGAATTATATCTTCAGCATTTACAATTTTTTCTTTATGTTCCCTCTTTAATACAGGAGCATGGCTAGTTGTATGTTTTTGAATAATCGGCTTCTTTGGAGAACTCGCTGAAACTTTATTATTATTATGATTATATGAAATACTTGTATTATTAGAAGAAGCAACTAAAGTTCTTGAAGAATCCCCTTCCACTATGCCAATCAACACTCCAACCATATCTTTAAGCTCTACAGCCTGGCCTGATAATTCTTCAGAAGCGGAAGCAGATTCTTCTGCGTTTGCCGCATTGCTCTGGGTTACTTTATCCATCTGAGAAACAGCTGAATTTACCTGATCAATCCCTTTGGACTGTTCATCTGAAGCGGTTGAAACTTCTTCAATCAGCTGAGAGACTTTCTGAATCCCTGTTGAAATTCTGTTAAGAATATCTGCAACCTCATTTGTTACTTTAACTCCGTTATCGGAATTCTTCTGAGATTTTTCAATTAAGGTTGAGGTATTCTTTGCCGCCTCGGCGCTTCTTTGCGCGAGATTTCTCACCTCTTCGGCAACAACAGCAAATCCTTTTCCGGCCTCACCTGCCCTTGCTGCTTCTACAGCCGCATTCAATGCCAGTAAATTTGTCTGGAACGCAATTTCGTCAATTGTTTTAATAATTTTAGCAGTCTCATCCGATGATTTTTTAATCTCATTTATAGCTTCGGACATTTTCTTCATTGCTGAATTACCGTTTTCAGCTTCACTTCTGGCTTGAGCGGACATTGTGTTTGCCTGCTTGGCATTATCGGCATTCTGTTTTGTCATGGAAGCCATCTCTTCTAAACTGGAAGATACTTCTTCCAAAGACGAAGCCTGTTCACTCGCACCTTCTGCCATTTGCTGACTTGAAGCTGCCACCTGTCCTGAGGCGGAAGTAACTTGTTCAGAACCGCTTGACAGATTCTCAATAACAGTTCTGATAGCGCCTGTTATACCTCTGGTAATAACAAATGCCATGATTATACCTATTACAATGGCTACAATTAAAACACTGATTATCATTTTCATAGCACTTGTTAAATTTGACGATGTATCCTGGGAAACTTTTGCAATGTCTGTCAATCCGCCATCTGCTATATCTATGGCTTCATCCATTACCTTATCGCCGACTTCATCCATTTTTTTACCCAGATTTTCTCGTTCAACCCAGACTTTTAAGAAATCAGAAATCTCCTGATCATAGGCATCTCCTGCTGATTCAATCTCTTCTAGGAGTTTTAAATCTGCTTCCGAGGTAGTTTTCGATTTAATTTCCTGTATTAATTTATCAATTTGAGTATTTGCACTTTGCGCTTTTTTCAATAATTCCATATTTCGTGTGGTTTGCGCTTTCCAGTTTTCCAATCGTATATCATCACAAATTTTAATAACATCTCCCATAAGATTTATTTTATCCAGTCTTTCAAGAAGTATGGACGCATCTTTTCCGCTTGTTAAATCCTGTTTGAACTTTTCATTCTGTCCTTTTAAATAAACCTCACATTTTTCCATATAAGTATCAGCGAATTCACCCATCTCTTCTCTTATTCTATTTAACTCATCTGTTGCTTTTTCTGTTTCTGTTACCAGCGCTTCATACTCTTTAACTGACGTTTGTGCTTCTGTGGCTGATGATTTCAAATTTTCCAGATTTATATATTTGGAACTTAAAGCAAGCGCTTTGGTTAAATTTTCTTTGACTTTTTGCAAATTCTCTTTTCCGCTATCCAGAAATTTAACATCATCTGTCAAAGCATAACCTCTCACACCATACATTGTAAGTAGTGCATTGGTTTCAATATCAACGGCAATATCTATTTCCGGAACATTTTCATTTACCAGAGTATCTGCTCCTTTCTCCAAAATATCCATTTTGTAAACTACCCACCCTCCTAATGCTGCCATTATTATAAGAAGTGAAACAAATCCAATGGCAATCTTTGCACCTAAACTGAAATTTTTCATTTTCTCCTCCTATGATTAAATATTTACTTTTTAACAACCTCTATTAATAATCTGCATAAAAAAACTCATTTTCTTTCAGGAAATATTAATTTAATTTCAGTCCATTTATTAACCTCGCTTTTAATATCCAGAGATCCCTCATGCTCTTTCATTATTGCTTGTGCGCTTTGCAATCCAATGCCATAACCTTCAGCTTTTGTAGTAAACTTTCCTGTAAGTATTTTTGAAATATTCTCCGGAGAAATTCCAGTTCCGGTATCCTTTACTTCAATAACCAGTTCCTGTTCTACGGCCCCTTTTTTTTCATTCCCTTTGTCCCTAAAACCCGCAGACAAAATCAATTCGCCGCCCTTTGGCATGGCCTGAACGCTGTTTATTCCAAGATTTATCAGAACTTGTTTGATTCGCTCTGCATTGATTTTGAATGTAATTACATCGCTCAAAAAAACAGTTTTAATCAGAATATTTTCCGGGGCTAAAACCCTCAATAAATCTGACACACCATTTATTAGAGATTTAATATCGGTAGTTAACTTGACAGAACAACTTTCCCCATTTTTAACTCTTAACATCTGCTGGCATAAATTTTTGGCCAACTCTGTAGAGCGCATCAAATTATCCATATTTCTGCGAAATGCGGAAATATCTCCATTCTTTTCCAAACTCATAAGATATGCGTACCCTTGAGTCCCGCATAAGATATTGCATAAATCATGAACTAACGCTAAGACATTATCTCCCACCATAGCCAATCTTTCTTTTCGCTTTACCTCACGTTCTTCTTGCATAGTTTCATCCAAAAGCATTCTTACGCGCTCCTGAATTTCAGTTGATTCAAAAGGTTTATCCAGAAAATCCATGCACCCCAGACGCATCAGTCGAATAACATTCTGTTTATCCCCATATCCGGTAATAACCAGTATCGGAATAAAAATATTCAATTCTTTGAGTTTCTGTATAAATTCTTCACCGTTCATCTTTGGCATTTGAATGTCACATATCAGCAAATCCGGTAATTTTCCGTTTGTTTTTAATTCCACTATCTTATGAAGGGCAATTTCTCCGTTTTCAAATGCAAGAACCTCATGTCCTTCCATCTCCATAATTAAAGAGAGAGTTTTCCTGGTTTTTTCTTCATCTTCTACAATATGAATAAGTTTTTTATTCATAGGATACTTTCCTTTATGAGTTTTTTACTTAAACTCACTTTTAATAAGATACAATAAACATGCCATAAAAGAGACTTAACAGAGATTTTTATCTATTGAATTAGCAATAAGTTATATTTAAAGAATATTTTTTGATTATATGCAGCCTTGAAAAAAAATTATGCTTAAAAGAAAGATTTGAGCCTAACTCTATTACACAAGACTATTTATAACATTACTAAAAATTTCATGATGCAAAAATTTTTTGCAGGGGTTATAAATTTGATAAATAACTCTTGGAAAAAATCAATTCTTTGCAGGAAGTTCAAGTGTAACTTTTGTACCGCTTCCGGGGGATGATTCAAAAACTAAATTTCCACCGTGGTCTTTGACAATTCCTAATGAAATTGACAAACCCAAACCAGTCCCGCCTGAGCCCCTTTTAGTTGTATAAAACGGATCGAATATTTTTGATAACTCTTCCGGCCTAATTCCTTTGCCCTGATCTTCAATAATAAAAAACACACTGTTTTTATCGGGAATCAAAGTAGTTTTTATTTTCACAGACTGTTTGGTAGAAATTAAAGCTTCACAGGCATTTTGAATCAGATTAATTATCACCTGTTCAATGCGCTGAAAGCTTCCGTTAAATATCAGAGGTTCTGCAAAAAGCTCAACTTTAAATTCATGAGTATGTTTCTTGCAATAACTTTCAAGAAGGATAAGTGCAGATTGAACAACCTGATTAAGATCCACATCCTGTCTTATGTCAAATGACTCTTGCCTTGAATACTCTTTCAAGCTGTTGACAATCTTTTGTATTCTTTTGGAGCCTTGTAAAATCGCATCCATAAGCGGGACTATATTTGGAGCAAGCGCAGAGTAACTCATTGCATCAATTGAAAAATCTCCGTTTTCTTTACAATATTTATCTATAACAGGAACAACTTTTTCCCATATTTTCCTGATCAATGGGGCATTAAGCATTATATAATTATTGGGATTATTAATTTCATGCGCCACACCTGCGACAATAATACCCAAAGATGCCATTTTTTCCGCTTGAATCAACTGCATTTGCTGATGTTTGGTTTGCTCCTGCATTGTTTTAAAATCTGTAATATCCTGCACTGTACCAAGCCTTTTTAGGGGTTTATTGTCCTCATCAAACAAAGTCTCGGCTTCTTCGTGAACAAAACGAATAGTTCCATCAGAATGAACTATTCTGTAATCAATCTGCCAACTTCCTGTTTTATATTGTAATGCCTGGCTGATAGATAACTGCAAACGCTCCCTGTCATCAGGGTGAACAACATTCATAAAATCCTCAAATGTAACATCAAAATTCCCGGATTTGAGATCGAAAATACGGTAAGCTTCATCGGACCACCATAGCTTGTTATTAACTACATCCAACTCCCAGTTTCCCATCTTTGCAATGCGCTGTGCTTCTGCAAGCCTTTTCTCGTTTATTCGCAATGTTTCCTCAGCCAATTTACGATCTGTTATATCCTGCGCAAGTACAACAACTCCTATAACCTCTTCTTTTTCAGTTTTTATGGGACTATGCGATACTCTGAAATATTTTCTTGAGCGAAGCTCTTCTCCTGAATAAGACTCATCAATAAGTTCCAGTCCGGCTAAGGCCGTATCAATATTGCGTTTGGCAACTTCCCGATCCCCGGGAACTGTCATATAATCCATCATACAGAAACCGTGTTCGATATCCACCCCATATAAGGATTTCATAATTTGGGCATGTCCTTTGTTGAAACTGGTATATCGATACTGTTGATCAATGGAGAAAATTAATGCATTCGTACTTTCAATTATACTATGCAATGTCGAATATTGTTCTTTAAGAATCTTCTCTGCCTGCTTTTGTTCAGAGATGTCACGAATAATTCCTCTGTAATGACTGATAACCCCGAGTGCATCTTTCACTGCAGTTAAAGCACAATGCGTAATCATATGTTCGCCGTTCTTTTTCTTTACAACAACTTCATATTCTGCTGTTCCCTGAGAATTTACCATGACCAGGATTCGTTTTCTATCCAGAGGGAAAGCATAAACATCTCGTTCCAGATCAAGCCTCAATATTTCCTCTTTTGAGTCGTAACCAAACATCTGAATGCCTTTTTTATTCATGTCAAGAATCTTCCCCTGTGGAGATGTAATAAAAATACCGTCAAACGACTCTTCATAAAGAGTCCTGTATTTCCCCTCGCTTTTTACAAGCTCAACATTACGTTCTTCAAGCTCATCCAAAAGTTTATTAAATTCCATCGCTACTGAAGCCGCCTCATCACTTCCTGTAATAGCGGAGCGTGCGGACTGATTTCCGACTCTGACCTTACTGATCGTTTCCTGTACGCTATATAGTCTTCGTGTAATACGACTACCCATCCACCAGGCTATAATAGATCCGACTACAATCGCTACAACAGCATAGAAGGCGCCCATAAAAGTTATTTCGGCAAGTTTCCGCCCTGTTTCCTTGCAGCCTATTCCAATGCGTGCCCAGCCTACATGACGGTTAGCAAGCATTGCCGGTACAATTACATCCACCAATTCAGATGAACTTAACAACACCGGATCACTGACCCGGTTTGGCAGATCCATAAGATAGAGTCCAAGCTTATCTTTATCGGTATGCGCCAATACTCTGCCGAATTCATCAGTGAGTATCGCAAACAGAAGTTCGGGATAAATACGCTCTGATTCCACCAATTCCTGAAGGCCGGCAACATCGTCGGATACAATCCAAACGGCCGCAGATGTTGCAAGGGATTTAGCAACCGCAGTTGCCTCTTCTGCATGACGTTCATGAAGTAAGGAATGCTGCCTGAATGTCAAATCCATTATAAAAAGTGTCATCATGACCGCGTGAATTAAGGCAACTCCCAGAATAATGCGACCGCGAAGAGTTCCGAAAATAAAATTTTTTATGTCTTGAATTTTCATTTTATATTTATCTTACTGACTTATTTTTCAAACTGCTCCATAAAAATCCTTATTATAAAGTAATCCGGATAAGCCACCCTCATATTCTTCTGAAGAGCCGGTTACTTCCTGGTTTTCAGCCTGTATCCCAAAGCCTGACGGGAAATACCTAAAAGCTGACAGGCAATGGATTGATTTCCTTTTGAACGTTTCAAGGCTTCAGAAACAAGAATATCTTCTACTTCCTTAAGCGTTGGCAATTGGTCTGCAAATTGAATTTGATGACCGGATTCCTGAAGGGAATTTACAATTAAAGTATCCTCATCATTTTCTAAAGTTACTCCTATTTTTTCTTTAAAACTTCTTGTTGAAAGCACATTTCCTTTGTGCATGCTTAAAGCATCGTTAACCATAGCCTGCAGTTCACGAATATTCCCGGGGAAATGATAGGTTTCCAGAAGCATGATTAATTCCTTTGGTATAACCGGCATTGAGATATTTATATTTTCACAGGCATTTATTAAAAATGACTGTATAAGAATTTCCAAATCTTCTTTGCGTTCACGAAGCGGAGAGATATGAACATGATGTGTACGCAGGCGGTAAAAAAGATCTTTACGGAATGAACTGCTGTCTTTCAATGCAATAATACTTTTACAGGTTGCGGTAATAATACGTGCATCACACAATTTGGTTATGTCCGATCCAATGGGCTGATATTCTTTTTCCTGAATAAGCCTGAGAAGTTTAATCTGGGATTGTAAGCTTAAATCCCCGATTTCATCAAAAAAAAGAGTTCCGCCCGAGGCAGATTCAACCAATCCCTTCCTGACTGAATCCGCCCCTGTAAAAGCTCCTTTAACATGCCCGAAAATTGTATCAGAAAAAAGGGTATCGTCAAGTCCCGCAATATTTATAGCAATAAAGGGCCCTGTTCTTTTGCTTAAGGCATGAAGGGAACGGGCTATAAGCTCCTTTCCCACACCTGTTTCCCCGGTAATCAGTACGGGATGATTGGTTGGAGCTATTGCTTCCACATATTTAAAAACACTTAACATTTTATCACTATTGGTTACAATATTGCAAAAAGCATCAGGATTTTTTAATTCACTTGTAAGAACTTGTTCAGCTAAACTTACATTTTCTTTCTGAAGCTCTCTCAATCTCATGGCATTTCGAACACTGGTCAAAAGCCTTTCATTTTCAAAAGGCTTTACAATATAATCCAGAGCATTATTTTTAAGACATTGCACAGCCATATCAACTTCATTTAATCCTGTAATCATTATCACAAGAATATCCGGGTTTATTTCTTTAATTTTAATAAGCAAATCTAATCCGTTTATGTCAGGCAACATTAAATCCAGGAGAACAATATCAACATTGGTTTCAGAAACAAGCTGTTCTATAGCGTCCATTCCACATGAAAAACATTTTATATTTTTGAAACCGCCTAAATTAAGAGACATTTCAATAGATCTAAGGGATTCAAGCTCATCATCAATCAAAAATATGCTATGATTAGCATCGGATAAATAATCAGTATTATGATTCATAAATATTTTCTTTCTTAATCATTAGAATTTTACAGTAATATTCCAATAACTTCAAGTGTAACAAATACAACTCATTTCACGGTTTACCTGAATTTCCCATATTGATACCTGCTTTACTTTTCCAATAATGATATCTGCTTAGAGCTTCCTTCAATGGTTTTAAGAATCTTAATGCATTCCCGGAAATCATCCATGCATTGTTTACGTTTAAAAATAACTGCTGATTGATAAATTGTTTCAGCGGCATCTTTATAATTTTTAATCTCTTTATAAATCAGCCCTTTCTTGTATAAGCCTTGTGCAAAGCCCGGGTCTATATTCATGGCTTTGTCCATATCGTCCAATGCACCGGTAAAATCCTTAAGTTTTTCCTTTAATTCCCCTCTTTTATAAAAACCCCAAACATAATGGGACGCTAATTCTATAACCTTATCCAAATCTTTAATTGCTCCGGTTTTGTCTTTTAATTTCAACCTTACATTTGACCGGTCTTCATACATGATAACATTCGCTGGGAATTTAACAATACCCTCATCCAGAATTGCAAGCGCGTTTTTTGAATCATTGGTTAAATAATGATATTTTGCTTCATCAATAATTGCATATTCAGCCTGAGCGGTTTCTTTAAACAATTTTGCTCTCAATTGATATGACCAGGGAAAAGCAGAATTTATTGCTATACAAGTCGAAAGAATATTAATGGCTTTATCCGTATTACCTTTACGATACTCCAACTCACCCATTAAATACCAGACAAGTTCATCTTCAGGACGCAACTTCATTGCCAGATTTATGTCTTCCATAGCTTTGTCAAAATTCCCATTTTTTTTTCTGACTTCAGCCCTGTCGATATAAGCCTGAAAATAATTATTGTTTTTCTCAATCGCTTTTGAATATAAAAAGATTTTTGCATTGTCACCGGGAATAAATGTAGCCATAAACCAAAGCAGGAAAGGAAAATGAGATAAATTCAAAAATAGAATTATTAAGATTGTAAAAATTGATAAGCTAAGAATTTTCTTCATTTCTGTAATTCTTTCCAAAGGTTAAAATATAAAACTATCATAAAATTTTTCATCCTCCAATATTAAATATTTTTTTACCTAAAAGTATTAGTTTTCTATTCCTATTTTTCAAACCGCAACATTGCGTGAAATTGGAATTTTCTCATCTATTCTTTTATTATTTATTCTTTTGGGAGCTATTGACTTACAACAATCCTTAAGGTACATTTTGGAATGAAACTAAAATTACCGGTTTACATATTAATTCTTCTATTCCTGCTTATATCAAAATCTTTTGGATTATCCCCCGTTTCTTCTCTATGGGACTCTGATGATTGGACTGCTGCCATTCTCGAAAAAGATTTAAGATATAAAGTTTATTCACTTGCCAATTCCAGTGAATATTTGGATTCTGAACAAATCAATGAAGATTTAACGAACGCCATTCCTAATGCAAAAATAAGTCCGCATAAATATCTTTGCAAAGGAAATATTCTTGGTTTATTAGAGTTCGACGATAAAGCCCCGGGAGCAATTCTGGTATGGAGTAAATATCCTCCTCTTAATCCTGAGATTCATTCCGACTTTGCTGCTTTCTACAGCAGTTCAAATGAGTACGCCTTGCAACGACGACATGATTTTGAAAAACTGCTCCTGATTCTTAAAATTAATTACAAAAAAGATTCAACCCAAACTTTTTATTACATTGAAGATAAAAATAACCTGCAAAAACTTGAGACTTTCTACAAAAAAATTGAAGAATACAACCATACACTTTTATTGACAAAAAAAGATAAATACAAAGAAGAAGAAATCTTAAAGGAAATGGAGGCATTTAAAGAACTCCGCACCTCACTCAACATACAAGAATCCGATTTTGAGTCTAACCTGGTTTTGTGGAATCTTATTATTGAACAATTAAGAAGAACTCTTATTCCTGAAAATATTCCCATTGATTTGGAGCCCGGCAAGATAAATATCTACAAAGTAGATGCTTTTTACCTTCTGGATACAAATTTATACAATAGAATATCCAATCATTTCAGGGAAATCAGCAGTCTGGTTTTGGGGGATAAAATTAAAGAAAAAACTGATCCCTTATTTTCTTTATTCATGATTCCTTCATACAATTTACTGGAATTCTCTTCTTTGATAAGCGACTGGAAAAATAAGAGTGATAAATCACAAATAAATTATTTTTATGCCCCCATGCCATATAGCGATAACATTTTAAACATATTCCTTCTTAATACATTTAAATCCAATATTTTAATATCAAATGTTTTGAAGAGAAATATTGCATCATTTAAGGAAAGTTTTAATCGGGAT
>AMFJ01007010.1_pt1 | contig 13256 bp, 6 predicted proteins | sample 427208 | NCBI WGS metagenome assembly AMFJ01 (sample SAMN02954298, study PRJNA114691) | groundwater metagenome | biome: aquatic; feature: subsurface aquifer; material: sediment; isolation source: subsurface aquifer sediment | place: USA: Rifle, CO | collected 2008-08
GCTTGTTACCACTCTCACCGCCGTGGTAGTCCTCGAAGAGGACGACGTGAGAGACGTAGAGTGACATGTCAAAGCGGTAGTACTGTTGTGGACGTCCGATCTTGACCAGTGTGTCTGACACGTCGTGAACGACAGCGCCAGGCACCATCGTCTGCAGATGCGAACGATGAAAGTCCACCAAGCTAGTTCCACTGTCGAGCTTGATGTTCTCCAGACGAACACCTTCGAAATTCTGCAGTTCACCACGAATCAAACGCGGTTTGTCGATCTTGAGACCACCATTACGACCACGTCCCGAACAGAAGAGTGGACGGATGTAGCTCTTCTTCAGTGATGACGCACCCGAGAACTTGTCAGCCTGGTAAGGACACCAGACCGGCACGAGCCCAGCAATACGATTCATCTCTTGGAAAAGAGCATCCTCATAGCGGAACGTCGCCAGCTGTCGCGCGAGACAACCAGCACCTCCAGCATGAGGAAAGTTGGACACTGTCCAACCCTGATCCCACCACCACTCCTCGACGATGGGGACGAGGTGAGCACGACTGCGGAGCATCTCAAATGCTTCCTGCAGTGGAACATAATATTCATCAGACACGAAAGTCTCTCCTTCTTGATTGTTGAACGAAGGGTTGTAGAACCCTCTCTACGGCGTAATGTAAAAAGGATTCTACAACGATGAATAAAAAACAGTCCCTGTTGTCAGAGACTGCTTCGAAGATCCATTTTGTTTGATACTACGCCATAGCTATCAACAAAATGAGACCTTCGGAGTAATGTCCGACACGTTTTTGTTCTAATGGCGTAGATTGAATTGTCAATAAAAAACTCACCTTTTATGGTGAGTGTTTGTGTATTTAAAATAAAAATTTATTTACATAAAAAAACTCACCATCTTGCAAGGAGGAAATTTGTGAGCCCAACGACGATATGTAAATAAAATATTTTTCATATATATTTATATTATATACAAGTTTGTCTTCTGTCAAAGTTTTCTGTGGACAAGTACCAAATTTGTCAAGCTAGAGGAACTTAAACCAGCGACCTCATGCATCCCATTAACAGATTTCAAAAAAAAGAAAAGCATAATTAGCTTTTCTTTTTTAGTCGGAGTGAAAGGACTTGAACCTTCGACCCTCTGGTCCCAAACCAGATGCTCTAGCCAACTGAGCTACACTCCGATAATAGTTGAAAGTTGAAAAACTTTCTGACTACTCTGTGCCGAGGGGGAGAATTGAACTCCCGACACGAGGATTTTCAGTCCACTGCTCTACCACTGAGCTACCTCGGCTTAAAAAAACAGTTAACATTTGACTTTTAACAATTAACTTTCTTTAAAATTACGTCAATGTTAAATAACAAAAGTCAATTGTCAACTGTCGATAGTGGACCAGACAGGACTCGAACCCGCCACATCCGCCGTGCAAGGGCGGCGCTCTACCAGATGAGCTACTGGCCCATATATATCTTTGGATAATTCATAAAAGCTACGAATTACATAAGAGATATAAGACTTTTTTAGACGAGAAAATTATATCAATAATGTAATAAAAAGTCAATACTTATACCCATTCCTTCCACAAGACTATTTTAAGCTGTTTATTCCTGAAGTAAAACGAAGTTGCATTTCTTGTTTTTGGTGTTTGCGCAAATCTAAGAACGTCTTTTCTGTCCAAGACTTACCCTTTATTACATCCGCTATCCATTCTCCTCCCAAAAGGTGCGTCATCATCACATAATTGGCTCCTGCTTCATACAAATCATCCAAATAAGTATTATGATAAAGATTACCTATTAAAATAGTCTTTTTATTAATCTTTCTAACATAACTAAAGAGAGTTATTTGATCATCATGATCAGGAATAGTAGAAATAACCATTTTGGTATTACTCAAAGGTAAAGTTTCCAAAAATTCTATATCACGAACATCCCCAAAAAAAGCGGCTATTCCACGTGATTTTAATCTAGTAATTGCTTCTGGATTGTAATCCACAACAGCATACTTAATTTCTTTTTCAGCCAAAGCTTCACAAACTTTCCAACCAATACGATGATAACCAAAAACAAAAACATCATATTTTTCTTGAGTGTCTTCTTTTTGCTTGTGTTTATCTGGTCCAAACAACTTGAAAAAAGGATGAAGAAAATCAAAGACCTGCCCGTTATAAGTAATAATATAAGAAGAAGTAATAATAGTAATGAGCGCAACTATGGTAAAAATTTCTAATTCATTACCCATAATATGCCCAGAATTACGACCAACTATTAACAAAACAAATCCAAATTCACTAACTTGTGCGGCCGTTACACCTGATAAAAAACTATTACGTCTAGTGAACTTCAAAAATCTAAAAACAGAATAAAGAATAAAAGGATTACCTATCAAAATAAAAATAGATAAAATCAAACCAATAGCCCAAATATTTGAAATATTAGCTAAAGACATTTCACTACCTAAAATAATGAAAAAAATTATAATAAAAAAATCACGCAAAGGTTTTACTCTACTAGCAATTTCAGATTGATAAGGGGAAGAACCAAGAGTTAAACCCGCAATAATAGCACCTATTTCCAAAGAAAAGCCCAACCAATACAAAAGACTAGCAATTCCAAAACACCATGTAATAGTAAAAATAAATAAAAATTCATCTGAACGAGCAACAGAATCTAATAATTTTGGAATTATATATCTTGCAGTTAAAATAACAAAACCAAAAAGAATAAAAATCTTCCCTACCAAAGTTCCAATTTCCAACCACAAACCATCACCTGTACCAACAGAAGTGACAACCATCATAATAAAAATTGCTACCAAATCTTGTACCACCATCAAACCTATAGTATAACGTCCATAAACACTTTCCGTATCTTTTTTTTCAGCCAACAACTTCACTATAATAATCGTACTAGAAAAAGTCAAAGCTATCGCCAAATATATTGCTGATGAAAAAGGAAACTTCATGGCAAGTAACAACAAAAAACCAACAGTAGTTGTAAAGGTAACTTGTGTTAAACCAGTGATAACAGCAACTTTGCCAATACTTTTTATATGTTGCAAATTTAAACTCAAACCAACAACAAACAAAAGTAAAACAATACCAAATTCTGCCAAAGCATCGAAAGTCTGACCACCACTTTGTAATAAATTCAAAAACATAGGGCCAGCAATAATGCCCGCTAACAAATAAGCAATCAAAAGAGGCTGACGCAAAACACGCATCAAAAAAGCTACCGAGACAGTAATGCCAAGTAGTACGGAAATTTGTATAAAAATATTATCAATCATGAAAAATTTTAAATCACAAACATATTATAACAAAAAATCAGAAAAACTTCTAGAAAAAATTAATAATTACTAATTATTAATTAATAATTGTTAACTACTATCTAAATAATAAAATTATTTTTTACTAAAAATCTTTCTCAAAAAGCCCCTCACTTTCTCCCAAAACTTACCACCACTATTCTTGGCAAACAACCCAAAAAATATTGCCGTCACACCTCCTGCTGTCGCAGTCAAATATTTTTCGACCATATCAGCATTATCTTGATTCTTAGCTTGTTCTTGTTTTGTCACAAAATCTTCAGTTACACCAGTTTTCATAATATCATTTTGTGTACGTGGTAAAAGCTGATACTCTGTTTTAGTTTGGTGCAAAAGTCCAGTAACGACAACCAAGTCACCTTCACGAAAAACATCTTTTTTAATTACAGCTCCAGCTTTGAAATAGACTTTTATTTCTTCTGTTCCATCATCCACATACATATAAGAAGTTTTTATTTCAGTAATTTCACCATTTACTTTGAGCAAACTTCCTTCATAACTTTCTCCAACATTAGCCAATTCCACAACCTGTCCCTGTGGCAAATCAATATGTCCCACAACTTTAATATCACTTTTTTGTGATAATTTTATCCTGGTTTCATTACCACTCTCGGCAATCTCGCCTGTAACTTCAACAACATCACCAACTTCTAATTTAGGAAAATCCTTACTATACATATAGATTTGCACACCAGAGTTTTCATTTACAATATAAAAAAACTGTGTGCCGAGTACTCCAGGTTCCACAGCAATAGTACCTGTCACAAAAACAACATCACCAATATCTTCATCCCGTACTTTTGTTAAACTAGTGTTTATTACTGGTTTTACAGAATTACTTTTGCCTTTGATAATTTTGCTACCTTTTACTTCTGGTAACACAGTTACAAAATTTTCAACACCCGGAGTTACCATACTCGTCCAAAGCCATTGTCCTTCACTATCCCGAACATAAGAAGCACCTTCAAACACATCATCAAATCTTATTTCTGTAACAATTGTACCATCTGGATAAAGAATACGAACCGAATCGCTAGTATTATTCAAAGCTAATTTAGTATCTTGTCTTCCAAAAACTTTGTACTCGTGAGCAAGAATATTTGTATTATCTGGAAAAGTATAAGCTTTCGATCCACCCTCTTCATCATCAAGTTTTAAACCTGAAATATCCAAATCTTCATCTGTTGGATTATAAAGCTCAATAAATTCTGTTGTATCAGAGCCTACGGGATTTGGCAATATTTCAGAAATATTCAAAACCGAAACATTACTTTTACCATTATAACCTCCCACAAAATCACTACTCAACTTCACAGTAACAATAATTTCTTTTTTACTATTATTTGTGCCATCATCCACTTTGAGCGTGACACTATAAACTCCCTCTTTTAAAAATTTGTGTTCTACACTAGCACCTTCATCATCAGTACCATCCCCAAAATCCCAATTAAAAGCAAGTTTTTTGTTATCAGGACTGACAGTATCAGAAGCATCAAAAGTCGCCCACTCGTTGACGGCAACTTCAATATCAGCATCAATGGCAATTATAGGAGCCGCACTTTTACCTTCCACAAGATTTTTTGTCCCAGCTGTCACTTTGATACTCCAAACCCAGCTACCATCATTTGTTTTGACATAACTCATATCTTCCTCAGCACTGCCTGGATAGCTAACTCTATCAACGACCGAGCCATTTTTGGCATAAATTTTTACTTCATCTCCACCAGTGTTATTGAGAGCAATACCAGTCATACTACGTTTGAAAACAAGATAATCCCCCGGTTTCAAAATACCTTGTTTAATTGTATATTTTTTCTTGGTTGAGTCCGACAATTGCCAGTCTTTCAAATCTACTGTTTCTTGTCCATTATTGAAAAGTTCAATAAATTCATCCTCACTATCACTACCTTTGGGATTCGGAAAAACTTCATTAACAATGATATTACTTTGCAAAACAATATTCTCATTTATTTGTTCTCCATCTTCATTTGTTATCGAAAAAATATTTTTGGCATTTTTGGTAATAGTGTCAGTAATCACAAAATCATAATAATCATTATCAGCATCTTGTCCATCCACTTTGCGAATAAGAGAATATGGATCGCTTGCGACAGGAGCATTATCAAAAATATTACCATCATCCCAAGAGCCATAAACTACTTTGTCAATTTCTTTACCACTAGGATCAGTCAACAACAGCAAATCTCCAGCATTATTCAAGTTGCCTTTAGGTTTCTCTATCACAAAAAAACCTTTAGCATCTATTTCCCCAACTAAAACGGTTTCTGTTTCACTACCATCATCCAGTTTCCAGCTAGCCAAATCAATAATTTCGGCAGTATTATTGAAAAGTTCAACAAACTCATCTCCACCATCAGTAGGATCTGAAACAAACTCGTTGATGACAATATCACGTGCATTATAACTTTTGTTATTTACTTCTGAAGAGTTTCCACTTCCACCACCAGAACTAGGTGAAACATTTTCAATTACTTTGATAATATTTAGACCACTTGGTGTTGGCTCACTCGTCACAGCAAAATCATTTTTATTATTTCCAGTGTTTTGTCCATCCACAATTCTAGCAACAGAATTTGGATCAGAAGTTACAGGTGCATTGTCAGAAACATTTTCATCATCAGGATCTTTCCAATTACCATAACGCACTTGATCAACAATATTACCTAAATTATTATAAAGCACAATTCTATCACCATCATTATTTAATTTTCCAGAACTAAAATCTAAAGTAATTTTTAGAAAACTCTCGTTATCTAACGGGTTATCTAAAGTAGCAATTTTTCGCGTACTAGTACTACCTTTTACACCTTCATGCAATTCCCAATCTTTCAAATCAACAGTAGAAGTTGAACTATTATAAATTTCTATCCATTCCTTATCAATACCAATCGAACTTGGATCACTAACAAATTCATTGATAACAACACCATAATAATTATCATTGGTACTTGTTGAATTTGTTGATGGAGTTGATGTTGTGTTTTCATTAACAACATTTAAAACTAAGTTGTCGTTTCCAACACCATTTTGCTCATCAGTTACTTTCAATTTAATATCATATTGTCCAGAACTTGAAAAAGAATAAGAAAAAATAGAACTGGTTGAAAAAGTACTATTGTCCAAAAGCCAATTATAACTTACAATTTGTCCATCACTATCACTAGATTGACTTCCATCAAAATTTATTTCTTCACCAACTTTAAAATTGGTACCATTAGTAACGATTTTTGCAGTAGGTAAAATATTTTCTGTTAGAGGATTATTATCAGAAACTGACCAATAATTTTTTTGCCCTACAGTATTACTGTCTGGATGTTCTTGCCAATTATTTCCATCACTGGCTGTTTGGCTATAATCTATTCTTTCTAAAGAATGATTGTTCTCTGTTGCTTTGTAGCTAAATTGTTCTACAAAATAATCAGAAGCACCTCCACCTGTTTTCAATCCAACACTTCCACTACTACCAAGATCATCCCAAGTACTATCTAAAACTAAAGAATCAAAATCTGGGTATTGCCCAAAAAAGTTATCATCATTTTCAACAATAATGGCATACTCATTTGGATGTAAAATAAATTCTTGTTTTTTACTTTTAGAACTAATATTCAAAAAATGATTTTTACCTGATTTTATTTCCCAAAAACGCCAACCCGACAAATCAACATCTTCATTTCCCTTATTAAATATTTCTACCCACTGATAATTACTGTCAGCACAACCATAAGGACAAATTTCCGTAATTACAATATCGTTGTCTGCACCATGCACAAAACTTGAAAATAAAAAAACACTCATAAAGAGTGCCGACACAACAAAAACAAAACTAATTGAAACAAAAAATTGTTTTTTCATATCCCCCTTATTAAAAATAAATTTCTAAACCCAAAAATATTATAACACAAAACTTTTGAAAATAAAATAAGTTGTATTTACCAATTATTGTGCTATACTAGCATTAACAAACTAATCAAAAAATATGCAATACAACAAACTAATCCGTGATAAAGTTCCAGAAAATTTAGACAACAAAAATGTAAAATACAAAATACATATTGCTGACGAAAAAGAATATGAAGAAAAATTGCGAGAAAAACTTGGCGAAGAAGTTCAAGAATTTTTGAAAAATTCAAGCGCAGAAGAACTTGCTGATATTTTGGAAGTAATCTATGCCCTGTGTGATTTTTATAAAATAGACAAAGAAAATTTAGAAAAAATAAGAAAAGATAAATTTGAAAAAAAGGGAGGTCTCAAAAATAGAATTATTTTAGAAGAAAGCTAGAAATTCAAAATAAAATTCTGAAAATAAAAAACGATTCTTTATCAAAAAGAATCGTTTTTTATTTAAATAATTTTCGTAATTTCGTACCTTTCTGCACCCTAGGCGCATCCGCCTTGGGCGGAGTATTTCGTATCCTAATATACTAATTAACCAATAAACCAATTAACTTCATTATGGTTTTCTCACGTAAGACAATGGATTTACATTCCTGTTATTAACACGAATTTCAAAATGAACATGGGGACCAGAAGAATTACCAGTAGAACCCATCAAAGCAATGTTTTGTCCTTGAGTTACATAATCTCCTACATTTACCAACAACTTTGAATTGTGTCCGTAAAGAGAAATCACACCATTACCATGATCAATCTTAATATAACAACCATAACCACCATTCCAACCACACTGTGAAGTAATAATTGTACCCTCTTTTGTGGCATAAATTCTAGTACCAATAGGTGCGGCAATGTCTAAAGCATTATGCGTCAATCCAAAATATTGAGTAATAGTTTTAGCATCCGAAGGCCACAAATAACCAGAACCAGCTGGAGTAGCGACAGATGAAATAGGTACTACATCATTAAACGAACTAGGTCTTGTTACTATACTAGTTTTAGTAGGTATGACAGCGGCTACTTTCTTTTCACCACCAGGAACTATCAAAACTTCGCCAATGACGATATCAGCACCATCTTCTTCTAATTTGTTAAACTTCACTATTTCATCACTTTCCGCATTATAATTTTTTGCTATCTTGGAGACAGTATCACCCTTTACAACTTTATGTGTCACACCATCCACTGGTAATATACTAAGAACCTGACCAGGTTTTATATAAGAACGGGTTGTTAGATTATTAGCCCACAAAATTGTGTTAACATTTATTCCAAATTCTTTGGCAATCTCTCCAATTACATTTCCAGATTGTACTGTATACTCTATAATATCATTATTACTACTACTTTTGACAATTTTAGTTGTACTATTTGATTCACCACTATTTTCTCCAGAAGATCCTGGTATAATAGTTGGTTTAGTAACAGCAGAACCACCTGTTGTTACAGAAACCAAATCTGATGTTGTTTGCTGAGAAATATCTTTCAAATCTTCAGTAGAGACACTCCCCGACTTCCAATCACCTACTTTATTATTAACATTATTTGTATTATCCAAAATAACAATTTCTTCTTCTGAAAAATCTTGATCACCCGGTCCGACTACTTTGTATAATAAAGAATTACGCCCTGGAATCTCTCCAAAAGCTCTAGTGTATAATACAGTATGTGGAACCATTATTAAAAAAAAGAACACAAACAAAAGTAACTGCAAAGTTCCTCTTCTCCCAAAAATCTCTATTTTGCTTTCTTTTTTAAGAAATTTTAATTTAGCAAAATATTTCTTAATATAAAAAAATATTTTAAAAAGAGCAAATCCGAGTGTGCCTTTATAGATATTATTGATAAACAATAAAAAACGCCAGATAATAGAAAAAATGAAAAAAAGACTTTTTTTAAAATAAATAAGTCCTCTCAAAAACCACAATAAAACTTGATAAAACTTCTTGTTCATAAGTACGATGTACTATACCAGATTTTGATATATTTTTCAACCTTTTATAAGCTTACAAAAAATGTTTTAATTCAAGGAAAATACTTAATATCAAACAAAAAATCACTATAAACTATCTTTTGTAATGTACTTATCCTCTAACGAAGTGATTAACCAAGTGGTGCGTTGAAAGCTTGAATCTTCACTTAACTTAGCTATTGAAAAAAAATATAATATCTGTTATTATAGCTGAGTAAAAATAGTATGGTACCGTAGCCAAGCGGTAAGGCAGGGGTCTGCAAAACCTCTATTCGTGAGTTCGATTCTCGCCGGTACCTCAAAAAAATTATTAATTAGTAATTATTAATTAGTAATTAATAATTTAAAAAACCTCTTGAAAACATAAAATTTACACAAAAAAATGGCTTATTTAAAGCCATTTTTTATAATTCACAGTTATTTTTATCTATAAAAAACTTCCATTTTCACTCTTTTGACACCAAAAGCCACAGCTTCAGCTCTACTTGGCATCCAAATATCACCTCTACCATAACCATATCTAGCGTTCATTCTATCTCTGACAACAAAGACCTTGTCACCATAAAGTTCCGGAAAACGAACTTTGGTACCAAGAGGTAAAAAATTAGTAGCAATAGTGTTTTGTTCACCTTCTTGTTCATAATGTTCACACAAATTGTAATGAAAATCAGCAGGAATACAAGGTGTACTGTCTGTTTGAGCAACATCACTAGAATAAGCTGTCATAACAGCCAAAACGACCATTCTAGGCTCAGCTTCTTCCATATCAGGAAAAGATGATACAGAATCTTCAATAATTTCAGTTTTTTCATTATTATTAGAAAATAAATTGCTCAACCCAGCCAAAAATACCGGTTTTGCTTCTGCTACTTGAGGTAAAAATGAGGTTACAAAGAAAGATAGTATAACAACAAGTGAGACAGATACCTCAAAAAGTTGTCTATTTAGCCTTTTTTTGAAGAATTTTTTCATATATTTGCTTTTTTCGGTAAATTGTAGTTGGTTAAAATTTAATTTTTGCCAAAATAAAAAGATACTCTTATACTAAGTACCTTATTTTTACCGATGCCCTATTATAGCATAATATAGCAATTTTGTCAATAGTTTGATACAATATTGATAACTACTGATCTATCATTTAATAGGTTTTTTAGTTGATTACAAATAAACAAAATATGACAATTCCTCAAATAAAAAAACGCTCTTATGGTTATGTAAGCAACCAAAAGAAAAAAAACAATAAAAAAGAAGATTCTGACCTTAAAAAGAAAATTAAAAAAATATTAATATATACTTTTCTTTTTTTGATTGTTTTTGGTTTTTTATTTGTTACAATTTTAACAGCTTGGATTAGCAAAGACTTACCTGATCCAAACAAACTAACAGACAGAGAAATTGCACAAAGTACAAAAATATACGACAAAACAGGTACTCACCTCTTATATGAAATTTTTGCTGATGAAAAAAGAACTATTGTCGAACTTGACCAAATACCAAAAAATCTAATCAATGGATTGGTGGCCACTGAAGATACAAAATTTTATGAACACAAGGGTATAAGACCTTTCTCTATCCTAAGGTCAATAATAATGGGAGTATTTACTAAACAAAGAATTGGTAGCGGAGCTTCCACTCTTACTCAACAACTAGTGAAGAATGCTATTCTTACCAACGAACATTCTATACTACGTAAATTGAAAGAAGCTGTCATGACAATAAGACTTGAACAAAAATATACCAAAGACCAAATACTAAAAATATATTTTAATGAAATACCTTACGGTTCAACCAACTATGGCGTTGAATCAGCTGCCCAAAGTTATTTTGGCAAAGATGTAAACGAATTGAATTTAGCAGAATCAGCCACACTAGCTGGTTTACCAAAAGCTCCATCTACTTATTTGAACAACCATGAGGCTCTAAAAAATAGAAGGGATTTTGTTTTAAAGAGAATGTTTGAGGAAGGATACATTACCGAAGAAGAAAAAAATAAAGCTCAAGATGAAGAACTAAAGATCAAAAAAACTTTTAACCATATGGAAGCTCCTCACTTTGTTTCATATGTACAAAAACAGTTGGCTGCCAAATACGGTGAAATAACAGTTGACACAGCAGGTCTAAAAGTAATTACAACTCTAGATTGGGAAAAACAGCAAATAGCCCAAAAAATAATGGATGAGGAAGCTGATGCAGTACTGAACGATGCGGGAGCAGACAACATATCACTGGTAGCAATAGATCCAAAAACAGGACAGGTGTTGGCAATGATTGGTTCTCGTAATTTTTACGATAATGAAATAGATGGTCAATTCAACGTGGCAACTGATGGTGAAAGACAACCAGGATCTTCATTCAAACCAATTGTTTATGCAGCAGCTTTCGAAAAAGGCTATACTGCTGACACTATCTTATTTGATACTGTAACAAATTTTGCTGTATCTGGAAAACCTTACATACCAAAAAATTATGATCTAAAAGAAAGAGGTCCTCTTACAATAAGACAAGCTCTTCAAGGCTCTCTAAACATTCCTGCCGTAAAAACTCTTTATCTAGTCGGTGAAAAAAATGCTATAGATTTTTCAAAAAGAATGGGATATACGACACTTGGCGAAGGAGATTTTGGGTTATCTCTTGTTCTTGGTGGTGGTGAAGTAAAACTTATTGAACATACCAATGCTTTTGCGATATTTGCAAACAAAGGATACAAAAATGAGATAACTAGTATTTTAAAAGTAGAAGATTCTTCAGGCAAAATATTGGATGAATGGAAAAATAAAAAAGGAGAAAAAATAATAGATGAAAAGGTATCCAGTATTGTATCAAATATTTTGAGCGATGATGCTTCTCGTGCCTATATGTTTGGTGCAGGAGGAGTACTAACCTTACCAGGAAGACCTGTGGCTGCAAAAACAGGAACAACAAACAATTATGTAGATGCTTGGACAATTGGTTATACCCCCTCTCTAGTCACAGGCGTTTGGGCAGGAAATACAAACAATTCGCCAATGAAAGCTGGATACGGTGGAAGTATGGTTGCTGCTAAAATTTGGAATAGTTTTATGAAACAGGTGTTGAAAGATACTGCTGTAGAAAACTTTCCCGAACTACCAAAAAATGATGCCACCAAACCAGTCCTTAGAGGTTCTGAAGGTGGTAAAGTAACACTAAAGGTTGATAAAGCCACTGGTAATCTTGCCACAAGTTCAACTCCACCAGAATATATAGAAGAAAGAACTTATATCCAACCACATTCTATCCTGTATTATGTCAACAAAGACAATCCCCGTGGTGACCCACCAACCAACCCGGCAGATGATCCTCAATTTTCAGCCTGGGAACAAGGTATTCAAGATTGGATAACTAGAAATCAAGAATCTAATCCTGATTGGAAATTTAATTTTGAAGAGCCTCCTACAAAATATGATGATGCTCATAGTCTTGAATTAATTCCAAGTTTAGAAGTAGTTTATCCAGAAGAAGGTCAAACTCTTACAAACAGACAAATAGATACTGACGTTCGTGTTACAGCGCCTAGAGGTGTATCAAAAGTAACCTACAAAATAGACAACGTCTATGTAGATGTAGTAAACGCACATCCTTTCAACCTTCACTATTACATGCAAGAACAAAATTCAGGTGAACATACCATGACAATTATTGTGGAAGATGATGTGGGAAACAAATTCCAAAAAGAAGTTAAATTCAAATTAGATGCGCCTGATGTCAAACCTTCTGTAAGATTCTTAAATGATTATACAATAATTAATAGTGCTTCTTTCCCAAAAACAATAACACTAGAAGCCATAAAAATATCAGAAATAAAAAATATTTCTCTATACTACGAAAAAAATGGAAACAAAAGTTTGATAGGAGAAATGAATAATTTTTCTGAATTACAAACAAATCAAATATTTGTATCTTGGAAAGACAATCCCGGCATAGGAAACTATAAATTAATAGCCGAGACGCTAGACCAAAAAAATGAAAAAACAGTAGAGTCAGTCAATGTAGAAATAAAATAAAAGAACAGCCACCAAAAATTTG
>AMFJ01008021.1_pt1 | contig 13222 bp, 14 predicted proteins | sample 427208 | NCBI WGS metagenome assembly AMFJ01 (sample SAMN02954298, study PRJNA114691) | groundwater metagenome | biome: aquatic; feature: subsurface aquifer; material: sediment; isolation source: subsurface aquifer sediment | place: USA: Rifle, CO | collected 2008-08
AAACAAGTTCGTATCCTTGCCGGTTTGTGACTTTAATGAGAATCAATGGACATCCTTAAAGCAAATTATTTCGCGCCAAAGAAAATCTTAATTTTATCTTTGTCTGCTTGAGATAAATTTGGTTTGAATTGGTATATTATATTTTTCTTATAGGGGCTTTCTGGTTTGAATTCAAAAGTTTTGTCGGCTGTTTTAATTGTTATTATTTGATCGGGACTTTTTTCACTTTGCCAAGACATACTGCTCCACTCAATGATTTTATCGCCATTACGCAATCCGGCTTTATAAGCGTTGCTTCTTCGGTCAATCTTTTTAATGATATGTTCTTTGTTAAATGCTTTTCTGTTGCATCCAAGATAATAGGAACCCATCTTGATTTTCTCTAAAGGCAAAAATCTGGATACGCCGTTTAGCTCAATTGTCTTACCTTTATTTATAAACATGGAAACATCGTTAGAAACACCCAGGAGAACATAAGTTTTAACAATTTTTTCAAAATAAGGTGTGGAAAAATTTTTATGCTCAGCATTTTTAAAAAGATCTAACATAACATTGTCTAGCGAGTTATCGGGGTTGTTTTTTTTGATCAAATAATTTAGATAAATCGCAAAAATAAAACCGCGGTAATATGGCAGTTTTTGCACATCCAAGTTTCTCCAGAAATCTTTCTTTATTCTTTTGTTAGGCGCGTTTAATGCTGGAGACAAATAATAGGCTCTTAAAATTTGATTACACTCATCTATAAATTCTTCAAGTGAAATTCCACCCGAACGCAGCGCCAATACTCTTGAGTAGTAATCGGTAAACCCTTCAGTCCACCAATAGTTTAACTCTTCTTGCTCATTATTATGTATTTTACCACCTATCCAATTGTGGAAATGTTCGTGGGCAAGAAATATATATTGCAGAAACTTACCCGACTTGTTTGGCAAATACTTACCCATCGTTTTATTCGGCAAATATCCAGCAAAACTATTGTACAATCCAGTTCCCCCAAAAGAAGGGTCGTCGCTCTCAATTATACTAATTGCATAATACGGAAAGTCATAATCATTAAAAAACGCCCGTTGGGCTTTGATAATTTCACGCAGGTTGGAGGTAATTGAAGCATCCGGTAGATCGAAATTGCCGTAAAGAGATAAATATACCGGGCTTTCAGTATCAACAATCTGATTGATGCGCAGATTCCCAGCTACGTAAATAGCATGTAAGAGTTTAGAGGTTGTGTCTACAAACTTAAAGGATCTAGCGATACTGTGACTCGACAAAGTTTTCCAGTCTTTGGGAATGTCATTCCAGGTGATGTTAAAGTCGATTTTTTTGTCTGATCCTTGCAAAGCATGGGGGATAACAAAAATACCGTTGCCAATTGCATGAACTAAATCCTTACGAATTATGGTTTCATGCACATTTGAAGGGTTACCTGGTTTTTGATGAACCTCATAAGCCAAACCAATACTGTCAGTTTTTGGGACTGTTATAATAGCACTGTGTTTTTTGAGCTGTGCTTTTCCTTGAGGATGATCAAGCTTGAAGTTTTTTATTTGCTTAGTGTAATCAACTCCACCCCATTTGTAGGGAAAATCAACAACGACTTTTCCCGACAACTGTCCCTTTATTTCCGTTTCCACTTTGACAAATGGCACGCTGCCGGTAAACCCCGGAGTAATAGTATAATTAATTGCCGAATAAGTATTCGCAAAAACTAAACTGGGAATACAACTTATAATTAAAAGTAAAAAACATTTAGCTAATTTTGTTATCGATATCATTTAATATCCTCATAAACATCTTTACGGTGCTTAATAGCAACGATAACAACCGTGTTTGTTTCAGCTTCAATACGGTAGACAATGCGGTAATCGCTAACACGCAATCGCCTATGTCCTTTAAGGCTGTAACGCAGGGGTTTACCAAAACCAATGGGGTCCACCATAAGACGCTCCTCGACAGAACGCTTGATGAGTATTTTAGCGCTCGATGAGAGTTTCGGGATATGTTTGCGCACCACTTCTTCCTGATAACGAATTTGATATTTTATTTCCATGCTTCATGGTGACTATATGTTTTAACTCCATCCTTATCTAACTTTTCGGCTACTTTAGATAAATATAAATCCTCACGCATTTCTAGTGCTTTGAGAGCCAGTTCGCGAACAAGACTTGCTACAGATTTGTTTTCTTGCAGCGCTAAATGCGCAAGCAATCCAGCGGTAGCTTCTTCAAAAGTCACGTTGATTCTCGGGTTTTTTGTTGCCATGATGTGTCTCTTATTTAAGTTTAAAACAGGCGCAGTGTAACACTTTTACATCACTGCGTCAAAATCAATAAATCACACAACTGCCTTTTCATTAAGCCTACTTTTAACCCCTGCAAGTCGCGAATAGTATGCAAACAACGGACGCTCTTTATCAAAAGCGTATTCTTTAAGAAGGGTTCTATAAAAAAATTTTTTCACTTTACAGCTTTTCTCAGGTAATGCCTCGGCTACGCCAGTATTTGTTATTGCCTCAGCTATGCAACCCCCGCCACATAAACCAAATATGGCGCAGTTGACACAAGCATGGTTCTTCATGTATTCGCGTCTGTTTAATAACTTGCTTCTTGTGTTAAAAATACAAGTTGTTTTGTTATCTAACAAAAAATAATCATGATACACGCAATCGCACGCCCTATAATTACCCTTAGAGTCAATTGCTAAAAAATCCCCACCAGCCCCGCATGGGTTTGAATGACATAAATCATTTGCTTGCAGTCCAACTAAACTACTAACGAATTTGTTAATACTCTCTACCGATATACGCTCTATTTCTTTAGTTTTTATCATGTTTATTAACACATCAAGCAGTTTTATATATTCATCCGAAGAAATGAGGTCACTTGTTGTTTGTGCTCCTTTTCCAGCAGGAACTAGGGGGCTTATGGTAATACCACCAATGCCGAGATCTTGTAGCCATAAAACAAAATTTGGAAATTCCTCTAGGTTGCGTTGACTTAAAGTGCACACAATTCCCGCGCGTCTCCTTAAAAACTTTCCATATTCTTTAATGTTTTTATTAAAGATCTCAAGACAAGTTGCGCCAGATTTCACAGCTCTACATGCATTGGATTTTTCGGTCATGCCATCCAAAGACAATCCAACAAAAAAATTATATTTGTCCAAAAACGCTACCACTTCCTTGCTAAACAACGAACCATTGGTTTGAATAAAAAAATTCGTTCGCTTGGTAGTGCCAGCAGCTTTGACAGTAAATTCGACTATTTCTTTAATCAGCGGAAAGTGCAGCAGCGGTTCGCCGCCATGCATCACTATATTTAACCCTCGATTCTGCGACAAAACATAAGAAATTGTCTCTTTTACTTTATCTATGGGAATAATTGTACCAACTCTAGCATCACTATAATCATAGCAATACGAGCAGTTAAAATTACAGTTGCCCGTAATTTTTAAAACCAAAAGAACAGAAGGGAAAGGCTGAATTAGCTGGCTTAAACAGGTCCCGTTTTTTTCTAAAAGATCTGACCGCCAAAGCGACTGCACAAAATCAGTTCTTTTATCCCCAAAACTGTTATCAAAAACCACCTTTCCCTTCGAAAAAAAATCCTTTATCTGCAAATAATCCTCTATGTTCGTCACACACCAACCACTGCTGTTTTCTGAGATAACAGCAATTTTATCCTCACCAAGCTGCAACAACCGATGTGGCACAAAAGTTAGTCTATCACCGTTGTATATTTCTCCAACAACCTCTTTTTTCATAATTTGATTCATATTACCCCCAAAAAAACAATTAAGAACGCCCGTATCCATTTGATATATGTGGCTAGACACGTGCAAGAAAATCGCACGTATCCACCACAATAACCACAAAACTGCGCCTCAAAATACTAAAAACCAATAGCAAACCAAGCTTTTGCCCACACTTGTCCCCACGACTCCAAACCACCGCTTCCGCTGATAAGATCTAACTCTTTCTTATCCGTAATTGCAGTAATCTTGCCCGAAGCGATGTTTACGCCGTCACCCATGTTCATTCTTTTTTTAGAAACAAGTTGGTTAATATCTGCTGCAACAGTATCTACATCCATACTCATATTTTTACCTCCCAATTAATTGTTAAAAATATTGTCAAACACCAACGACTTAGTATTTGGCAATTTCCATTTAGCGTTAACATAAAAATCGTTAACAGCACAAGTTTATAAACCACATGCAAATCCTTTTCTAACCGCTAAAAACACGTTGGTTATTTGATGTTTAGTGGATATAAACAGAGCTTCTGATCAAAATAATATTGACGTTTGTTTTGTTAATGCGCTAAAATGCCGCTGCAGTTGGTAATCTTTAATGCAATTATTTGATTTTAAATAGAAAAATTCGCGTTTTGTGGGGGCGGACATAATGGGGAAACAAATTTTGTTTGATGATGAGCAGACTCAAAAACTTTCCGGTATTTTTCATGATATTATTGTAACCATTAAAGAAGACCCAACCCGCGAAGGGTTACAAAAAACACCACACCGAGCCGCCAAGGCATTTCAATTCCTAACTCAAGGCTATAATGCTGATCTGGACGCGATTGTTGGGGGAGCACTTTTCACCAGCGATAATAGCGAAATGGTGCTGGTACAAAACATCGAATTATTTTCTCTATGCGAGCATCACTTATTGCCGATTATCGGTAAATGTCATGTCGCTTATCTTCCCAATGGAAAAATAATTGGTTTATCAAAAATCCCGCGTATTGTTGATATGTTTGCGCGACGTTTACAAGTGCAAGAAAACTTAACAACACAGATAGCCGAGAGTGTTATGAAGGTGACTGAGGCACTAGGTGTTGGTGTGGTTATTGAAGCCGAACATTTGTGCATGATCGCACGCGGCGTAGAAAAGAAAAATGTTACAGTAAAAACCTCAGCTATGCTTGGTGCATTTCGTCGTTCTGCGGTATCACGTAATGAATTTTTAAGCCTAATACAACGATAATTATGGATATCAGCGCATTAATTCTCGAGGATCTCAAATTAAAAGTACACCTTGGTGTTACCGCAACTGAACGTAGCAAAAAGCAAACTGTCCTTTTAAAGGTCGGCATCCTTTTTCCCAAGCCTCCTTTGGCTTGTAAAACCGGAAAAATTTCTGATACGGTTTGCTACGCCAAGCTTATTAAAAAAATCCAAAAGTTTTGTGAAAATAAAAGGTTTACATTGATTGAAGAAATGGGAATGCAACTGTTGCTTGAGGTGAAAAAAAACATCCCGAGAGATTGTAAAGCACATATGCGTGTTGCTAAGCAATATCCATTGCGTGAATTGTCTCGTAGCGTGTTCGAGATAGGTGTCGTCTAAAAATTAAACAAACGAGGTGATAAATGTCTATTCTAGCCAAACTCCTGGTTTTGATTGGGTTTCTGATTTCACTCTCTGTCTTTGCAGCACAGGAATTGTTGGTTCCTCAAGAAATAAACCAAAACTTTTTAAAAATATATTCCAATGCTGAAAAGGTAGCAATTGCAAAAGACCTAAGAAATATTCGTGAGCTTTGTTTGTCTCAGGCGCAAAGCGGGCAAAAATACCTAATTTATGTCGCAACCGCTGGCGGTCCCGGCGCCAGTAAATCAACAATTTTAGAAACCTATTTGCATGATCATCCGGGTTTCGTATATGTAGATCCGGATCAACGAGCCTTAAAATTCATGATTAACACCTATCTACAAGACATTAGCAACTACGCGGTTGCTCAAAACATATCGTCCCCGCAGCTGCTAAACAAAGCTTATGCCAAATGGCGTGGGGGCTCAAATTACATTGCAAATACAGTTCTAAATGAAGCATATGCTAACAAACTTGGTATTGCTCATGGAACAACATCGACTAGCAAAGCAATGGCTTTGTTTTATCGTAAACTTCAAAAACAGGGGTATAAGATCATTTTACTTCTGTGTGCTTCTACCGAAAAAAATCGCTTAAAAGCTAATGAATATCGAGAAAAGAATCAGCGCTTCGTGCAAGCAAGCCGTGAAGATATTATTAGCAAAGGACAAATGTTTTTTGAGAATTTTCCGGTATATTTTAAATACGCAGACGAGATTCAGTTTTTTTGGATTGATGATTTTTTAAGGGGTGGGGTAAAAGTGGCTGAGTATTCAAAAACCACCGGCCTTAAGTCGCTTCACCGGGATTTTAATAAACTCAAAAACTCCTATAAAGAATTTCGCAACCAACACCCCGATAAACAATTGCCAAGTTTTGATGGTTTGCTAAAGGAAAATATTAAAAATCCCACGAAAAGCTAGAGCATAATATGATAATTTTAGGCGTCGGCTGTAATATTGGTGATCGTTTATTAAACCTCCGTGATGCTTTGATGCACATCAGAGCTATCAATGGACTTACCGTGCATCAAGTTTCGCCGGTTTATGAATCGGATGCTCTGTTGCCCGATAATGCCCCCCAAAATTGGGACAACACCTACCTGAATGTGGCGCTTGCTATTTCTACTGAATTAAACCCTGAACAATTAATTGCAAAAATCAAAGCCATCGAAGAAAAGATGGGAAGACTAGAACATCTTCGCTGGTCACCACGCGTTATTGATATTGACATTCTTGCCTGGCATGAAGAATGTTATCACTCAAACGCTTTAAATATTCCGCATTACGAATTGCTTGACCGACCATTTGCATTATGGCCGTTGGCGGATATTGCGCCTGATTGGAAATATTGTGAGCCCAACAAACCCGAAACTGGCAAAACCACAAAAGAATTAATCAAAAAATTCGGTTCGCGCTTCAATGGTGAAGCGCCACTGCATACCAAACAAATTCCTCACCGAATTGATACGCCAATGATGATGGGGGTTTTAAATATTACGACTGATTCGTTTTCCGATGGCGGTAAATTTATTGATCTTGAAGCAGCTCTAGCGCAAGCAGAGAATTTATTTAATGCGGGAGCTGATATTATTGATATTGGGGCAGAATCAACTAGACCAATTAGCGCCACTACCATCACGCCAGAAGAAGAGTGGAGGCGTCTCCAGCCAATCCTGGATACCTGGCAATCACTCTGGTTGAATAAAAATTTTAGACCAAAACTTAGCATTGATACCCACAAACCAGAGACGGCCGATAAATTGTTGTCGTACAAAATTGATTTTTTTAATGATGTGACTGGGCTGGTTAACCCAAAAATGCTTGAGATTGTCAAAGAGAGTAATGCCAAAATTATTTTTATGCATAATTTAGGCATACCGGCAAATCCAGAAAAAGTATTTGCACCAGATGTAGATGTGGTGAGTGCTGTTTATCAATGGGGCGAACAGCAACTTGAAAAATTAATCAAGCTTGGGGTTGATAAAGAGCGTTTGATTTTTGATGTTGGAATTGGATTCGGCAAAACCGCCCACCAATCTTTTGCGCTCATTAAAAATATTTCTCAATTTCATAAGTTGGGTGTGCCGCTTTTGGTTGGGCACTCGCGCAAATCTTTTTTTAATCAGTTTACTAATAAACCGTTTGCTGAGCGCGATATTGAAACTGCTGGTATTTCCGAGTTTTTGGCCACCCAAAAAGTTGATTATTTGAGAGTACATAATGTCGATTTGAATATGCGCTTGTTAAAAATAAATGCGGCACTTTCATGAAATTTGAATTAATAACCAAAGAAAATCAAGCTCGTCGTGGACGCATAACGTTCCCCTCAGAACATGTCATCAACACCCCAGCCTTTATGCCGGTAGGAACGTATGGCTCGGTTAAAGCCATGACGCCAGAAGAGGTGCGGGCAACTGGCGCTGAAATTATTTTAGGCAATACCTTTCATTTAATGCTCCGACCAGGGGTTGAGGTTATAAAGGCTCATGGTGGATTGCATGAATTTATGCATTGGTCGGGGCCGATTTTGACCGATTCTGGAGGTTTTCAAGTCTTTAGTTTGGGGGCATTGCGCAAAATGACAGAGGAGGGGGTTTGGTTCAAATCACCTCTAGATGGCGCAAATATATTTTTAAGTCCTGAAAAATCGATGCAGGTGCAGCGCGATTTGGATTCGGATATTGTTATGGTTTTTGATGAGTGCACCCCTTTTCCCTGTGACTACGACGAAGCAAGCTCTTCAATGGAATTGTCCATGCGTTGGGCCAAAAGGAGCAAAATTGCACATGGTGATAGCAAAAATGCTCTTTTTGGCATTATCCAAGGGGGAATTTACCCCGATTTACGTGATCGTTCTTTGGCGGCTTTGCTAGAAATTGGTTTTGATGGTTACGCTATTGGAGGTTTAGCAGTTGGTGAACCAAAACCTGAAATGTTCAAGGTGTTAGAGCACCTTGCTCATCAAATGCCAGAAGATAAACCGCGTTATCTAATGGGCGTTGGAACCCCAGAAGACTTGATTGAGTCAGTACTACGAGGAGTCGATATGTTTGATTGCGTTATGCCAACAAGAAATGCTCGCAATGGCCATTTATTTACTTCACAAGGGGTTGTACGTATCCGCAATAGCGCCTACAAAAATGATCTTGCGCCCCTGGACCCAAATTGCAACTGTTACACTTGCAAGAACTATACCCGCTCGTATTTGCACCATTTAGATAAATGCAAAGAAATTTTGGGCGCCAGATTGAACACTATTCACAACCTTCATTTTTATCAAAATTTGATGACAAATTTGCGCCAAGCCGTAGAACAGGGTAAATTATCAGGGTTTATTAAAAATTTTTATATATCCTATAAGGGGGAATGATATGAGCTTTTTTATTACCGATGCTTTTGCTGATACTGCAGCTACAGCTGCACCAAGTACAACCCAGGGCATAATGTCAATGTTGCCAATGATCGCTCTTTTGGTTTTATTCATGTATTTCATGATTATTCGCCCACAATCTAAGCGCGCTAAAGACCATAAAAACTTAATAGCTGGGTTACAAAAAGGCGATGAAATTATGACCACTGGCGGTATTTTAGGCAAAATCGAAAAGATTGCCGATGATTTTATAGTGCTTAATATTGCCGACAACACCAATGTTACTGTACAAAAAAGTGCGATTTCAAATATAGTTCCTCGTGGAACGATAAAGTCTGTCTAAGATAAGAACTATTAGGATCAGAAAATGCAAAACCATTATCCTTTATGGAAGAATATTTTATTAATTGGCGCGTTAGTAATTGCTATTATTTATGCTCTCCCTAATTTATTTGGTACAGATAAGGCAGTGCAAATTTCCAGTACTGGCACTGCATTGGTTACTGACAACACCTTGGCTCAAACGAAAAAAGCTTTGGTTGACGCACAAATAAAGTATCTTTCCGCGGAAAAACAAAATGATAAATTATTAGTTCGTTTTGCTGACCCAGACATTCAATTAAAGGCAAGCGATATTATCAAAATTACTTTAGGTGAAGATTATGTAGTTGCCTTAAACCTGGCGTCGCGCACTCCCAAATGGTTGCAAGCTTTAGGTGCCAGTCCGATGAAGCTAGGCTTGGATTTGTGCGGTGGGGTACATTTTTTATTTGAAGTAGATTTAAATGATATGATCAAAAAACGCGAAGATGGCGATATACGCTCAATCACTAATGACCTGCGTGAAGCCAACATTCGTTATCTAACAATCAGCCGAATGCAACCTCATGGCGTTTCTATCATTTTCCGAGATACCGAAAACCTAGACAAAGGTTATTCAGTAATTTCACGCCTCTTCTCAGATTATTTATTAACAAAAACCACATTTGAAAACGCTCCACAACTACAAGTCGTAATGTCAGAAAATGCCGTATTTAAAGTGGCCGATTATGCTATTGAACAAACAATGCAAACTCTAACTAATCGCGTTAACGAGCTTGGAGTTAGTGAAGCAACTGTACAACGTCAAGGTAAAGACCGCATTAGCGTTGATTTGCCTGGCATCCAAGATACCGCACAAGCAAAAGAAATCATCGGCAAACCAGCAACTTTAAGATTCCAAATGGTTGATGTTGAGCATGATATTGAAGGAGCTTTGGCCGGTGATGTACCGCTTGGTTCAAAAATATATGAATACGAAGGCCGACATGTTCTTTTGAAGGATCAAGTAATACTGCAAGGCACGTCAATTACATATGCAACTTCTTCTTTTTCGCAAGACGGAAGACCCGCAGTTAGTGTGCGTCTTGGCGGAGGAGGAGAGAGCGTTTTTCATCGGGTCACTGCTGAGAGCATTGGCAAACCAATGGCAGTAGTTTATATCGAATCTAAATCTACACAAAAAATGGTTAATGGTAAACCTGTCACTACTAATCGCCAAGTAGAACAAGTGATTAGTGTAGCCACCATACAGTCAGCGCTTGGCAATAACTTTGAAATCACTGGATTACGCAGTGAAAAATATGCGCAGGATTTGTCTTTGTTATTGCGTTCTGGTGCCTTAGTTGCACCAACCCATCTTATTGAAGAGGCTGTTGTTGGTCCAAGTGCAGGTAAAACCAATATTAATAAAGGTATACTTTCTATTATTGTTGGTTATATTTTTGTACTGTCATTTATGGCATTTTATTATCGATTTTTTGGTTTAGTTGCAAATATGGCGCTGCTATTAAATTTGGTATTTGTAGTGGCGGTTCTGTCGATTTTGGACGCAACTTTAACTTTAGCTGGTATCGCCGGTATGGTGCTAACTGTCGGTATAGCTGTTGACGCTAATGTTTTAATATATGAGCGTATTCGTGAAGAGCTGCGTAATGGTATAAGTCCGCAGGCAAGTATTTATGCTGGTTATAAGCGCGCGTTTGTTACTATAGTTGATGCCAACGTTGCGGTTCTAATAGTTGCAATTGTATTATTTTCTTTAGGTAGTGGTGCGATAAAAGGGTTTGCTATAGTGCTAACGATTGGTCTGATGACATCAATGTTAACTGCCATCGTTTACACGCGAGCCATTGTCAATTTGGTTTACGGTGGTAGTAAGCATTCTAAGAAATTATCGATTGGTATATAAGGGTTAATTTATGGAATTTTTTAGTCACAAAACAAAAATAAATTTTATGGCTCAGCGCAAACGGGCTTTTCTGTTTTCGCTCACATTGTTTGCTTTTTCAATGGGGTCTCTGATTATTAATGGGTTAAATCTTGGTTTAGATTTTACCGGTGGAACACAAATTGAGGTTGGCTATGCGAGTTCTCCAGATTTCAACCTAATTCGTCAACAGTTAAGCAAGGCGGGATTAGAAGATGCTATTGCGCAGGCATATGGCAGCTCCAAGGACGTCATGATTAAACTGAAATCAAAAAAAGATCTGGATCAAAAACAACTTACTGAAAAAGTTTTAAATGCGCTTACTGGTGCCCAGTTACAACAAGCAAACAGTATCGGTCCACAAGTTGGTAAAGCCTTGCTGACCAATGGCATTCTAGCAATTATTGTCGCATTGCTTGGAACCATGCTTTACATAGCGTTTCGTTTTGAATATAAATTCGCAATTAGCGCTGCTATTTCTTTAATACACGATCCCATATTAATTTTGGGCATCTTTTCGTTCTTTCATGTTGAATTTGATTTAATTGCTCTCGCGGCAATGTTAACGGTAATTGGTTATTCACTAAACGAAGCGATCGTTGTTTACGACCGTGCGCGAGAAAACTTCCGCAAGATTCGCAAGGCTACTGCAAGCGAGATTTTAAATTTGTCTATAAACCAAACTTTATCGCGAACCATCATGACCGCTGGCTTAACGTTTTCTGTAATAACAGCTTTGTTAATTTTTGGCGGGCAAATGCTCCACGGATTTTCACTTGCCATAATGATAGGCATTGTTGCCGGTACTTATTCTTCAATTTACGTTGCTGGTTCCTTGGCCCTATTGTTTGGGCTTGAGCGTAATAACTTAATGCCAGCAGAAAAAAGGGTTATTGACAATATGCCTTAAAAATATAAAAGGGGTTTACATGAAAAAAAGTTTGCTGTTTTTGTTGATCACGCTTGTTGCTTCACCGATTGTTTTTTCTAAAAGCACTAGCGAGGCGAAAGAGGATACCAGCTTTCCACTTTCACTTGTTTATACACCAAAAGGATTAACTTTTAGCTCTCCTGGTAAAGATTTTAGCACATCGTTATGTGGTTATATTCAAGCAGATGCGATGAAATTTGCCAATAATAATCAAGGTTTAGCCAGCGGGACAGATATTCGGCGTGCACGATTGTACTTGAACGGCAAATTTAATTCCGCATGGGGATATAACTTAGCATATGATTTTAGTACCAACACCAGTACTAGTGGTGGTGGTATTGGCGGGACCCTGTTATTTGCAAAAGTTAATTATTCTGGCTGGAAAAACATGCTATTCAGTCTAGGTCAAATTTACCCTAGTTTTTCTATAAGCAATACTTCAGCTCCATCGTCTTTAGACACATTGGAAACTCCTTTGCCAGTGTCTGCTTTTTCCCCCGCACCTACAGGCTACTTTGTTGGCGCGGGCTACAACGTTTGGAACGATTTTTTGGTTATGCAACTAGCTCTTTTTGGTCCCAATGCACAACAAACTGTAACCGGAAGAAACCCCGTGGGTGGAACTGCTCGTTTTGTATATTCTCCAATTCACACCGAAACCAGAATGCTTGATTTTGGAATCTCTAGTTGGATGCAGCGGCCTGATGGCTCCAATAGCGTTACAGTTAGCACTGTTCCTGAAATAAGATCAAATAGCAATATGACTACAATAGTGAATTCTGGGGCAATTTCTAATGTTATTAGCTATGGAACAGTTGGTGCAGAAATGGCGGGGATTTATGGTCCATGGTCAGCTCAAATGGAATACTTACAAATGCGGTTACATCGAGGTAATAATAATTCTAATTTAATGTTTTCTGGTTACACTATAACTGGAAGTTATTTTCTGACTGGCGAGTCGTTAGCTTATGCTTTCCCCGCGGCCGATTTTGAAGGAAATATTAATATTATCAATAAGAACCTTGGTGCCTGGGAAGTTTTGGCACGTTATAGTACGGTTAACTTGAATGATGCTAATGTAAGCGGTGGAAAAGAAAGAAATGCGACCTTGGGTCTTAACTGGTATTTAAATCAACATGTCAAATTTTTGGTAAATTACGTTTACGCAATGGCAAAACCAGGCTCCAACGGACAGCATGAAAACGTAAACAGCATCGCCGTCCGAATGCAAGTTGCTTTTTAATCTAGTAAGAGCTAAGTAGGACTGTTTACTAAGCTCTGAAAAAACAACGGGGCGGC
>AMFJ01007495.1_pt1 | contig 13201 bp, 10 predicted proteins | sample 427208 | NCBI WGS metagenome assembly AMFJ01 (sample SAMN02954298, study PRJNA114691) | groundwater metagenome | biome: aquatic; feature: subsurface aquifer; material: sediment; isolation source: subsurface aquifer sediment | place: USA: Rifle, CO | collected 2008-08
TGTGAAAACATAGCTCTTTTTCTTGTGTTGGTTAGGGTGGGGTAATTAAGCTGGGATTAATATAGCATTTAGGTCTTCTTTTGCTGTTGTTGTTGGCATTATATTGAAGTTTTCTACCAGTACATTCAGTACGGTTGGAGTGATGAATGCCGGTAAGGTTGGCCCTAAACGAATATTTCTTATTCCTAAGTGTAACAAGGTTAACAGTATTGCTACAGCTTTTTGTTCATACCAGGATAAGATTATTGATAAAGGTAAGCTGTTTACATCTGTATCAAACGCATTAGCTAAGGCAACTGCAATTTGAACGGCTGAGTATGCATCATTACATTGACCAATATCCAGCAGACGAGGAATTTCGCCAATTTCTCCAAATTCAAGCTTATTGAATCTGTATTTACCGCAAGCTAATGTTAGAATTACTGCGTCCTGTGGAACAGACTGAGCTAATTCAGTGTAATAGTTACGTCCACTTTTAGCGCCATCACATCCTCCAATCAGAAAGAAGTGCTTAATAGCTCCGCTTTTTACAGCATCAACAACTTTATCTGCTACTCCTAAAACTGTATTATGGCCAAAGCCTATCATAATAGTTTTATCAGAGCCATCTTCTTTGAAACCTTCTGCTAAAAGTGCAGCTTCAATTACAGGAGCAAAGTTAGTATCTGAAATGTGTACTACCCCTGGCCAAGCTACCAGACCAGTTGTAAATATTCTTCCTCTATATGTTTCTCTAGGTTTTTGAATACAGTTTGTTGTCATGAGAATTGCACCGGGGAATAAGTCAAATTCTTTTTGCTGATCCTGCCAGGCACCACCGTAGTTTCCTACTAGATGTGTGTATTTTTTAAGTTCAGGATAAGCATTTGCAGGCAGCATTTCTCCATGGGTATAAACATTTATACCTAAACCTTCTGTCTGTCTTAGTAATTCAGCTAAATCTCGTAAATCATGCCCTGAAACAAGAATTGCCTTACCTTTTATAGGTTCAATTCTTACAGCTGTTGGCTCTGGGTGGCCGTATGTGCCTGTGTTAGCTGTATCTAACATTCCCATAACTTTAAGGTTGATTTCTCCGCATTTAAGGTTCATAGCAACGAGCTCATCTACGGCTGGATTTTCTTTTGTAAGGAAGTTTAATGCTTCATGGAAGAATGCATAAACATCATCATCTTCGTGTCCAAGAATCATTGCGTGATCAGCGTAAGCTGCAACACCTTTAATGCCATAAGTAAGAATTTCCTGAAGACTTACTATGTCTTTTCCGAGATTTTCCTGTCTTTTTGTTATATTTACTTCTTGTCCCTGTTGAATAAGACCATTTAAATCTTTTGCCGGAATCCATTGAGCAGGACCACCAAGAACTTCAGGAGTTTGTCCATTTGCTCTTGCTGCTTCTTCATACATAGATCTGGCTTTATCTTTTAATTGAGCCAGTCTAAGTAATATCACCTGTAGACGTGAAGGGTCGAAGTTTACGTTTGTAACGGTTGTGAAAAGACCTTCAATTGTGCAGACGTCTATATCATGATTTTTTACGTCAAACTGTCTTGCTCTATGTGCATACATAGATAAGCCTTTAAGTGCATAGACTGTTAAATCCTGCAGAGTTGCTGTAATAGGGTCCTTCCCGCAAACTCCTTGCACGGAGCATCCTGTGCCCTGTGCAGTTTGTTCGCATTGGAAGCAATACATATTCATAGTTGAGTTCTCCTTTTCTTGCATACCTAATAACTTTCTAAAAAAATTCACAAAAATTCCTCCTATACCAGTTGTAATGACTATTCAACAGGTAAAAATTTAATCTATTAGGGGATATGTCTTTTGACTCCAGAGTCTTTGCTGTATTTAGACTTGTTTGGGAAATAGGTTTCTGAGCTCAGATAATTTCTTTTGTCCCATATAGTCCTTTACTTGTTTATTTAGCAGGTCTAACAGACCATTGAATATTACACAATTATCTCCACCACCACAAATTGGTTTGTCCAGCAGACAGTCGGATAGTTCCAGCGGACCTTCAATAGCTTCATATATCTGCAGCAGCGTTATTTCATCACTGCTTTTACCCAGGTTGAAACCACCTTTTGGACCACGAATAGAATCTACCAGGCCTGTTTTTGCCAGTCTCTGAAGTACTTTTGCCAGATGATTTTCTGATATGGAAAATGTTGTGGCAATTTCTTTTGTAGAGACCAGTCTATCTGTTGTGATAGATAGAAAATACATTGTGTGTAAGGCTAGTGTAGCTGCTTCTGAAATTTTAATAATACTGTGCATCTTTTTTTATTTCCTGATTATAGTTATCCTATTATCCTTTATTAGATTCTGGTACCAGTATACCAGAATAGGAATAAATGTCAATTAATTATTCGGGTATTTGTAAAAAAAAAATTTATTTTTGTGAGATTCTTCACTGCCCTCAGAATGGCAGGTGGCGATTATTATACAATTTCGCCGGAAATTGAGATTGTGTAGTCTTTTATTGTTATATTCTTCTGTGCTGCCTCAAGTGCTTTTCTGATGATTGTTTCAATGCCTGAGCAGCAGGGTACTTCCATGTGGATCAGGGTTATTGATTGAATATCCTGATTCTTGAAAATTTCAGTCAGTTTATCAACGTATTGATCCAAGGTTTTGTCTAATTTAGGGCAGAACATTACTAAAACTTTGTCCTTTAAGAAACGCTGATGAAAGTTTGCATATGCAAATGGCACGCAATCAGCAGAGATTACTAAATCTGCGTTTTTAAGATATGGTGCATTTGGGTTTAATAACTGTAATTGAATAGGCCAGTTATTTAATTCTGATGACAACTTTACATTAGATGTTTGTGCATTTTCAGGTTTTCTTTCTATAGTTTTAGTCATTGAACCGGGACAACCGCATGCCAGTTTAGGCTGTTTTTCTTCATATTCGGGAATTTCCATATTTTTCTCCTTTAAGAAACCTATAGCCTGATTTAAAAATTCATTTTGATCATGATCTTTTAAATGTTTTAAGTGAGCTTTAATGACGTTTGTACCGCCTTGAATTACATTTTGCATTACTTTATACTCATCGTATTCTTCAGCTTCTCTCTCTTCGACCTCCATAGCCCCAAATGGACATTCTTTGATACAGGCACCTAATCCGTCACAAAATAGATCACTAACGAGTCTGGCTTTACCATCAATAACTTGCAGTGCTCCTTCTGGACAACCGGGAATACAATGCCCACAGCCTGTGCATTTTTCTTCATCGACTTTTATAATGCTTCTTTTCATACTTGGTTCTCCTTAATAATTAGCTTTTCTAGTGTATTCCACAATTCTTTTGCCTGTTGATTTATGTCAAATTCAAAATTATTCAGCCTCCATCTAGTCACTAATAATCGAAGTGTTCCTACTATTATTGGTGCTACATGTTCTTTTGGAATATCATTTCTGATCTCATTACTTTGTTGTGCTTCCTCGATTATTTTGTGAATAATTACGTGATGAACTTTCATAATTGAAGATACTTTGTCTCTTAATTTTTCGTCGTTCTGGAAAATTTCCTCAGAGAATATTACTTTTGCTAATTCCGGTCTTTCTGAGAATTCTTTACATCTTTGGATAAATATTGATTTAAGTTTATTTATATTGGATTGTTCAGAATTGTATATATTATTAAACATCAGGTTTGTATCATCTTCAAAATAGCCTAATATAGCTAGCAAAATGTCGAGCTTACTTTTATAATGCCTATAAATAGCTGGTTCTGATATTCCAAGTTTTTCAGACAAATGTTTTATCGTTAAATTCTGAATACCTGATTCAGCTATAAGTTCAATTGATGAGTTGATTATTTCATTTTGTCTTTTTGTTAGATTTTGCATTTTTGTTCAAATTCCAATTTCATAGTTAGTTAGTATTCACTAACTAGTATAACAAATTGAATATATTTGTCAACCTTATGAATATTATTGAAAATTTAAGTATTATTTGTGTTTCTAGCGATAAATTCTTTTTCTGGACTTGTATTATCTGAATTATTAATAACTAGGATAGGTACGTTACAGTTATAAGTCGAATGAAATTTATTTTAAACAATGAAAATATAATTTTGTATGTTCATTAATGAGTTGATAGCTATGAATAAACTTGTTATCCTTTACATATTTTTTGCTATTTTAGTCTTGTTAATCGGAGTTTTTACGTTTACTTTCCCTACCGGTTTACTTCCAAGTGTTACTTTTAATCCTTTTATTCATATAATTTTTGAAGCATCAATTGCTTTATTAGCTTTATTTATTTTTATTAGAGGTAATCAGATTTATACCCGAACTCAGGATAGAAGAATTGCTATTATTAGTGGCGGCTTTTTAGCTGGCAGCCTACTCAAGCTTTTTCATATTTTTACATCATATGAGTTTCCCTACGATGTTTTGACTTGGGAGAATTACTTAGCAAATCCTGAAATTCTATATCTTATTATTGGGGATATGATTTTTGCTACTTCAATTTTTATGTCGACTTTTTATTCAAGAGAAGCCGGTGAAAAGTTAAATTCTCAATTTAGAAGAAAAGTATATGCAGGTTTTTTGATATTTTCATTTTTAATTATAGTGCTTGATGGTCTTTTAAGGCCTGTTTTACTTCCATTAATTCAAGCTTATACTTATAAATTTATACTTATTGATGCATCACTAGAAACAGCTTTAAAAGCTTTATATATATTATCTGCCCTTATTTATGCTGATATAAGGTTGACCTGCAGGAATAGTGTTATCTCAAAGTTTATTCTTGGACTTTTTATACTTGGGATAGGTCAGTTATTTTTTATTATTCCTAGTTATTTAGTTGCGTTATATGGAATTTATGGCCATTCTGCTCAGGCAATTGGCTTTTTATTAATTCTTATTGGACTTCATGAAATTCCTCAAGAATCGGGATGCGTAAGCTTTAGGCAAAAATTTTCAGCATATTTATCAATATTTCTAATTGCTGCTTATTTGATTTTTGTTACTTTTACATCAGTTGTATTTAATATTAGATTTCCAAGTTTTGCTCCGTATATTTTTCTGGAGTTTTTCATAATTGCTATGATAATTCAATACGCGCTCTCTACAAGATTTATTGCGCCTATAAATAATATTACTCAAGGTGTGGAGCAGTTTAAACCTGGTGAAAAGACTGAAAAAATTCCTGTAACAACCAGAGATGAAATAGGATTATTAACCTCAAGAATTAACAATATAATCGACTTAAACTGGGAATATACTCAGGAATTATTATCAAGACAGGAACAGGATAAAATTACTTTATCCATAATCAATAAAATCAGAAGTGCTATAACTCCTAATGAGGTATTGAACGGGGTAGTTACTATAATTGGTGATGTATTTGAACCAGAAGAATGTATTCTCTTTGATTATGATAATAAAGCCAGCAATATCTATCCTGCTCAATTTGAATATAGAAAAAGTCCTGATATTCCATCATTGATTGGGCGTGATTTTTCAGAATTAACCGGTTTTGAGCAGCTTTATAATATCATTGTTGATAGACGGGAATTTATTGCTATTTCTGATATTGATCAGGAAGATATTGATGAATCAGTAAAAATCTTTTTTAAATCAATTGGAATAAAATCAGTTTTAATATTGCCTCTAAGCTATAAAAATGAGGTTTTAGGCTCTCTGGTACTTAGTTATTTTAATGAACCCCATAATTGGTCACAAGATACTATAAATCTTATAAAAGTTCTTGAACCTCAAATTTCAACTGCTATTTATCAGGCAAAATTGTATACTTCTACAAGTGAAATAGCCAGAAGAGAAAAACTTTTACGGCAAATTATGGTTGCATCTATTAGGTCTTTGAACATTCAAGATGCTCTAAAATCCATCGTAACTCAAGTAGGAGAGGTGTTTAATGCTGATAGATGTTTCTTTGTTGCTTATAACGTTGAGTCTAATGAATATAAGACTGTTGAGGATTATGAGGTTTATATTTCTTCTCTTGAGATTAAAGATATAGCTGGTACAAAGTTTATTAACGAACAAATGGCCCCTTTTACCAAGATAGTGATCGACCAAGATAGGGTTTTGGCTGTAAATGATACCAATAAACTTGAAGTGCCTGAGCTAACAAAGCAAATAATAAAGGAATTTAATGTTAAATCATTTATTATTTCTCCTATTTCCTATAGGGAAGTTCCTTTAGGAATATTAGTCCTGCATTATGTTAACAGTTATAAGCAGTTTAGTCAGGCAGAGATAAATCTTATCTCTGCAATATCTGATCAGTCTGCTGTAGTTATTCATCAAGCACAATTATATGATCAGTTACAGGATAGAAGTAATAGGGAAAGGCTTTTAAGAGCTATCATTAATGAAGTTCTTACAAGCGCAAATCAGCAGGAAGCAGTACAAAGTATTGCGGCCGAGGTTGGAAAGTTATTTGATGCGGACAGGGTTGCAATAAGATTTTTTGATCCTAACTATAGAATATTCTCAGAGGTAGTCGGTGAATATAGAAATAATGAAAACGTTCCGACATCTATTGGAAAAGGTGGTTATCCTAGCGAATTAGATGAATACATGGCACATGAACTTTTTGATCAGAAAAAGATTTTAGTAATTAATGATATAGAAGACCCTAAATACCCTGAAGTATTAAAAGAGGTATATAGAGATTTAGGAGTTAAATCCACTGTTGCTGCTCCGGTTTTCTATCAAGATACTCCAATAGCCGCAATATATGTTACTAATACTGTGCCTACAAAAGAGTGGAATAAGAGTGATATTGACCTTTTAGGTCCAATTGTCCAGCAGATATCTATCGGCATAAATCTATTTAGATTAAATGAAAAGCTAAGAAATTCTCTTGATAATGAAAGAATGTTGAGGCAAATGATAACTGAAGCAAGAAGCTTTACTGCCCATGATGAGATTTATGATTACTTATTAGTATATCTTACCCGTACATTTAATGTGAAAAGAGGTTTGCATTTACATTCTGACGAGCATAATAATTTATATGTTCAAAATGAAGACTTGCAGCAACCTGAAATGTTTAAATCCCTTTATAAACAAGTTCTTTTATCAGCAGAATCTACTGTGGAACTTAAACCTTATCCTACACAGGCAATTATTATATATGATGTGGCAGAAGAAATTCAGAATACCGCGCTTAGGGAATATTTATTATCTAACAAAATTCAAGCAATAATGTTATATCCGAGTGCAAAAAAAGCATATGAACTGCTAGAAGAAAGTGTTACCGGTACTACATTGATAACTTCTGAAACTCCCAGAAAATGGACCTCTGATGAAGTAGATCTTTTCAAATTGATGATTGATACTGTATCTATTATATTCTTTGAGCAAGCTCAAAGGCAGGAATTGGATGAAACCAGAAGAACATTTATTGCAACTTTGACTCATGATTTAAGAAGTCCGATAATTGCTGAACAAAAGGCGATTGAATTTATTACATCAAGAGATCTTTCCACAGAGCTGAGAAATTATATTGAATATATGCAGGATATTTACTCTACTAATGAAGAATTGCTTAGAATTGTAAATAATATGCTTTCTGTATACCACTACGAATCAGGAAAGATTGCTTTAACACTGCAAGCTGGTAATATACAGGATACAATTGAGGCAGCAGTCAGGTCTTTAAAACATTTTGCAAAATCTCAAGAATCAGACATTACTATGGATATTCAACCTGATTTACCTCTTGTTATGATGGATCAAACTGAGATTAACAGAGTTTTGGTAAATCTCATCAGCAATGCAATAAAACACAATAAAAAAGGAACTCAAATAATTGTTGCAGCTAAAAAGGCAGATAATGAGGTTCAAGTATCTGTCAGTGATAATGGAAGAGGAATTCCTGAAGAATCAAAGCCTAAAATATTCCAGAGATATCCGACTACAAAAAGAGAGATAGGATCAGGTCTTGGATTATATTTATCAAAGCAGATAATTGAAGAACATGACGGCAGGATATGGTTTGAATCTGAAGTTGATAAAGGTACAACCTTCTACTTTAGTTTGCCAGTTGCTTAAGAAGCAGTGGTTAGTTGCAAAAAAAATAAACCAATACATTTCTGTATTGGCATCTGTGTAGTATTAAAATTATTTGCTAATCTTATAATACACAAGTTATGCAGATTTTACATCCACTTTTAAGGTATCAATTTTTGTAAAACTTCTTATATTACTATATTTTAAGACTAGTCCTAAAACACTACTGTTATTTGTGGTGTAAAACATAATAAAAAGAGCAAGTCTTTTAACCTGCTCTCTTTATTATGTTTTATTACTATACCATTATAGCTACATCTCTTACTGCTTTTAGCTTTTCTTTTATCATATTATCTACTTCATTGATATTATCAATTTTTCTACCTTCATTGAATGCTTTTGCTGCGGTAACAGTTCCAGCTACACTTCCAATGCTATGATAGACAACTTTTCTGGTAAATAATTTATCAAGCAATTCTTGCTTTGTAGCAGTATTAATATCTTTACCTGATTTAATCATTAAGTCACTGAGTTTAGCTCTCAAATTTTCTACAGGGATTTGTGCATCTTTTCCTATTACCATGCCTTTGATTTTTTCGGTGCCTTTGGCTATTGAAACTTTTGCTTTATCAATAATTGTAGCAGCAGCTTCTTTAGCTTTTGCCTGATTACCCTGGTTTAGTATGTAATCTATGCCTTTTTTTACTTTGTCATCAAGTACATTTAATATTTTATTTTTGTATTCTACAGCAAATTTGGCTTTCATTATTTTTTCAAATATAACAGCTTTACCAAGTATGAAGCCTGCTCCAGCAAGAAGTGCGGTAGTTCCATATTTAGCTATTTTTTCTCCGATTGGATTTTTGATAAGTTTGTCTCTTGTTTTTCTGAATGAATCTAAGTTTTCTTGAATTTTGTCAGCTTGATTGCCTAATTTTTTCTGCTCTTCAAATAAAATCTTGTCTCCAGATTCATCAACAGGTTTTTTATCAGAAGCATCATCTGCATTACCAAAACTTATTGATTTATTTGCATACAATGGTTTTTGCTGTATTCCCGGGTGAGCAATGGAGTTATTCACAATTGATTGCATTACTGTTAACCTCCAATTTAATATATGCTTTCTGAGTAGATAAAACCTGTAAATATATAAAATTAATAATTAAATGTGAGTAATTTATAAAATATTTACAATTGCTTAGAAAACATTTAATTTTCATCGTCATTATCTTTGAATTGGTCTATTGCTATTCCTGCGCTGGTTAGTTTATATTTACCATTACCATATTTGGATAAATTGGTTAATAATGACTGGGTTGAACCTGTTTTATCAACTATAACTTCACCTGCAATAGCATCTGCTGAAATTTTGCCTGTTGCTATTTTAATCATATTGGCAATCATATTTGGATCACTTATGGTTTTGACTAGTTCAACTGAGGATTTTTTAAGATTATTAAGCTTGATACACTCTAATGCAGACTGAAACATATTTTTATCTTTAACATTAAATCCTGCAGTTTCAGCGACAGACTTTGCTGCATATGCTGAAGCCATTACTACACCTGTACCTGCACCTATGTTGTAGAATGCAGCTTCTTTATTTTCAGCTTTTTTCTCTGTAATTGCCTGTTTTATTCCTAGTGATGCTTGTAAAGTTCCTAATGCAAGTCCTGCAGCTACGAATAATGGAGGTATATTTTTATTTAATCTTCCAATTACGCTGCCTATGGCTATAATACCTGTACCCATTAAGAAGTTTTCGGCACTTTCAAACATTGTTGTAATAGGAGATATAAGGCCTTTTGCAAAGTATCTATATGCGTTTTTTATGCTAAATTTTCTACCTTTTGGGGTATCTTTGGCTTTTTCATTTGATGTATCTAGCTTATCCGTCTCATCCTTACCTTTAAAGCTAACAGGATTTTGTACTTTGGATTTAACCTGTTGAGCTAATGGTTGGACAGGAGGGTTAACAAGTCTTGTGATATTAGCCATTTAATACTCTCCTTAACATAAAAACATTTGTCTGATTAGATAAAACTCATAAATCAAAAAAATTGTTATCCCTCTTTCAAAACATTAATAATTCGTAATATTTTGAGATATTTTATTAGCGACTAGCATTTACTTTTATTTTTATCAGGTAGATTATAATATAAAAGTGTGATTCGTGAAATAAAAAGTTGGTGCTAATATTTTTGAGTAGTTTAGGCATTGTTAGAATAATACTAGAATTTATATGATGAATAAAATGATAAAAAAAGGCGATACATTTGAGATAAATATTGATAGCCTTGCCTACGGCGGTGAGGGTATCGGTAGATTGGACGGAATGACGGTATTTGTCCCTGATTCTGTGACTGGTGATAAGCTCAAAATTGAAATAGTATCTGCTAAAAAGAACTATGCCAGAGGAATAATAAAAGAGATAATCGAGCCATCGCAGTACCGTATAAAGCCTTTATGTTCACTGAGTAAAGTATGTGGCGGATGCCAGTGGTTATATGTAGATTATCAAGAACAGTTAAGGGCCAAGAAAAAAATTGTTGAAGATAGCCTTAAAAAAATCGCACATGTTGATATTCCTGTTTTTGATGTGATTCCAAGTGATTATCAATTAGAGTATCGCTGTAAAATTCAATTTCCTGTCCAGCAAACAAAAGTCTCAAAGAGAATTTTGGCCGGATATTATAAAAAAGCTACTCACGAAATTGTAAATATTAAATATTGTCCTATACAACCTGAAATCATAAATGGCATTACGCAGTTTATCAGAGAAAAGGCTCAGGAATTAAATCTTACTGCTTATAGTGAAAATACCAGAAAAGGTTTAATTAGGCATTTGGTATATAGGTATAGCCAGTATGACAAGAATTTACTGTTGATAATAGTAATAAACTCTCAGGAAATACCCGATAAATTAAATCAGCTTTGTAAAATTGTAATGAATGAATATAAAGAACTTGCTGGTATTCTTGTTAATTTCAATACATCAGGAACAAACGTCATAATGTCAAATAAAACAGAACTTGTTTGTGGAAGTGATTATATAGAGGAAAATCTTGAAGGGAAAGTTTTTAAAGTATCTGCCTCTAGTTTCTTTCAAGTAAATCCTGCTGTTGCAGTTAAAATATTTAATGAAGTACATAAAATAGTTCAGAAAAAAATGGAAAAACCAACCATACTTGATGTATATGCCGGTGTTGGTACTTTTTCAATATGGCTTAAAGATTTGGCCTCAAAAATTACTGCTATTGAAGAAAATCCACACGCAGTCAGTGATGCCAAGGAAAATATTAAATTAAATAAGTCTGCGAATGATGTTGATATAGAAATGATAGAGGGGAATGCTGATGAGGTTTTGCAGACATTAGTCAACAATAACAGAACCTTTGATATAACTGTTCTTGATCCCCCCAGAAAGGGATGTTCTAGTGCTGCTATTGATTTAGTAGCCAGATTAACCGGTAAATATATAATATATGTAAGTTGTAATCCCGCTACTTTAGCCAGGGATATTAAACTATTAATGGAAAGTGGTTTTATTCCAGAGTTTGCCCAACCGATTGATATGTTTTGTCACACTTACCATATAGAATCAATAGTGGTTTTAAAAAAACAATAAAACACATAGTTAACAAAATTTAAAACTTTGATTTACATGTACGTAAATCAGTATAGTTATTGTTCTTTTACAGAGACTTGGGGGTTTTTGTATTAAATAATGTTTAAAATAATTTCGGGCAAAAAACAAATTGATCTTAATAACATTACAATTAAACATGATAAAGACGTATCACCGGATCTTATTCAGGATCTATACTTGTCCGTTGGCTGGCAATACAGAGATATACAGGATATAAGAGGATCATTAGATAACAGTGTTTTAGTTACTACTGCCTGGGATGAAGAAAAGTTAATTGGAATTGCCAGAGCAACAGGTGACGGGATTTTTAGTGTTACAATATGGGATGTTGCGGTTAAACCAATATACCAAAAACAGGGTGTCGGAAAGTTAATTCTAAAATCCATGCTGACTAAACTTGACGATTGTGGTATACCTTTAATTACTTTATATGTGGAGTGGGCAAAAAAAGATTTTTATAGTAAATTGGGTTTTGAAACCAACATAAATAAAGTAGTAGGCATGTATAGATATAAAAATGAGCCATTTCGAGATAAAAGAAACAGGAGGAATGAATGAAAGTTTTACTTACAAAGGATGTGCAGTCTCTGGGTGAATCAGGGGACATTGTAGATGTAGCAGACGGATATGCAAGAAATTATCTTTTACCGCAAAATTTTGCTGAACTCGCAACTTCAGGTGCGCTAAAAAATAGAGAACAAAATCTGGCTAGAATTAAAGCTAAAGCTGAAAAAGTACGTCAGGAAGCATTAGTGCAAGCTGAAAAAATTAAAGGTCTTGGTAAAATTGATATTCACGCTAAAGCTGGTGAAAATGGAAAATTGTTTGGCGCAATTACTACACGCAGATTAGCTGATGAAATAAAAGAAAAATCAGGCATAGAAGTAGATAGAAGAAATATTTCACTGAATAACCCAATTAATCACATTGGTGAATATAAAATGGTTATAAGATTAACCTCTAAAGTTGAAGTTAATTTACCTGTTGTTGTATCAGCTTCTGAGATTATTAAAGAAGAAATTCAACCTGAAGTTCAAGAAGAAACCGAATAAAGTTTACTTATAATAAAAAGAGCTTAGAAAAACAATTCTAAGCTCTTTTTAAGTTAATAGGATTGATTATTTACCTGATTGATTAACCAGTTGCATAATAGCAGCTAATAGGTTTTTAATTTCTGTATCTGATAATTGATATGGGTTTTGTGCTTGATCTACTAATCCGGCTAATTGTGGATTTTGTGCCATTTGTAATTTAGCTATTTGTGGTGCTTGTATTGGATTAGTTGCTGCTGGCTGGATTCCTTGTGCTGCTGGAGCTTGTGCTTGATTTGCAGGTACTGCATCGCTACAGTATTTACATCCTTTTCCTTTACAGACTGGACATTCTGCTTTGTTCCAAACTGGTTGTTTGGTTTCGTTAAATTTAGCTATTCCATCCTGTACTGATAATGCTGGTTTTTCTACTGCAGCTGCTGGTGCTAAACCTTGATTAATGTTATTTAATCCGTTTTGTACCCCATTAGCTGTTGCTTGTCCTCCAACGGATAATACTTT
>AMFJ01026623.1_pt1 | contig 13181 bp, 12 predicted proteins | sample 427208 | NCBI WGS metagenome assembly AMFJ01 (sample SAMN02954298, study PRJNA114691) | groundwater metagenome | biome: aquatic; feature: subsurface aquifer; material: sediment; isolation source: subsurface aquifer sediment | place: USA: Rifle, CO | collected 2008-08
TTGCCTTAAGGGATTAAAATTTCCTGGGCAAGACCCTTTAATAAATATGACGGTCAGAAGAAAAAAAGATCTAGATCGTATCCAGACTTATATAAAAAAACTTCAGGAAATAAAATTTTTCTTGGAGCAGGCGCACTATGAGGAAAAGGGTATTGGGGATTTTGAATTGAGAGTTAAGACCTATTGGGCGGATTGAGTTGATTCATCGGTGGAAAGAAGAGCTCGGACCTAGGAAAATTGAAATTTGAGAATTTTGAGTGATTGCAACTTTTAGCTTTTTATTAAAATTAACAATAAAAAAATGATTTTACGCAAAAGTATGACTTTGTATATAAAGCCTGTTCCGCCATTTAATTTTGATGCTACGATGCACAAGCCAGGATGGTTTTCATTGCCCAAAGAGCGTTATGAACATTACGAAAAAGGAAGAATCTGGATGCCTTTTTGTGTCGATGAGGAATTGTACGGCATAAAGCTTGAATCTAATGGTACGGTTGCAAGACCAGAGATCAAGCTTACTATTTTTTCAGAAAGTCAATTGGGTTCGAAAAATAAAAAAAGAATTCTTGAAGAGTTGAATTGGCGGTTTGAATTGGATAGAGATTTAAAAAGCTTTTATAAAGAATTTCAGGATGACAGGGTTTTGAAAAGAACTCTTAAGAAATTTCGTGGCATGCGAATAAGGTCGAGCGGGGATTTATACGAATCATTGATGATTTTCATCATTCTTCAAAATGCAACCATCGGACGGAGTGCTCGCATGTTTGAGGCAATGTTGAAAAGATATGGCACAAGATTGAAATTTGATAAAAGGGAAATGTACGCGGTTTGGAGGCCTAAAGATATCGCGAACGTTCGTGAAGACGAACTTAGAAAGTTGGAAATTGGTTATCGCGCAAAGTTTTTCAAGGCTATTTCAGAAGATTTTGCCAAAGGTAATTTTATTGAACGTGACTTGAGGAAACTAAACAAAGAAACACTGAAGGAAAGACTTGAGGAGCTTTATGGCATTGGTCCCGCGTCTCTTTGGTATCTTTTATTTGAAATCTTCCATTTTTATGATGCACTTGATTATATTTCCCCTTGGGAACAAAAGATTTATTCGAAGATTCTCTACAACAGATCCAAGGTTTCTATTGGAAAAATTTTAAAAGATGTCAAGCATCGTTTTGGGAAATGGAGTATGCTTGCCGTGCATTATCTTTGGGAAGATCTTTGGTGGCGGCATGAGATGGAAAACATTCCATGGCTGAAAAAACTTATTAAGATATAAAATGTTGAATTAAAATTACATGAGAACACTTACAAAAAAACAACGTCAGATCTTCGATTATATCGAAGAATTCATGAAATCGGCTGGATTTGCTCCGAGCTACAGAGAGATAGCTGAACACTTTGGATTGTCTTCGGTCGCGACGGTGCATGATCATATAAAATCGCTCGAGGACAAAGGCTACATCAGTATTTCCGAGGGCTCTGCGCGCTCTATCGAAATTTTGGACGGCCATTTTATGTTTAGAGATCACACGTTGGAGCTTCCGCTCGCTGGGCTTATCGCCGCGGGCGAGCCTATTGAGGCGATCGAGGGAAATGAGAAGATTACGGTTCCTCCCGATTTGGTTCGTGGAGAAAAATGTTTTGCCTTGCAGGTCAAAGGGGATTCGATGATAGAGGATGGCATTTTTGACGGGGACTATGTTATTTGTGAGAAACACGAAGTTGCCAATAATGGTGATACTATTGTAGCTCTTTTGGAAAACCGCTATGCGACGTTGAAGAAATTTTACAAAGAAAAAGATCATGTGCGTCTTGAACCTGCAAATTCTTCGATGGAGCCGATCATAGTCCGGGAGGATCTAAAAATTCAGGGGAGAGTGGTTGGTTTGATAAGAAAGTATTGATTTTTACAATATCGGATGTCGAACCTTTGTCGTTTGAAATTTGTCGTTGATATAAAAGAGTTCTGCTGTTGGCTTCTTTGGAAAATTTGGAGTGAAAAGGAATAGGCCCTTAATTCCTTTTCAGCTTCTTTTTCAGAGGAGCCGCCAGAAGACTCTTTTTTTGTCCACAACTTTTATACAGTTTTTGTAAAAAATTCACCACAAGGCATTTTTTTGTCTTAATTAAGCCTAAAGTAAAGGTGTTTTTTTGTGGTTGAACCAGTTTTAAAAGTGGTGTATAATGTAATAGATAGGTAAAAAGTGGATAAATGTGGGGATAAATAGCCCTTTTTGTGGAAAACATCTAAATGAGTTGGCGAAGTCGTTCAGATTGATTAAGACTTCAGTAGGGTTGGGGTCTCTCTTCGATCGATTTATATAGAATTTAATAATTTAATTAACTTAACGAACATCTTTGTTTATTGGTGAATATTCACATTCGATAGATCATAAAGGCAGACTTGCGATTCCCGCTAAGTTTAAGAAAGAACTTTTGCGTGGAGCGGTTGTGACCCGTGGTCTTGATAACTGTCTTTTTGTTTATACAAAAAATGAATGGGGTAAGCTTGCGGAAAAACTTTCGACATTGCCCATCAGCCAGAAAAATTCTCGGGCTTTTGCGAGGCTTATGCTCGCAGGTGCCATGGATGTTTCGCTGGATTCGCAGGGGAGAATAATTTTACCGGAATATCTTCGAGAATTTGCGGGAATCGGAAAACAAGTCGTGATTGCCGGGCTTTATAGCAGGCTCGAAATTTGGGATATGCGGAAGTGGCAATCCTACAAAAAAAGTACTGAAAGAGAAAGTGGATCCATCGCTGAAAAAATGGGCGAACTCGGTGTGTAATATATGTTCTGATTGATTTTTTAACAAAGTAACAGGTAGAACAACTAGAACATTTAGAACATTTATATGCATATTTCCGTACTTTCAAACGAGGCGTTAAAATATCTGAAGTTATCTTCAAATGATAATGTTATAGATTGCACTGTCGGTTCGGGAGGACATGCCATTATGATGTTGGAGGCGATTTCTCCCGAGGGAAAACTTCTCGGTATAGACAGAGATGAAAAGGCTTTGGAGCTTTCCAGAGTGAATTTGAAAAAATTTGAGAACAGGACGATTTTGATACATGGCAGGTTTGGAGATTTGGACGAGTTAGTTTTGAAAAATAATTTTAAAAAAATTTCGGGAATTTTGCTTGATATAGGTATGTCTAGTATGCAATTGGGAGAAACTGGGAGAGGATTCAGTTTCAAAAAAGCTGAATACTTGGATATGCGGATGGATCAGAGCGGCGGACTTACCGCCGCGGATATTGTCAATTCTTCCTCAAAAGTGGATTTGGAAAAAATATTTAGAGAATATGGAGAAGAATCTTTTTCAAAGAAAATAGCGCGGGCTATTGTGGAAAGAAGGGAGAAACAAAACGTAGAGACAACGAATGAGCTGGCGGATTTGGTTTGTGAGGTTGTTCCAAGAGGGTTTCATGCGGGAAAAATTCATCCTGCTACCAAAGTTTTTCAGGCGCTGCGTATAGCCGTGAATGACGAATTGAATGAGCTGAAGAAAGTTTTGCCCAAGGCACTGACTTTGCTGGATAGGGGAGGCAGGATGGTCGTGATTTCGTTTCATTCCATTGAGGATAGAATAGTAAAAGATTTTTTTAAGCTTGAGAAAAAAAATTGCATTTGTCCGGATGTTCTTCCTATTTGCAGATGCAACCATAGATCAAGAGTTCGGATTATTACGAGGAAGCCGGTTGTTCCCGCACCTGATGAGATTGTGAAAAATCCAAGGTCGAGAAGTGCAAAATTGCGATGTGTTGAAAAAATTTGATTTAAAGGTTTTTAAAAATAAAAATAAAGATACCAATTGTTAATTCTAACAACTGGCAACTGATTAATATCATGGCTAGATATTTAACCCTGACGCAATTTAATAGCAATATGCGCGCAGGGCGTCAAAAAAGGACAATAAAAAATAAGATCAAGGCTGGTCCGGTAACCTTGAGTTACATAACTCTTTTCTTGATTGCTATGGTTTGTCTTCTTTATCTCTTTCAGGTCATTTTTGTCGCTACGAAGGGATACTCCATTTCAAATCTCGAAAGTGAAATAGAGCAATTGAAAAAAGAAAGGGGCAATCTTGAGCTTGAGATCAATGAGGCCCAATCACTTAATGGGATCAAAGAAAGTATAGGACAGGATACCATGCTTCCCATGGTAGATGTGAAATTTGTTGCTAAAGATGGCACAATTGCATCTCGTTGATCATTTTTCACAGGTATGACAATTTTTTGAAATGCGGGTATAATTTACTATGCCCGTATTTTATAAGATATGTGCGAGATGTCCGGAATGCCGTCGCAGTCGGACTGGCGAAGAGATCGCGATTTCAAAGATCTCGGGCGTTTCGTGCATTACATGTTTTTTGTTATGGTTAGAAAAAGAGTAAAAAAAGAGAAAGAATTCGAACGAATAAATATAATTGTTTTTATCGTATTGATTATTTCCGCTTTTATAATTTTTCGTCTTTTTACCGTGCAGATTTTGGCACATGATCAATATTCCGAGCTTGCCAAGGATCAGCATGAATTGTATGCAGAATTAGTTCCCGAGCGCGGCGATATTTTGGTTGAGGATTCGAGTTCGCCTTCCGGCTATTTCACACTTGCGTCGAACAAAGAGCTTTATCTGGTTTATGCGGTACCAAGAGAGATAGATGATGCCAGTGACGTTGTTTTTAAGATTAAGGATATTGTCGGTATGAGTCCCGAGGAGATTTTTGGAAAAATTGGTGATGATAAGAATGATCCTTTTGCGCCGATAGCTCATAAGCTTGACAAAGGTCAGGCCGATAGAATTAGAGAATTGAATTTGAAGGGAATAAGGCTACAGCCGGAAAGCGTTCGTTTTTATCCAAACGACTTTCTTGGATCGCATGTCCTTGGCTATGTTGGCTATAATGTCGATGGCAATCTTGGCGGCGTGACCGGTTTGGAAAAATATTATGAGGAGGAGCTTGCTGGCAAACGTGGAGAGCTTTTTGCGGAGAAAGATGCGGGCGGACGATGGATACCGATTGGGAAAAAGATGTTATCCGAGGCGATTGATGGGAGTAATTTGGTTCTTACGATCGATCGAACCATACAATTCAAGGTTGAGGAGGAATTAAAAAAAACAGTGGAAAAACACAGTGCGGATAGCGGCAGTGTGATTGTTATGAATCCAAAGAATGGTGAAATAATCGCGATGGCAAATTTCCCCACATATAATCCCAACGATTACAATGATGTGGATGATGTCAGCGTTTTCAACAATAAAGCCATTTTCGATCGTTATGAGCCGGGTTCGACTTTCAAAGTTCTTCAGGCGGCTTTTGGCGTTGATGCGGGTTTAATGAATCAGGATACTGAATATGATGATCCCGGTGTGCTTCATGTTGGAGGATACAAGGTTGAGAATTTTGCAAGCAAGTCTTATGGCAGAGTTACTTTGAGAAAGGCTCTTGAAAAATCTATAAACGTTGCCTTTGCGCAGGTTGCTCAAACCCTAGGCGTTGATTTAATAGATAAATATTTGGATAGATTTGGGCTTAGGGAACTTACGGGCATAGATCTTGAAAAGGAGTCTGAAAATTATATCAAGCCATTCAAGGAATGGAAGGATATAGATATTGCAACTTCCGGTTTTGGGCAGGGCATTACTGTCACTCCGATACAACTTGTTACTGCCGTTGGTGCCATTGCGAACAATGGAAAGATGATGAAGCCGCATGTTGTCAAGGAAGTACGCAGTTCAGACGGCAATTCGAAAAAAATTGAGCCAGAATTTATTGGGCAGCCGATAAGTAGCAAAACGGCCCTAATCGTTTCTTCCATGATGCGTAGTTCTGTAAAAGAGGGTTTTGCAAAACCAGCGGATATAGAAGGATACGAAATAGCGGGTAAGACCGGCACAGCGCAGGTTGCTTCCCAAGATGCCAAGGGATACGATCCAAACAAAAAAATAGTTTCCTTTGTGGGTTTTCCAGTTGACAATCCTGACTTTGTCATATTAACTAAGATAGATAACGCGAAAGGTGGTTATGTTGAAGGCGGTACGATTGCCGCACCGCTTTTTAAGGAAATAGCAATGTTTATGTTTGAAAATATGGGAAAGTCACCTTCTAAATAGGATTAACTTTAATTTAAATGATGGATTTTTTTAAAAAAATTGTTGAAAAAATATTAAGGGCGCTGTCAATAAATCTTCTTAAAAAACATGATCCTTTTATTGTCGGCGTTTCAGGCAGTATCGGAAAAACCAGTACCAAGGAGGCAATATACACAGTTTTAAAAAAAGAGTTCTATACGAGAGAAAGCGATAAGAATTACAATAACGAGCTTGGTGTTCCGCTTACAATATTGGGGCTTGGGACTGTAGGAAGATCATTTTTGTTGTGGGTTGGCGTTTTTTTTAAGGCTATTCTAAAAATTTTATTCGAAAAAAAGTATCCTAAGATTCTCGTACTTGAGCTTGGAGTTGACCGTCCAAAAGATATGGATTTTTTAATGTCTTTTGTGTCGCCTCGGATAGGCGTTGTAACTTCTGTTGGTCCCACGCATTTAGAATTTTTTAGAAGCGTTAAGGATATTGCGGATGAGAAAGCGAAATTAATAGAAGCATTGTCGTATAACGGTATAGCTATTTTAAATTTTGATGATGAAAAGGTCAGAGATATGAGAGATAAAACGGAGGCGAAGGTTATGACCTATGGATTGAAAGAGGGGGCAGATGTGCGCGGAATACTCACTGAAAGCAGTTTGAGTTTTGATGCCGATAGGTGGTTGAATATGGCTCAAAGGGATCGTTTCGCGACAGTTTTTAAAGTTGGATATCAAGGTACGGTCGTCCCAGTTAGGTTGAAGTCAGTGGGGGCTCCCCATATATATGCCGTGCTGGCTGCTATAGTTACGGGACTGGCGATGGATATCAATCTAGTCCAAATTACCAAGTCGTTGCTTGATTATGAACCGCCTCATGGTAGGATGAACCTTATCGAGGGTATAAAAAAGACATTGATAATAGATGATACGTATAATTCAGCGCCTGACTCTGCCATTGCCGCCGTTTCTTATCTGGATAAGATTCAGACTAGCGGCAGAAAGATTGCGATTATGGGAGACATGTTGGAGCTTGGGATTTATACGGAAGATGGGCATAGAAAAGTGGGCAGAGCGTTGGTAAAGTTTGTAGATATTTTAGTAACCGTCGGCGAGAAAAGTAAGTTTATGGCCGAGGAGGCTAGAGGAGAAGGATTGGCGGATGTTTATGAGTTCGATACTAATGAGAAAGTCGGGGATTTTATCCAAAAGAAGTTGAACAAATTTGATGTTGTTCTTGTGAAAGCTTCGCAGGGAATACGGCTTGAAAAAGTTGTAAAAGAAATCATGGCAGAGCCGTTAAAGGCGGAATCTATGCTTGTGAGACAGGATGAGAAATGGGAAAGAGTTTAAAATTCCAAACTCAAAAGTTTTGATTATTGACTTTAGTAACTTTTGGTTTTTTGTTATGCCGCTATCGTCTAGTGGACTAGGACATTGCCCTCTCACGGCGAAAACTCGGGTTCGAATCCCGATAGCGGTACTTTAACTTTTATTTCTCCGTGACGATGGGGAAGAGATATAATAGTCTTATTTTCTTATTTTTTTTGATTGTAAAATTATGATGCCCAAAATAAAAATTTTTATTTTTGCTGGGGTGTTGATGCTTATTGTTTTCAGCGCGGGATGTATTTTTAAGAGTGTAAAAAATGAGAATGTTGAAAATGCGTCTGCGCCAAGCGGCGGCGATGTCAAGGTAAATTTGGAGAGCTTCAAAAAACTTGCGAGAGGAGCCGTCTGCGCTGATAAAAAGAATGAATTGTTTTTGATTGACGGCAGATTGGTTTTTTGGACGACACAGGGAAATTGCAATGATTCAAGCTACTCGTCGGTTCTTTTTGAAGGAAATGTTGATAATGAAGTCTGCTCATACGGTGATTCTATTGCCGGTCCGATGGAAACTTGCGATGATGAGTATAAGGAGCTTTTTCAAAGGATTTTATCTAATTTAGATGCTTCTGATCTTGGGTTGGGGGATGAACATAAGGTCGAAGCTATTCCACTTTGAATTAAGATTGTCGTATGAGACAGATGGGTTTTATTTTGGGAAAATCTTTAGAAAAAAGATCGACAAGAGTTAGCTTTATTTTTGCCGTTTTTTTGTTTTTTTTAACTGTTTTCACGAGGCTTCCTTTTGCCACGAAATATTTGTTTGTGTGGGATGCGGGCACCGTTGCTTTGGGAACAAGACATTATGATATAGCCTTGCATCAGCCGCATCCGCCAGGATATGTTTTATATGTTTTATTCGCAAAGTTGTTGAATTATATTTTCGGCGATGTAAATGACGCTTTGGTTGGAGTTAGTATTCTTGCGGCGGCGGGAGCTGCAGTGTTTCTTTATCTTCTTGGGAAAGAAATGTACGGGGAACGGGTTGGGATAATAGCTTCACTGTTTTTGATTTTTGGTAAAATTTTTTGGGCTTATTCTGAAATTGCGGTCGGCTATACCGTTCAATGTTTTTTCGCTGTTTTGGTAATTTATCTTGGATACAGGTTTTTGAAAAACCGTCCGCGAAAGTATTATTTGTATTTGGGCAGCATTGCGTTGGCTGTCGCGGGCGGCTTTCGTCAAGATCTCATATTTTTTTTGCTTCCGTTTTGGATTTTTTTGACTTATAAATTTGCGAAAGATCATTTTTGGAAGGTTTGGATTTTAATCGCCGCGATTTGCTTTGTTTGGTTTTTGGGAATGGTTTTCTGGACTGGCGGTTTACGGGAATATTTTGGAGCTTTGTTCACGCAGATCGGCTATGTGTCTGGATTTTCTGTCGGAGGTCGCGGACTTTTAGGCTTGGTTGATAACTATAGACAGGGATTGCTTTTTTTGGACGATGCCATCAAGGGCTTTTCGCTGGTAATTTTCTTTGCTGGATATTTGTTTTTTCCGAAGAAAATCGCAGGCGATGTTCGGCTGAAAATTTTGCTGTTTTGGATCTTGCCATCCGCGATTTTTTATATTTTTGTGCATATAGGAGAACGGGGATATCTTCTTACGTTTGTTCCAGCTCTATTGGTCGTCTTGGCGCAGGGACTTGTGTGGTTTGCCGATGAACTTCGTGATATTTTTAGATTTAACGTTATAAGCTCTATTTTTTTAGTAATAATTTCCGTGTTGATTATTACTTACAACGGATACTTTTTTATCGGGACAAAAGAATTTTTGTCGGCTTCTTTCTTGAAATCACAGGAAAATTATATCGCTTGGGAGATAGATCATATTCGTGCGGCTGATCCCGCGCGTGTGAATTTTATTGACGAGGAAAATTTTAAACAGCTGCATTATTATTTACCCCAATATGGTATTTACTCAAAGTCGGAACAAGTTCCCAATGATGGGCGGTTGACAGAAGATATAACCCCAAAATAACATGATTTTAAAAACTGTGGACTCTGCAAAATTGAAAAATTTTTCCATCTGGCTTAAAAGACATTCTTTGATTGTCGTTTTATGCATGTTAGTGGTGATGTTTATATTGGTTTTCTTTAGCGCTAACGGTACGAAAATATTGGGAGGAAAAGGACTCTCCGATTCAGGCACGGTTGATGAAATTGCTCATATTCCCGGCGGCTATGCCCAATTGAAGTTTGCCGACTATCGTTTAAATCCCGAGCATCCTCCGCTGATAAAGGATTTGGCTGCCATTCCCCTGCTTTTTAAAAAATTGAATTTTCCGACGGATTTGTATAATTGGAAATATGAGCCGAACGGACAGTGGGAAACTGGTTGGAAGTTTATCTATGAACGTGGAAATAATCCCGAACAGATTTTTCTTTTGGCGCGTCTGTTGCCAATGTTGCTGGTTTTTTTGTTTGGTTTTTTTATCTATCGATGGTCGAAAGAACTGTTCGGCGTCAGCACGGCTCTGATTGCTGTTTTGATGTTTGCCTTTTCGCCGGATTTTATTGCGCATGCTCGGTACGTGACCACCGATGTTGGCGCTACTGCTTTCATGTTTATTTCAATTTATTTTTTTATAAAATTTTTACGATCGCCGAATTACAAAACTCTGTTGTTTGCCTCTCTGACTTTCGCGTTGGCTTTGTTGGCCAAGCATACCGCGATTATTCTTATTGTTTATTTCACTTTTTTGGTTGTTCTTGCAATTATTTTCCGTGCGGATCAAATAAAAAATTGGATCGGATCAAAATTTTTCAAAACGCAGGTAAGCAAGCGCCTTTGGATATATTTGGTAGGTGGACTTCTGATTCTTGTTATCGCTTATGGTTGTGTATTCATTTTTTATCTGCATCATACGTGGAATACCCCCTCTGATGTTCTTGAAAGACTTGTTAGCGATACCTTTGTTATGCATGGAAAATACCTCGGAGATATTTCTCGTTTTAGACGCTTGATTGAGTTTGTATCGACTATGCCCGGCGGAAAGGCGGCTGCTGTCTATTTGAACGGGCTTGTTTTGGTTTTTGGAAACGATGTGGGCGGCAGAAACACGGCTTTTTTGATTAACGATTACAGAAACGATGGATGGTGGTACTATTATATCGTTGCGTTTTTACTGAAGACGCCGCTTGCGATGCTTCTTCTAATAACGATGGCTTTTTTTGGTTTTCTATGGTTCAAAATAAAGTCAATGCTTCGGCAAAAGAATATTGTTAATGGTGTGCGGCATTCAAATGTTATTCAAGCACAGACCAAGTTGAATTACTTTGCGAGGCTAAAATCTTTTTGGTGGAGAAGACTTGAGGTTATTTCGATGATTGTTTTTATTTTAATGTTGTGGATTTTGGGGATGTTCAACAAAACCAATATTGGCATACGTTGGATGTTTCCGACATATCCCTTTATTTATATGCTGACCGCTCTTGGTATAGTATTTTTCTTAAAAAAATTGAAAAAGCATGTAGAGTGGAGCGGGAAAAAGTTTTTTTCCGTGGGAAAAATTATTGTTGTTATTCTCCTGATTTGGATTGCCGCGGAAGCTTTTGCGGCATACCCATTTTATCTCGCCTATTTCAATGAGGGCATCGGCGCGAGATCAAACGCATACAAATATTTGGTTGATTCAAACCTTGATTGGGGGCAGGATTTGAACAGGCTTGGTGAATGGCTTGGTGAAAATAAAATTGACAAGATTTATCTGGATTATTTTGGAGGAGGCGTGCCGCCGCACTCCATAACTTCTGCTAAGATAGAAAAATGGCATTCCGTGTACGGTTTGCCGCCTGTCGGAGCTTACTTTGCGGTCAGCGCGACTTTTTATCAAATGAGCGAATTTTTTGCGAGAAGCAAGGGTGAATTATCATATGTTCGCCTGCTCGATCGCGAGCCCGATGCGCAGATAGGATATTCAATACTGATTTACAAAATTAGGGAAAGCGATTTAGAGCATTTAAAAAAACGTTAAACAGAGGATAAAAAATAGAAAAAGGTTGATGTTTAAAATGATTTTTTATTGTGATATACTTTTTATATGAAAAAATTTCTAATAATTACAATTATAATTCTCGCGATTGCCATTGCGTTTGTATGGATATATTGGTTGAATTTTCAAAAGGAGTCTGATAAAGGTGATGTGGGATCGATGGTTGACAGAGCCTTGAAAGAAAAGGAAACAGAAAAAATTGAGGAAAATAAAGTTGAAGAAAAAAAGAAAGAGCCGGTAACTTTGCTTGCCGTTGGCGATCTGAATTTGTCCAGACACGTCTGGAAAAAGATTCAAGACCATGGTGGAGATGTCACGCATCCTTTCAAAGCCACGGCGGAGTTTACTTCGGATGCGGATATATCTTTCGCGAATCTTGAGACGCAGGTTTCAGATAGGCGAGAAGTTCCATCCGAAGGAATGGTGCTCATGGCGGATCCATCGGTGCTTGAGGGCGTGAAATATGCGGGCTTTGACATTGTTTCCACCGCAAACAATCATACGGGTGATTTTGGAAATGATATCGTCACGGATTCTGTCCGATTTTTGGATCAAGCGGGAATTTTGCACGTTGGCTCCGGCAAAAATAAGGAAGAAGCGCATAAGCCTGTTATCATGGAAGTCAAGGGGAATAAGATCGCTTTCTTCGCTTATGAAAATGTTCCGCCGGACGCGTACGCCGCTGGTCCGGATGATCCGGGAGTCGCGTGGCTTGATATTGATATTATGGAACGTGATATCAAAAGAGTTAGAGACGAAGTTGATTACGTGATTGTCTCTATGCACTTTGGACCGGAATATGTTCATGAGCCGCACGAGAAAGTTCAAGTCGAACCCGCGCACGCAGCGATTGATTTTGGCGCGAATCTTGTTATAGGTCATCATCCCCATGTGACGCAAACGAAAGAGGAGTACAAAGATGGATATATAATGTATAGTTTGGGTAATTTCGTCTTTGATCAAATGTGGTCGGAGGATACCCGCAAGGGAGAAATTTTCAAAGGAACTTTGGAAAATGGAAAAGTAAAAGATATTGAGTTTTTCCCAATCAAGATATATGATTACAACCAACCTCAATTGGCGTCATAGTTTTGCTTTGTAGTATCTCGGTTGTTGTATTTATTTTTCGAGATTTATCATTGCCAAAAATCTGGTATTTCTGTATTATTTATTATCAAAGCGTGGGAATCCTGTATAAATTAAGCAATTAGAAAGAATAAAATTATGCCGATAGTTCATATAAAAGTTTCAAATTTTGAAGGGGAAGTTTTACAATCTCAAAAGCCTGTTGTTGTAGATTTTTTCGCGGATTGGTGCGGGCCATGTAAAGCATTTGCGCCTATACTGGAAGAATTTTCCGAAGAGGAGAAAGGAGTCAAAGTCTGCAAGCTCAACGTTGATAAAGCGCAGGATATTGCTGCGAGGTATAAAATTGAGTCAATTCCCACTATTGTATTTTTCAGAAATGGTGAAGAGATCGACAGATTTACAGGCTTGAAATCTAAAGAGGCATTGAAAGAAATGGTGAAAAAAGAAGAATAGCTTCTTTTGAAAATTCGTGTCTATTTCCATTTTATAGTTAAAAATTGTATGAGAAAAGTAGTTGTTATCGGCGGCGGAAAAGGAACAGTGAAGGTTATCAAAGGTCTTGCAGAATATTCTGTGAGAACGCAAGCCGTTTTTTCGACGGCGGACAGCGGCGGCAGCGGG
>AMFJ01001558.1_pt1 | contig 13154 bp, 11 predicted proteins | sample 427208 | NCBI WGS metagenome assembly AMFJ01 (sample SAMN02954298, study PRJNA114691) | groundwater metagenome | biome: aquatic; feature: subsurface aquifer; material: sediment; isolation source: subsurface aquifer sediment | place: USA: Rifle, CO | collected 2008-08
GCTGGCACAACACATCATTAAAGACAGTTCTAAATATTATCCGATTTATGCGGAAAAAGAATTTACCTTTAATGGCATCAAGCAAGGTAACCGTAATGCCCTGCTATATACTGACCCGAGTGTAGATGGTTTAAAAACTGGCCATACTGATGAAGCTGGTTATTGTTTGACCACCTCTTCAAAACGTGGACCTACACGTTTGATTTCAGTGATTTTTGGTGCACCAACCATGCAGGAACGTGCGACACAAACACGTGAATTGCTGGCTTGGGGTTATGCAAACTTCGAAACCAAAAATGTTCAACCTGCCAAACAGGTACTTGCCAAAGCCAAAGTTTGGTTTGGTAAGGAAGATGAAGTTCAGATCGGTCTTGCGGAAAACTTTAACGTGACCATGCCAAAAGGTCAGGCTAATGCGATTAAAACCCAGCTGGTGGTTCAACCTAAACTGACTGCACCTTTACAGCCTGGTCAGGTCGTAGGTAAATACGTAGCGACTCTGGATGGTAAAGTAATTTCAGAAAAACCATTGGTGGCTTTAAACGCGGTTGAAGAAGCTGGTTTCTTCGCACGTATGCTCGACCACATTAAACAGTTCTTCTCAAACTTGTTCTAAGTTTAAATAAACTGTTTTAGTCCCGGACTAAGACCAAAGCACTCATTCAGATGGGTGCTTTTTATTTTATACTATGCACATGATCCTTAAACTTTTAATGAGCAGATCACCATGAGCCAAAACATTCGTTCTTATTTAGACACGACTCCAGAAATTGATAAATCGTGTTATATCGATCCGATGGGAATCGTGGTCGGCGATGTGGTCTTGGCTGAAAATGTTTCTGTCTGGCCTTTTGCCGTGATTCGTGGTGATGTTAATTCAATCCGGATTGGTAAAAATTCGAATGTTCAGGATCATGCCATGTTGCATGTCAGTCATAAAAAAGCCGATAAACCGAATGGTTCGCCTTTGATCATTGGTGAAGATGTCACGATTGGCCATCATGTGACATTGCATGGTTGTACGATTGGTAATCGTGTACTAATTGGGATTAACAGCATTATTCTGGATGATGTCATCATTCCGAATGATGTGATGATTGGTGCAGGTACGCTAGTTCCACCGGGTAAAGTTTTGGAAAGTGGCTGGCTCTATGTTGGTAGCCCGGCAAAAAAAGCACGTCCGCTCACTGAAAAAGAAATGGCGTTCTTGCCGTATTCTGCACAAAATTATGTAAAAGTCTCTCGAAATTATCTTGGGTAAGTCAAAATAAATAGATCCCTTTATTTTAATCCTTTGGTTTAATTCTTGCTTTAAAACAAGCATAACTCGAAGGATTAAAATGTTTATTGCGGTTTACCGTTTCAAAATTAAACCAGCGACAAAGGAAGCTTTCATTCAGGCATGGAAAACGCATATGGAGGGCATTTATCTGGTTTTAGGTTCTCTCGGCTCTCGCCTGCATAAAGAAGAAAAGACTGGTGATTATATTGGTTATGCTCAATGACCAAACAAAACACATTGAGAAAATGCCGACTTTAACCACCTCAATTCAGAAGAATATTTAAAGTATAAAAAAGCAGGTGAAGTGATGTGTAAGACTATTATTTCAAGCGATACTATTTTGGAATTAGATGTCGAAGCAGATTATTTACAATCAAGAACGTTTCTTTTTGAATAATTTTTAAAGAGAGGCATATTTTAATTCTACTTATCAGACATGAACATGATAAAAAATATTTCTAAAGTGTTTACTGCTTATATTATTTAATATGACGGATTTAAAAAAATCAAATGGATCAATACGTAATATGTTGAGGCTATTTGTTCCTGCATTTATGTCTGTGATGATTGACTTAATATAAACATTTAAAAAAATTAGTAACTTACCAGCTTCTTTTAATATAAGGCCAGTATTAGAGTCTTTTCATGCTTTTTACAGGATAAATTCCGGGAAATTTCAAAAATGGAATAAATCCTCTCTCCAAGTAACATCTCAACTTAATATCTAAATACTTGTTCAAACATAGGGACTAAAAATTTATTGCCATATTCACTCAAATGGTCATCATCATAATACAAAGGACGAGCATTTTTTGAACCATAACAATATTCTGTATCACATAAATAAGGCAGAGGATTCAAGATTTTCACTCCACAGCGCTGAGCTGCTTCATCCTGAGCATCCCAAACAATTTTATGCCGTTTATGATATTCAGAAAGTGAAAGCTTCATATCTTCCACAGCACCATGTATAACCAGCTTATGCGAAATGGTCTTGGGAATATCTATTCCGAACTCTGGTATTGGTCGCATTAAATAAACCGGTCGGTCTTTTGCCAAACGACATGCTGTATCAACTAAAACTTGGGAAAATTCCTTTATAAACTGCCTATCCTCATTATAAAGATATTTTTTACTGAAGTAGACTGGTGCTAGTTTAGACCGTTCCGATTGGTCAGGCTCATTCACACCTTTTACATACTCTGAAGTACGACTGACCAAAACTAGCGGAATATTAGGATATTTTTTTAATTCTTCATTTGCCCATTGATTTAGAAGATCACATGAATCCGCACTGTACTCTTTATGATCTATATATCGAATGCCATCCAGTGTAGGACAGCTATCCATAAACCAGGAAATCACACCTGAGTTAAAGTGAGAGGCTGCTGTACCCAAAGAACTTGCTATTGCTGATGCATGACTATCCCCCATTAAAATTGCTAAAATTTTTTCTTTTCCGTACACACAACTCGGCGACCCTATTTTGTCATGAGAGGCATTACACTCTTCACGCCTAGGATCTATATCCCATGTTTCTGCAGCAGCAATCTCTACAATTTTAGGTAATCGAATTTCTTCAAATGGAAGTAGTTTGGCACTGATCGCGATTGCAGATAAACTCGCAAGCAAACCAAAACTAAAGATGACTAGAGCTTGTCTGGAAAGACGAAATTTCGTTAAAAATTGGCGTGAGGGTATTTCAACCAGTAAATAGGAAAGATGCCCCAGTATCAGACTAAGCACCAAACCAAATAGTATCCAGTTTAAATCATCTTGCACACTACCAAAATACAAGCCAACCACAACCGGCCAATGCCACAAGTAAATCGAATATGAACGATCTCCCAACCATTGTGCAACAGGGTGCGTGGTTAACATGGAGTCTTCCTGTTGTGACAATATAACCAGTACTGTACCAAGTACTGGTAACGCCGCCCAAGCAGAAGGCCAAACTAACCCCTTATGAATGATCAACATGGCCAATAACAATAAAAAACATCCCGCTACAAAGTACACCTTGGCAAATCTTTGTAATTGTGGAAATTCTTTCGCAGCTAAATAAACCAACCCACCAGCAACGAACTCCCAGCCTCGAACAGGCAATAAATAAAAGGAAGCTACGGGTTTCGAATGAGATATCGCGATGCTTAAAAGGAGAGATCCCAGAAATGCAAAACATAATCCGTATAATAAGGTACGGCGTTCCGATTTAATTTTTGTCAGTAGTAACAAGTAAATAGGTAATAATAGATAAAATTGAAACTCAATACCCAATGTCCATGTATGTAATAACCACTTTTCATGAGCAGTGCCATCAAAGTAATTAGAAGTACGCCAGTAATAAAGATTAGAGTTAAAAGACAGAGCACTACTCGATTGCGTACCCAAAAACATATAGTCAGGTAAGGGTAACCAAAACCACCCTAAAACCAGCAAAATAATAATAAGTATCATCAGGGCAGGAAAAATCCGTCTTATCCGTGCCATATAAAAATCAAATAATTTGAAGCTGTTTTTTTCAAGACTGCTGCAAATGATTGCTGTCATCAGGAATCCTGAAATGACAAAAAATATATCTACACCCAAAAAGCCTGCATTAAACCCTGGAACTTTGAAGTGAAAAAACAAGACCATTAATACCGCATAGGCACGCAGTCCATTGATATCTAATCGAAAACCAATATTTGAATTTGGCGGTGTCATCATGTCAACCTGCTCAAAATATTTTTTTAATGTTGGGTTTATAAGTTTATTTTTTGATGCATGATGAAGAAAACTTTGCATTAAATCAGAATGCAGTTAAAAAATTAGACAATACTAGAAGGTTTATAATATCTCTTAACTTTTTAATTATATTCGGTTATTTTTCTTCTTTTTAAAAATTGATTGATATTTACTCAACCTTCTTATCTTCAAACTTGTCTTGTTTGAAGTCAATAGGCTAGACACATAACTCTATAAAAATATTTGTAGGCATCATTCAAAATACTTTTAAGACTAACATCATCACTTATCTAGCTAATTTAGGCTTTTTCGTCGTGCTATAAAGGGTATAACTATCTGATATATCAACTTTCAGTTATAGTCCTCATTACTTTAAATAATTGTTTTGGAAATCAAGCTTCTGATCCCCATCAGCATTTCTCCAAGTCCTGAAAAAATATTAACAGCCCCGCTATACTATTTTTATGTGCGTTTTCCCAGTTCTAAAATGATCACTTCAGCATTTATTTTCTCTGTAATTCATTAACCCCAAATACCATGATTATCATTGGTTGATTATTCATTAATGCATTAAGTCGCTTAAAGAAACCTGCTCTCAACATAGCCACACACCCTAAAATTTTATACAATAGTGCATCCTTTTCCATGGTGCTGCTTTATGACTGCTTGGACTGCTCATGTCACTGTCGCAACTGTCGTTGAAAAAGACGGAAAATTCCTGTTTGTAGAAGAACATACAGAAGGTGTGACACACACGGTATTTAATCAGCCTGCGGGTCATATCGAATGTGGCGAAACTATTATTGAAGCTGCCATTCGCGAAACCATGGAAGAAACCGGGCATACAGTGAGTATTGAATCACTGCTAGGTATTTATACCTATACCCCACCGATGTTCCCGGATCGTACTTATTTTCGTTTCTGCTTTTTAGCCAAATCCATTGACTACGACCCAAATGCCGCTTTAGATGCTGACATTATCGGTGCAGTCTGGATGACGCTAGATGAATTGCTTGAATCTGCTCGTGCGCGTAGCCCACTGGTGATTAAAGCCGTACAAGATGCGCTTTCAGGTCAAAAGTACCCTTTATCGCTCATTTACGAGCACCAAAATTCTCCCTTAATTTCAAATTTGGATGCCTAATCCTATGCAACAACGTGTCATCGTCGGTATGTCAGGTGGTGTAGATTCATCTGTTTCTGCTGCCCTTTTACTTCAACAAGGTTATCAGGTTGAAGGTCTTTTCATGAAAAACTGGGAAGAAGATGACGGCACAGAATATTGCACGGCGATGGATGACCTTGCCGATGCTCAGGCCGTTTGCGACAAAATCGGAATTAAGCTGCATACTGCGAACTTTGCCATGGAATATTGGGATCGCGTATTCGAGCATTTCCTGGCGGAATATGCGGCTGGCCGTACGCCAAACCCAGACATTTTATGTAATAAAGAAATTAAATTCCGTGCCTTCTTAGATCACGCGATTAACCTAGGTGCAGACTTTATTGCAACAGGTCATTATTGCCGTCGTGGTGAAACCATGACCAACTCACGTGGTGAAGAATATGCACCGCTACTGCGTGGTGTGGACAATAACAAAGACCAGACCTATTTCCTGCATGCCGTTCATGGTCGTGAAATTAATAAGACCCTGTTCCCTGTTGGCGAAATTGAAAAGCCACAAGTCCGTAAAATTGCAGAAGAATTAGATCTAGTTACGGCCAAGAAAAAAGATTCGACTGGCATCTGTTTTATTGGTGAACGCCGTTTTAATGACTTTTTAAAGCAATATTTACCTGCTCAACCAGGAAAAATCGTGCTGGAAGATGGTAAAGAGGTTGGTGATCATCACGGCTTAATGTACTATACGCTCGGTCAACGCGGTGGTATTGGTATTGGCGGTATGAAAGGCGTTGCTGAAGGTGCCTGGTTCGTATTGCATAAAGATATCGAAGGCAATCGTCTGGTGGTCGGTCAAGGCCATGAACATCCTCTCATGCAAAGTACTACACTTTGGAGTGAGGCGATTGACTGGGTGGCAGGTGAGCAAGATATTCCTGAAACAGGTTTCCGCTGTACAGCCAAAACCCGTTACCGTCAGACTGATCAAGCGTGTACGGTATACCAGGATTCAGAATCACCGAATGGTGTTCGTGTTGAGTTTGATGAACCTCAACGTGCAGTGACCCCAGGTCAAAGCGTGGTGTTCTATTCAGGTGAAGTTTGTTTAGGGGGTGGTGTGATTCATCATACCAATGCGCCTAAACCTGATTTTATAAAAGGATGAATTCGGCATGACGGAGTTACCATTTCAACCAGCCACAACGTTGAATACTCGTCAAAATCGTGCTTTGGCATTAGCGGGTGTGTTTCAGGCCACCCAGCTAACCCATATGACAGCATTGACGGGGCAGCAAAGCATTGGTGAAAGTGGTAACTTTTATTTTGAACAGTTAATTAGAGCCAGTCTTAATATCCGTCCCGGCAGCAATCAGAATGCCCAGACCCTGGACTTTTTTAATCAGCTGGCCGATATTTCCTTAGGTTTAAAAACATTAGAAAGCAGCATTATTCAACCCTTCAATACTTCACCCAAATCCAGAATTCCAAAACTTTCCAGCACTAAACTTCCCATGAGCTATGCGATGGCACTTCTTCAGTTAGAAAAGAAGGTCTATAGCAACCCCAAATTTGTTGAAATTATTGAACAGTCTCAACAGAAAATTCTCAGACAGCTCTCCTTCTTCGATAATAATTACCTGCACCCCAGCATCATTGCCAACCTTGCTCAAACCTATGTCGATACGGCCGGACAGATTAATCCGCGTATTATGGTACGTGGCAATGCCGAAGCCTTTAAAGATGCCGGACACACCAACCGCATTCGTGCGTCCTTATTTACCGGTTTGCAAATGGCGCACCTGTGGCGTCAGCTCGGTGGCAGCTCTTGGGGCATGGTATTTGGCAAGCGCAAGTTGCTACAAGATATTCAGAATCTAGCGCGTTTACAGTTTCAGGTGGTTTAACTGATGCTGCACGTGTTTCGTTTTACGTTTAATTCCAAAATCTAAGGAATCGATATGAACGCTTTAACTGCACTTTCTCCATTAGATGGACGTTACGCGAGCAAATGTGATGCTCTACGTCCTTTTCTTTCTGAGTTTGGTTTAATCCATGCTCGTGTGACTGTTGAAGTGCGTTGGTTACAAGCGCTTGCAAACCACCCGGAAATTACTGAAGTACCGGCGTTTTCAGGCGAAACTAATGCAGCGCTTGATGCGATTGTGAGCGATTTTTCTGAAGATGATGCCAATCGCATCAAAGAGATCGAACGCACCACTAACCACGACGTTAAAGCGGTTGAGTATTTCCTGAAAGAAAAAATCGCTGGTATCGAAGAACTTAAAAATGCCGGTGAATTCATTCACTTTGCATGTACGTCTGAAGATATTAACAACCTGTCACATGCCTTGATGCTGAAAAGCGGTCGTGATGTACTGGTTGAGTCTATGCAGCAAATCATTGATTCAATCGTTGCACTTTCTGAAAAGCATGCAGACCAGCCAATGTTGTCTCGTACTCATGGTCAAACTGCAAGCCCGACGACTTTGGGTAAAGAAATGGCGAACGTGGCTTACCGTCTTGCACGTCAAATCAAACAGTTCAAAAATGTTGAGCTACTGGGCAAAATCAATGGTGCAGTAGGTAACTACAATGCGCACTACTCTGCTTACCCAGACATCAACTGGCCTGCGCATTCACAAGCATTTGTAGAGTCTTTGGGTCTAGACTTCAACCCGTACACCACTCAAATCGAGCCACATGACTATATGGCTGAACTGTTTGATGCGCTACGTCGTTTCAACACTATTCTGATCGATTTTAACCGTGACATTTGGGGCTATATCTCTCTTGGTTTCTTCAAGCAAAAACTAAAAGAAGGCGAAGTTGGTTCTTCAACCATGCCACACAAAGTTAACCCAATTGACTTTGAAAACTCTGAAGGTAACTTGGGTATTGCCAATGCTGTACTTGCACACCTTGGCGAAAAACTGCCAATTTCTCGCTGGCAGCGTGACCTGACTGACTCTACTGTGCTTCGCAACATGGGTGTTGGTTTTGCGCAAAGCTTAATTGCTTTTGAAGCTTGTTCTAAAGGTATTGGCAAACTTGAGTTGAACGCTGCGCGTATTAATGAAGATTTGGATAATGCCCAAGAAGTATTGGCTGAGCCTATTCAAACTGTAATGCGTCGTTACAACGTTGAAAAACCATACGAAAAACTAAAAGCCCTGACTCGTGGTCAAGCCATGACTCGCGACATGATGGTTGATTTCGTAAATGGTAACGAGTTGGAAGCTGTTCCTACTGCTGACCGTGCGCGTTTAGCGGAAATGACGCCTGCATCATATACAGGTAATGCTGCTGATCAAGCTAAACAAGTAGCTGAGCTGATTGCTAAAATCTAATTTGCAATAAGACGAAAAGGCGAAGCTCAGGCTTCGCCTTTTTATTTATAATGTGTTTTATTCTAAAAAAGATATTTTATAATAACGACATGATTGATCATCGACTTTCCGCCAAACATTACACAAGCCTGAGCATTTTAATTCTGGCGATTTTGCTTGCCAGTATTCGTCCTTTAGAACTGGAAGCTTATCTTTTGCATCAGGCAGGCACAGTTTTCATGACCATCATGCTGCTCATCTGCCTGTATAAAATCGGCCTGAATTTTTTAAGTTTTAATTTATATATTCTTTTTCTGATTGTTCATGTGATTGCTGCACACTATCTATATTCTTATGTGCCTTATAACCAGTGGATTGAACAGATTTTTGGCTTTAATCTGAATGAAGCGATGCACTGGTCACGTAATATGTTCGACCGATTTGTCCATCTGGCCTACGGATTATTACTTTATCCAATTTTCCATCGCCTGTTTCAGGTCTGGTTGCCACAGCAAAAACCTGTGGTCATTTTCCTGCTGGTGATTCAGTTCGTGGTGGCCAGCAGTATGATCTATGAGTGGCTGGAATGGCTGATTGCCATTGGTTTATCTCCCGAGGAAGCTGAAAACTATAATGGACAACAAGGTGACATGTGGGATGCACACAAAGACGTCTTGCTTGCTACGATTGGTGCAGCGGTAACAGGCGGTCTGCAGTTGATACCGAAAAATCAAAAAATTCCACTGAAGTGAGCTTTAAAATTCATTCAAGATCAATTGAATTAAAGTTTTGGATCACGCATTTGTACCAAGTTTGCATTGGCTTTACTTAAGCTTTCCATGACTTTATTCATGACAGTGGGTACCAGTGAATCAGCAATTTGCGCTGCTTGCAGGCCCAGTTTTTCACCCAAAGTTGGTTTCTTGCGGGTCTGGATGGAATAGATATCATGTTGGGGCAACAAGTTGAGCAGGTATTCATCTGAGGTTTGCAGTTTATCCACCAGATTTAGATCCAACGCATCCCGGCCATACCAATGCTCACCGGTTGCCACTTTTTCAATATTCAGCTGTGGGCGATACTTTTCAACGAAATGTTTAAATAAAGCATGTGTTTGCTGTAATTCTTCTTCAAACTTGGCCTTACCCTCTTCGGTATTTTCACCAAACATAGTCACGGTACGTTTGTACTGTCCTGCGGTATAGAGTTCAAAGTCGATTTTATTGTCTTTCAGCAGGCGGTTAAAGTTGGGGACTTGAGCAACCACACCAATTGAACCGACAATCGCGAATGGTGCAGAAATAATTTCATTGGCGATACACGCCATCATATAACCGCCACTAGCGGCCACTTTATCGACACAGATGGTCAGATGAAAACCTGCCTCGCGTAAACGTACCAGTTGAGCTGCTGCAAGTCCATAACCATGAACCATGCCGCCCGGACTTTCCAGACGCACTACAACACGGTCACGACCGGCTTTGGCTGTGGCCAGAAGCAAGGTAATTTCTTCACGCAAGCCTTCTACCGCAGAAGCCGCCATATCGCCTTTAAAATCGAGTACATAGATTTTTTGATTGGTTTTCTTACGCGCACGCGCTTCTTTTGACAGTTGTTGCGATAACTGTAAAAGTTCCAGTTTAGAGCCAGTAGTTTGCGCTATTTTTTTTCGTTGTTCATTGATACGCGCATTGAGATGACTAATACGGATTTCAGCGGACAGTTTCGGAGTATGAAATAACATAAAAAATCTATTCTCTATTTAATTCGGATTTATTCCTTTAGATTAGGTCAATTTCGGTTTTTTTCAACTTTATTTCGAGAATTATTACGATTATCACCATCTATTTCACCTATAAAAAAAGAGCCTTGCGGCTCTTCTTGAAGTCTTGGATCAACCAAAACGCCCGGTAATATAGGCTTCAGTCAACTGATGATCTGGCTGGGTAAAAACTTTCTCGGTCGAGTTGACTTCAATCAGATCACCCAAATGGAAATACGCAGTACGATCCGATACACGTGCTGCCTGTTGCATGGAGTGAGTTACAATCGCGATAGTATATTGCGTCGAAAGCTCAGAAATCAGCTCTTCCACTTTGGCAGTTGCAATCGGATCGAGTGCCGAACACGGTTCATCCATCAAAATGACTTCCGGGCTGACTGCAATGGTACGTGCGATACACAGACGTTGCTGCTGACCACCCGATAAACCTGTTCCCGGCTGGTTTAAACGATCTTTCACTTCTTCCCATAAACCAGCTTTACGCAAGCTACCTTCTACAATTTCTTCAAGATCGTACTTGTCACGCGCCAAACCATGGAGTTTTGGACCATAGGAGACATTATCGAAGATTGATTTCGGGAATGGGTTCGGCTTCTGGAAAACCATACCAACCTGTGCACGTAGCAAGACCACATCTAGGTTTGGATCATAAATATCCTGATTGTCCAGCATGACTTTACCGGTCACACGGCAGCTATCAATGGTATCGTTCATGCGGTTTAAGGTCCGCAGAAAGGTCGATTTACCACAGCCTGATGGCCCAATAAAAGCAATCACTTCATTTTCATAAATATTCAGGTCAATACCTTTAATCGCTTCCGCTTCACCATAGTACACATGCACATCAGAAGTACTAAGTTTCACATTCGTCGACTTCGCATCTTTTTTGCTGCTGCTCTGCGTATCGAACTGGGAAACAAACGGAGTTGCTGGCTTTTGAGTCGCCTCATCCGAGGTGAATTGTGTCTGTTGTGGATTCACGATTTGATCCTTTTTTAAGGAATTTTGAATAACAGTTGTGTTCATGATTCTGCCCCTATTACCAACGGACTTCAAATTTCTTACGTAACCAGATGGCCAGGCTGTTCAAGCTGATCATCATTGCCAGAAGTACAATAATTGCTGCTGCAGTACGCCCTTCAAAGAAGTTACGCAATTCATTGCCTTGCCATAAGAAAATCTGCACCGGTAAAGCCGTTGACTGATCAAATGGAGTGGCTGGAACGCTGGCAACAAAAGCACTCATCCCGATTAATAATAATGGTGCGGTTTCACCCAAAGCTTGTGCAACTCCAATGATTGCGCCCGTCAAAATACCCGGTAAAGCCAAAGGCAAGACATGATGGAATACTGTCTGGATGCGGGAAGCACCGAGGCCCAAAGCTGCCTGACGAATCGAAGGTGGAACCGCTTTAAGTGATGCGCGTGTGGTGATGATTACAGTCGGTAAGGTCATCAGACTCAGCACCAGACCACCCACCAATGGTGCTGACAGTGGCAAATGCATCCAGCCAATGAAGATCGCTGCACCCAATAGACCGAAGACAATTGAGGGAACGGCTGCCAGGTTGTTGATATTGACTTCGACCACATCGGTAATCCAGTTTTTCGGTGCAAACTCTTCCAGATAGATCGCAGAGGCCACCCCGATTGGAATCGAGATAAAGATCACGATCATCATCATGAACAGTGAGCCCATGAAGGCACCTGCCAAGCCAGAAGTTGCTGGTGAGCTGCGCGAATCAGGACTGGTGAAAATATTGGTATTGAAACTATTTTCAATCACACCAGAGGCTTTCATCTCATCCGCCACCTGGCGCACTTCAGGACTGAGCTGCTGCTGTTCATCGGGAAGATCACGGTCAATATTTCCCGCTAGCCAGACATCGACATTGGCATCCGCCAGAATTTTCACTTCCTTGCTTTGACCGACCAGACTTGGATCATTCATGACCATGTCACGCAAACGATACGCCTCAGAACTAGTATATAAAGAACCCAGTTCATCACGCTGGCTTTCCAGCTTGCTGTCTTTGGCGATCATGCCATTGATAATCAGGGCATCCCAATCCACCATTCCGACTTCGGTCTGCCACGCGATAAAGCGATCTTCAAACTGTGCTGGAGATTCTCCTGCTGCTGGCTTCGGTTTTGGACCAATATCCACAATGGCTGGATCGAAATGAATCGGCAAACTCATGCTGCTTTGCCAGAATGCAGGCAAACCTTTGGATAAAATACTCCCGAACAGCAATACCACAAAGAACAGACCTGCCAGTACCGCAGAGAAACCAAATAAACGGAAGGTTTTTTCTTTACGATGACGTCGTGCCAAAGAGCTTTGAATGGTCTTCTTACGCTTTTTACGCAGCTCGGCGGCGATGGATGGATCAATACGCTGATCCACAGGCGTTGTATTTGAAGTACTCATTAGTCGTATTGCTCACGATATTTACGCACGATGATCAGTGCAACAATGTTCAAACCTAAGGTAATGACGAATAGCGTCAATCCTAGTGCAAAAGCCACCAATGCTTGCGGACTAGCAAAATCAGTATCGCCAGTTAACTGATTCACGATGGTAATCGTGACCGTAGATACGGCTTCAAGCGGATTGGCATGCAACTGCGGGCTGTTCCCGGCTGCAAGAACCACGATCATGGTTTCACCAATTGCACGCGATGCAGCCAAGAGGAATGCACCAATAATACCCGGCAAGGCTGCCGGTAAAACCACCTGACGGATCGTTTCAGATTTAGTCGCACCCAATCCCAAAGAACCATCACGTAAGGCACGCGGCACCTGAGTAATGATGTCATCTGACAGAGAAGATACGAACGGAATAATCATGATGCCCATGACCAGACCGGCGGTCAGCGCGCTGGTGGCATTAATTTCGAGTCCGACCAGAGC
>AMFJ01007837.1_pt1 | contig 13147 bp, 13 predicted proteins | sample 427208 | NCBI WGS metagenome assembly AMFJ01 (sample SAMN02954298, study PRJNA114691) | groundwater metagenome | biome: aquatic; feature: subsurface aquifer; material: sediment; isolation source: subsurface aquifer sediment | place: USA: Rifle, CO | collected 2008-08
GTGAGGTAATGACGCATCATCCTGAGTGTTGCACTCCGGAAGATATTGTTAATGTTGCTGTTGATATTATGAAAGATATGAATTGCGGCAGTGTCCCTGTTATAGATTCTCACGAAACAGGCAGACTCGTTGGAATAATTACAGACAGAGATATTTGTCTGTATGTTGTAGGAAACGATCTTACGCCGTCCAATGTGTCAGCCAGAGACTGTATGACTTCAGACCCTGTTACCTGTGGGCCTGATGATTCTGTAGAATCTGCAATGAACTTAATGGAAGATAATCAAATAAGACGTATTATTATAGTTGATGATGATAACAAAGTTGCAGGTATAATAGCGCAGGCAGATTTAGCTGTAAGAAGCGATGAAGAACCATTTAAAATATATAAATTTCTCGAAGAAGTTTCTGAACCTGCCATGTCAACAAGATAAGGTTAATATTACCACTTAACTTATGTTACCGACTGAAGTCTTAGGAGCACTACTCAAGATAATATGGAGGTAGTATGGGGACAATAAAAACAAGAAATGCCATATTTTTATCAGCAGGCAGTTTAACACTGGCAAGCATCTTACTATCAAGATTCAACAAACGCTGGTTATTATTAGGTGGACTTACCGGTGTAGCTCTAGTACAGGCTGGTTTTAGCGGATTTAGCTTTATTGCTTATATGCTTGAAAAACATGGCATTACAAGGCCTGATTATGGGCATTATGAAGAAGAAAGATTAAAAAATATTCATAAATTCAGGGTAATCAAGAAAATGAGAAAAATCAGAAGAGAAATTCAAAATCAAATTAAAGAAGCCGAAATTGGTAAAGGAGTCTAGTTTTAAAGTTTGATTATTTCACCAAAAGAAGCTATAAAACTACAAAAAGAGCTTGCTGATAAAATTATTGAGCAGAATATGTTCGAAAAAATAGATTATATAGCAGGTGTTGATGTAAGTCAGCCTGCTTTTATGCAGCAAGGAATCCTTTATGCTGCAGTTTGTATTTTGTCTTTTCCCGAACTTGAACTTGTTGAACAGGTTCACCATTTTCAGGAAACTGATTTTCCGTATATCCCCGGGTTGCTTGCTTTTAGAGAAGCACCGGTTATTATTAATGCGCTTGAAAAAGTAAAAACCAAGCCGGATATTATTATAGCTGACGGACATGGGATCAGTCATCCTAGAAAACTGGGTATAGCAAGTCATATTGGTGTTTTGACAGGACATATAACTATAGGTTGTGCTAAATCAATATTAGTAGGAAAACCTGAAAAAGAGCTTCCACCTAAGAAAGGAAGTTATGTTCCATTGATTTATCATAATAAAATTATTGGGAATGTGCTTCGTACAAAGGATAAAGTTAATCCTGTCTATGTATCTATAGGCAATAAAATAACTCTTGACAAGGCAACAGAAATAGTTTTAGCCTGTACGACTAAATACAGACTGCCTGAGCCAACAAGACTGGCACATCAATATGCAAACTATGCAAGAAAGAATAATCTTAAATCATAAAAGGTTATATATCATCCTTTGGCTTCGCCTAATAATCTCAATATCGCTGCATTGTCATCCCGGACTTGATCCGGGATCTATTCAATGTTGTAATTATGCACCAATTCAAAATTCTCTTTTTTTTCTTATGTTCATTTTTTCTTTTTACCGCAACAAAAAGAAAAAACGAACCAAAAAAGAAAAACCCGCTGATTATTACGGCTGCTAGGAACTTATATTATTATATTAATAAATGACGCACCAAACTCGCCTTCTCGTTGGTCAGGCTCAAACAGGTGGTGCTAATGATTTTTTCAGCGTTCCTGCATCCGTAAGTCGTTATTTAATCTATATAGATCAGTTTTTGCTATCGTTATTTAAGGTTGGATTCTTGGTAAATATTCTTTTGCTTGATAATCATATTCCTGATTAATTTCTTCATTACAAGTATTACATTGCCATTCCCTGATGGTTTCATAGGCATGTGTAAGTTTTAATTTTCCATTATGACAAGCAGGACATTTATATGGATCATGTTTTTCTTCAAGAATTTTTACTCTATCTTCCACTTGCTCTATTTTAAAAGGAAGTTTTATTATATCTGCCCACTGAGATATTTTTTCAAGTTCGTTTAATATATTCATATGATACTCCTTAATTTAGTGGATTAAGCCAAAATTATTTTAGTACAACAAATTGATAATGCTAAAATACTTACTTTTGTCTAAAATTCTTCCAGATAAAATGTATAGAGATTCCTATTACCATCAATAGCAAAATTGCACTCAATGTTGGTGAATTTCCTATGCTAACTGTTATTTTTGCAAAGTATTTAAAGAAAAAATCTCCTATGAACTTTCCTGTAATTACTATAAGTAATGCTAATACAAAGAAAGTAAGAATAATTTCCATAGGACTTTTACGAATTTCTACGTGACCGCCTGTTTCTTTAAAATATTTATCATATTTTGCTTTTTTCTTAGGATTAGAGAGTATTTTATAAGCTTCTTTTATCTGGCTTAGCCTTCTTTTTGCCTGAATTTTATCTTCCAGATCACTGTAATTTTTAGGACTGTAAAACTTAAATAAAGCTTTATGTGCTGCTTCTATTACTTCCAGACCAGAATCAGGATGGATTTCTAAAATATCATAATAGTTTTTCATAAGTATCCAGAGCTTAAGTACTGATTTGATTTTATCATATCCTAAACATCAAGGACAGTGAAAAAAACAATTCTATATTTGTAATAAAATTGAATTATCTTAGTAAAACTTATTTGCTTATCTATAGATAATAGCAATATAAAGGAAAATTATCATGTCAACAGAATTATTAAGCGCGTTTAATTACTCTGAAACAGATAGTAAAACAAGACATAAAGCATTAAATGATGTTAAAGAAGTTTGTAAAACCTGTATTAAGTGTGATCTTTCAAAATCAAGAACACAGGTTGTGTTTTCAGATGGCAATCCTGAGGCAAAGTTAATGATAATTGGTGAAGCCCCGGGGAGAAATGAGGATGAGACAGGTATTCCGTTTGTTGGCAGGGCAGGTAAGCTGCTTGATAAAATACTGGAGTCGCAGAATATTACAAGAGAAAAAGATGTATATATCTGTAACACTGTAAAATGCCGCCCCCCGGAAAACAGAGTTCCTACTGATGGTGAAAAAGCGGCCTGTAGAGTTTATCTTGATGCACAGATTCAACTTATTCGACCAAGATTAATTTTATTGGCAGGAGCTACAGCTGTTAAATCCATGCTTGATACAAAAGCTCCAATATCAAAAATCAGAGGACAATGGTTTGACGGACCTTTTGATTCAAAAATTATGCCGATATTTCATCCTTCTTACCTACTGCGTTATGATTCAGAAGAACCTGATACTCCTAAATGGTTAATGCGTCAGGATATTCAGGAAGTAAGAAGTGTTCTTGATTCTTTATAGATAATTTCAGCCATTACAGGTGGACTTTATAACTACTTTGTAATATTTTCAAAATCTTATTTTATGCTAAAAATCTCTCTAATAGTGACTTGTAGACCTTCTGCCTAAATATTAAACTTCTCTTTTAGCAACCTGTGCCAAATTCTGCTAGAATGTACTAAAAGTTTACTTGAAATAATTAGCAAAAATTATTATTAAACTAAAATGGAGATTGGCCTAATATGGAGTTTGATCAAATAAAGGGTGGATTAGAAGACCATTTAGTAGAATCAAAAAATAAAATTGAACACTTAACAACAATGATACAGACTCTTACTGATAGTAAGAAAACCACTAATGGAAATGATATCTTAAATAGAATCGAATCTAAATTAGATATTGTAGCTGAAGCTGGTTCAAGTGAATATATTGATGCTTTTTTAAGTGAGCTAAAAGCTGATTTAGAAGAAAAACAAAGTCTTCTTGATTCTAAAGTAACATCTATAGAAAGCTTAACAAGCCAAATAACAGATCTTTTACAAGAAAAATCATTGAATCAATCTTCACAACAGGAATTTAACTCTTTTAGATCAGAAATAGGTAATTTATCAAAAGAATTATCCAATATTCAGGAAAATATTAATTTCGTTAATAATCAAATAGCTGAACTTAACAAAAATAGCCAGCAGACTAACAATATAGTATGTAATATAAGTGATAAACAGGCTCTGGAGTACATAAAATCTGCCACAGACTCCTTAGATCTTAACATAAACGCTACTTTATCAGCATTATCAATATTAGATTTAAAAGTTAAAACCATCTCTGAAAACTTAGAAAAGATCTCTTCTCTTGATAATATTAATTTAATTAAAGATGACATGACTCAAGTAGCCGTTAAAATCAATGGATTGCTTGAAATTGTAAAGGCATCCTCTACTGTTAGTGATGTTGAAGATATTAAAGACGAAATAACATTTGTAAGTGCCAAATTTACAGAGCTGCAAAATCACCTTGATCCGTCAATAAATAGTATTAAAGAAAGCTTAAATGAATTATTTAATCATACATCTACAGATGGAATAAAACATGATCTGTCAAATATTGGAGAGCAGCTATCTAAACTAGTTGAAAACAATCAACATGCTGATAATGTTGATTTAATTAAAAATGATGTAAACGTAGTATCAGAAAAAATTAATGGATTATATGAAAAATTAGCGGAAATATCTAATGCTCAGGATGTTGAGCAGATTAAGGATGAGCTAAATAATGTAAATTGTAAATTTGGTGAATTACAAGAGCATATAATATTCTCAATAAATCAGTTAAAAGAAAATATTAATGAAACATATAGTCAAGAACTAAAAAATGAACTAAATAATACTACAAGTAATATCGCTGATAAATTCGAAGATGTAAAAAATGAAGTTTCCTCTGTTCAACAAGGAATTAATGATTTAAGCAGCGCATTATCTTTTGTAGCTTCAAAACTTCCTGAGCTCGAACATACTGTAAACTCTTTAAGCGTAAAGGGAGATATTGAGGAATTAAGAAATTCAGTAAATGATTTATTCCTTAAGGATGATACAAAACCTCTTATTAATGGTTTAGAGCAAATTCAATCAAGAATTGGTGAATTAGAATCCCTAACAAAGAATAATTTTGAACCAAAGTTAACTAAAGTTCAGGATGATTTTTATATATTTCAGGATAAACTAAACATTTCAATATCAAGCTTAATCAAGCCTATAAATGAAGAATTAATGCATCTTAATGAGAAAACCCTTGATCTTAAAGAGTATTTTACTTTCCAGCAAAATAATGGAAAAGAATATAAAGATGAATTAGCAGTTGTAGCAGAACGATTTAATGATATTTGGACCAGCGCAGGTTTAACTATCGATAAATTAAATGATCAGGTTCTGATTAATGAGGAAAGCATTGATAAATTCCAGAATACAGTAAAACGCTTCTTCGATATATCAGAAGATACAAACATAGTAATTACTAATGTTCTGAAAAAAACCACAGACATTAATACAAGCTTAAGTGATGTGAATGATAGATTAGTAAATAAGCTTGATAAAATTAGCGGTAATCTGGATATTGAATCTCAGAAAATACAAAATTGTATTAATGAGAACAATACCGGACTCACTGATAAATTAACCTCAATGATTGAAGCTGATTTAAACTTTTTAAGATCAGATATTATTGAATTTAGGGATAAACAGGAAAAAGTTTTACAGGAGAATGTTACTAGTCAGGAAAGTATCCAGAATAGTTTATCAAACCTGCATTTTTCCGTTACTGATTCAGCAGATTCACTTGTTAAAAAGATAAGTGATCTAGCTTTAGAACTTTATAAGCTAAATGATTCATCCTCCGAAACAGGCTCCAATACAGAAGTTATTAAGGATGCATTGGTGCAAATTGCAGGATGGATTGATAGCGCACAAGAACTACTTACTGAAACCAGCAGTAATGTTCAAGAAATCAAAAAAAATAATGAAATTAAGAAAGTTTTGACTGAGTTAATTATATTAAAAGAAAATCTTGATAAAAATTCTACTAACCTTGGGGGTATATCCACAAGAATAGAAAATAATCTTTCTGAAACCAGAGATGAGATTAAAGCATCTTTAAATGTTATTAGAAAGAGACAGGAATATGATTTTGATAACATTAATACTAACATTTCAGGTATTTCTCAGGAGTTATTTACTATAACTCAATCATTTACAGGTTTTGAAAATAAGATTAAACAGGATATTCAGTTGTTAAATAGTTCTATTTCTGACAAATTAAAGTCACAAAAAGAAGCTTATCCTGTTGAAAAGCTGGAAGAAAATATTGAAGCAAGTTTAACCCATATAAAAGATAATATTAATGTTGAACTTAAGAAAATAAGTAGCAAGTTTAATACACTTGAATCGAATCTCGAAAATATTGAAGAAAAGCTTAACAAGCTTGAAACAAAGCTATCTTTAAATAATGATGATCAGGAAGTAAAGCAGATTCTTGAATTTATCGCAGGACAGGTAACAGCAGCTAATGAAAGCGGTAAGGGAACAGGTTTAGTTCTTAAAAAAATATCGAATTTAGAAAAGCGAATGGCTGAACTTGATACCAGCTTAAAAAAAGTAGCTGATTTTCTTGATGCAGAATAATATAAAAAAGCTCTGGTAATTCGGGGCTTTTTATAAATGGAATAGCGATGAAGCATAAAACAAAAGTAAAATTAGGACTTTTTACGATAATATTAGCTGTACTATTATCAGGTATTCAGTTTTTTTTATTCAATTTTAAATTATTAAAAAACGAGATAAGGCTTTATCCTGATTATCCTGATAAAAATGAATTCAGCAAATATGAACAGCAGTTTAGTGCTGTAAAAAAGGCGCTACCCCCTTATGGTTCAATAGGCTATATTACTGATGATAAGATAAGGGCTTTTAATAAAGATTCAGATTATTTTATAGCACAATATCTGCTTGCACCATTAATAGTACTTAATTCTGCTGATCAGGAATATGTGATAAGCAAATTTTACTATCCGATTAAGCCTGAAATTTATAAAAAATATAAGTTAGTTAAGGACTTTGGTGATGGAATAATCTTGTTTAAGAGAGTTGATAGCTAATGCTTTTATGTATTTTATCAATTTTAATATCTGTATTAACAGGCTTTTTGCTGGTTTTGCTTCTTTGGCCTGAGCAAAAAACAATATTTTCTAATTTTTTACTCAAGCTTTCTTTAGCTGTCGGACTAGGTTTTGGGGGTTCTTCCTGTTTGTTTTTCTTTTGGAAGATAACAGGTCTATCCTTTAAATGGCATGTGATTGCAGAGATATTTTTAGTTATATTTTTATTTTATTTGTTTAAAAAACGAGATCCTGCTGATAATTCTGAAATTTTACCAATCTCTAATGCAGATAAATCTTTCTGTCATAAAATTTTCCAGGCAGGTTTTTGGATTATGCTTTCTCTTTCAACAACCTTTTTTATCCAGATATCATTACAGTTTCCGCATGGAGAAAGAGATGCTTTTACAATCTGGAATGCACATGCAAAATTTTTATTTAGTAATAAGTATTGGATGGATGGTTTTACTAATGATATGCTCTGGTTCCACCCTGATTATCCCTTGCTTTTACCGGGAATAATTGCCAAATTCTGGAATTATATAGGACATGAATCAGTAATTATACCGGTGATAATAGCTTTCTTTTTTACTTTTGCTACGGTTGCATTATTATTTTCTTCTATTTCAATTTTTCGAGGTAAAGGACAGGGTTTTTTAGCTGCATCGCTTTTATTAGGTATTCCTCTTTTTATTAAATACGGGGCATCACAATGCGCAGACGTGCCAATAGGCTTTTTTATATTGGCAACAATAGTTTTACTGAGTTTAAATAAAAACAACTATAAATTGCTGATTTTAGCCGGCATTATGGCTGGATTTGCCGGGTGGATGAAAAATGAAGGGTTGTTGTTTATTTTTTCAACTGTTATTGCTTATTTTGTTGTAACTCTTTTAAAAAAAGGCTGGAAAACATCCATAAAACAGCTGTTATTCTTTATATCCGGTATTTTGCCTGTATTGGCAGTAATTGTCTACTTTAAAATACAGTTTGCTCCCCCAAGCGACATATTTTTATTCCAGAATCCGGAACAAATTATCATGAAATTAACAGATTTCTCAAGATATTTTGTGACATTAAGCGCGTTCATTGGTGCTATTTGTTCTATGGGTGGGTTTATTGCTCCAATTTTACTATTGATATATCCATTTTTAATGGGGACAAAAATAAGTATTGAGACTAAATCCAGTATACTTTTAGCATTTGTTATAATGTTTTTGATATTAACGGGTTATTTCTTTATTTATATCATTACGCCTTATGACCTTAACTGGCATATCAAGACTTCTATAAACAGATTATTTGTCCAGTTATATCCAGCATTTATATTTTTATACTTTATGATAGTGCGTTCTCCGGAAGATATATCTTGATATTATTTATTCGGTTATATTTTTTACTTTTTCCTGACTCAAGTATTCATCAGTATGTACAATTTTCTTTTCTTTGTCTTCTTCTGTAGGCAAACCATTGGGCAAGATATAAGTATGATATTTACCATTTTCTCTAAGTTCCAGATGATCAACATTATTTTTCATATCAGGTTCATCTTGAGGAGTTATAAGAATATATTCTCCCTGATTTAAAGTTTTTGCTTTCTGATGTTCAGGATCGCTTTTTACTAAAAGATTTCCCAAAGAGGTATCTACCCATGCATAATAATCACTGTTATCCAAAACCAGGATTTTATGTTGGTGAGTGGTTTCAAAAGCTTCATAGTTTCCTTTTCTTTTTAAATCTATACTCATTTTTAAATCCTCCCTCTTATTACCTTATAGGATAAAGTTTAAATTATCTGAAGAATTTTTCGAGCCCCAAAATAATAAATTATCTGTTAGCACTTTAGTTTAATTGTGCTATTACAATAACTAAATGGCTAAGTCACATTAGTCCTTTAATCTGAAATAATACTTGAATCTAGATATAAGGAAAAAACAAAAATTTTTTACGTACCATTGTCATCACGAGGGCTTTAGCCCGTGGCGATCCAAAATTATACTTGTAGGGTGCGCATTGCGCACCAGCATCAAATTAATTACTTATAAAAAGAAAATCAATGAATCAATCTACTAGATATAACTTACTAACAAAGGCATTTTAATTATGCATGAATTTCCTCCGGGTTTAACCTGGTTTAATGTAGAAAAACCGCTAAAAATGATTGATTTAATTGGAAAAGTCGTTCTTATCGACTTTTGGACTTATTCCTGTATCAACTGTATAAGAATGATTCCATTCTTAAAATACTGGTATGACACTTATAACAAGTATGGTTTTGAGATAGTAGGAATTCATGCTCCTGAATTTGGCTTTGAAAAAGACTCCTTAAATGTCGAAAATGCTATTAAGAATTATGATATTCCTTATCCTGTAGTGCTAGACAATAATCATAGATTGTGGACTGTATATGACAACAGATATTGGCCTGCTCATTACCTGCATGATGCTATAGGAAAACTCAGATATACTCATTTTGGTGAAGGAGAGTATGAAAAAACAGAACAAATGATAAGGAAGCTCCTTGAGGAAAAGGGTGTAAGGATCGAAGAGCCTATGATTCCTATTAAAGTTCCTGTGGATTTCACCAAAATAGGCTCATCTGAGACTTATCTTGGTTATGGGAGAATGGTTGGGTTTGCAAGCCCTGAAGAATTAAAACATAATACTCCTCAATATTATTCGATCCCTCCTGAAATTAAGAAAAATAGGGTGTATTTTGAAGGAATGTGGAAAGTTGATATTGATAAATCAACGCTGGAAAAACCTGAAGGAAAGATTGCTTACAGATATTCCGCTAATAAAATAAACCTTGTTATGGGATCAAATCACCCGGTTAAGGCATTGGTTCTTATTGATGGAGAAAAGTTGCAAATTGGTAACAAGGGTGACGATATTGACGAAAACGGATATTTAAACATTCAGGAATACAAGCTATATAACCTGATAAATACCCATAATTACTATGAAGTTCACACATGTAAAATCATTTTCTTTGATGCTGGAATTGAGGTTTTTGCTTTTACGTTCGGATAATAAGTACAAATAGAGTTGCGAAGACTTAGCCTAAAGCAATTCAGATTGTAGGGTGCAGAATTCTGCACCTTTTTCCTGCTGATATTAAAAAAATACCTTTTAATATATAATAATAATGGCTAGGTTAAAACGGACGGATAAAACAAAATATGACTTTTAGATTTTTAACATCCGGTGAGTCTCACGGCACGTGCCTTACAACTATTATAGAAGGGGTTCCTGCTGGATTTGAATTAAAAGCAGAATATATAAACGAACAATTACATAGAAGACAGCAAGGATACGGCCGAGGCGACCGTATGAAAATCGAACAGGATAATGTTATTATAAATTCAGGTGTACGGCATGGTATCACTACAGGTGCTCCTGTTTGTCTTGTTATTGAAAATAAAGACTGGGAAAACTGGCAGGTGCCAATGGCAACTCAACCTATTGAGTCTATTCCAATGAATGTCGATTTAATTCAGCAAAAGAAAATCACACACGTAAGGCCGGGACATGCTGATCTTCCGGGTGCTTTAAAATATAACCATCAAGATATCAGGGATGTTCTTGAAAGATCAAGTGCCAGAGAAACAGCTATGAGAGTTGCTGTTGGTGCATTTGCTTCTGCTATTCTAAAGAATTTTAATATTGAGACATTCAGTCATATACTAAGAATTGGCTCTATAGGGGTAAACTCCGAGTCGTATTCCGATAACTATACTATAACTAAAGAATTTGCCGAAAAATCTGAAGTCAGATGCGCGGATTATGCAGCATCTTTAGCTATGAAAAAAGCTATAGATGATGCAAAAGAAGCCGGAGATAGCTTGGGCGGTATTTTTGAGGTTATTGCTCTAAATGTCCCCGTTGGTCTTGGCAGTTTTGTTCATTGGGATAGAAGATTAGACGGTTTAATAGCTCAGGCAATAATGAGTATCCCTGCTATTAAATCTGTAAATATTGGACTTGGCAAGGCTTCTGCTCAAATACCGGGATCAAAACTCCATGATGAAATATATCCTAAAGATTCAAACTCAAAAGAATATCAAAGAAAAACTAATCACTCAGGTGGAATTGAAGGAGGAGTAAGTAATGGTAGTCCAATAATTGTCAGGGCAGCTATGAAACCTATTCCTACTCTTAAAAAGCCTCTTAAATCCATAAATCTGGAAAACGGAAAAGAGCACGTAGCTCACTATGAAAGATCTGATGTCTGCGCCGTTCCTGCTGCTGGAATAGTAGGTGAGGCAATGCTTAATATCGTTTTAGTAAAAGCTTTCCTGGAAAAATTTGGCGGGGATAGCCTTGCTGAAATAAAAGCAAATTACGAAAATTACTGTAATATATATCAAAACAGATAAATTATAGAGAAATATGGCAAAAAACATTGTATTAACAGGGTTAATGGGATCAGGAAAAAGCACAGTCGGAAGCTTAATTGCTCAAAAGCTGGGTAAAATTTTTGTTGATACAGATAAATTAATAGAAGAAGATGCCCAAATAAATATTAACGAAATATTTGCACAATATGGAGAAGCTTATTTCAGGGAATTAGAAGCAAAAATAATTAAACGAGTCAGCCCGAATTCAGACCAAGTCATCTCAACTGGAGGAGGTACACTAATAAATCCAGATAATCTCAAAAACCTAAAAGATAATGGAGCATTGTTTTATTTAAAAGCTTCTGCAAAAACGCTTTTTGAAAGAATCAAAAATGAAAATAACAGGCCTCTTTTAAAGAATAATGATCCATTATCAACTTTAGAGAAGCTATTAGAAAAAAGAGAAGAGTTCTATAATCAGGCAGACTTCATAATTAATACTGAAAATAAGCAAATTGACCGAATAGTTAGTGAGATTATAGAAAAATACAGAGATAATAATGAATGAAATTGTAAAAGTTGAAATTCCTGCTGAAGAATCAAGAAGTTATCCAATCATTATCGGGGAAAATATTCTTGATAACATTGGAGAACAGGTAAAAGCCTATTCAAAAGCAAGTAAAATTCTGATAATAACTAATGAAACCATATTTCCCTTATTTGGGAAAAGGGTGAAAAACTCTCTCGAAAAAGAGAATTTGGAAACCGAATTTTTCATCCTTAAAGATGGAGAGAAATATAAAGATAATAAATCGCTAGAATTAATATGGTCAAAAGCTATTGAATGTAGGTTAGAAAGAAAAGATGCAATATTAGCTTTAGGTGGGGGAGTAATAGGAGATATTGCAGGATTTGCAGCTGCTACTTATTTAAGAGGAATTGACTTTATCCAGGTACCAACAACATTACTGGCTCAGGTTGACTCATCAGTCGGAGGAAAAGTCGCAATAAATCATGAATTGGGCAAAAACCTGATAGGAGTTTTTTATCAGCCTAAACTGGTTTTTACAGACATTAAAACCCTTCAGGCTTTACCGGTCGAAGAATTAAAAGTCGGACTTGCTGAAGTCTTAAAATACGGCTTTATTGAAGAAAGTTGTAATTTAAAAGAAGAAAAATTAGGCTTAATAGAATATTTACAAGCAAATAAAGACGAAATTTTCTCTTTAAAATCTGATATTATCCAAAAATTAATAAAATACTGCTGTAAACTTAAAGCCGCTGTTGTTAATCAGGATGAAAAAGAAGCCGGATTACGAGCCATATTAAACTTTGGTCATACAATAGGGCATGCCATTGAGAAATGTGCAAATTATAATAATTTTACTCACGGCCAGGGTGTTGCTATTGGAATGAAAGGTGCTTTTTATATCGCTCGTGATAAAGGTCTGGTATCAGAAGATTATCTTAATTCAGCGCTAAATTTGATTGATTTATACGGTTTGGATTATAAAATTCCTCAAAGTTTCAAACCCGATGAGTTAATGGAAGCAATGCTGGTTGATAAAAAGGTTCAATCCAAAAAGATCAGGTTTGTATTGCCAACAAATATTGCTAATGTTGAAATTTTTAGTGATATAAATAAAGACTTAATTAATTTAGCTATAAATAGACTTTATTAAAATAGAAATGTTATAAAATCCAAAACAAAATCTTTCATGGAAAACGTTTTCCATGAAAGATTT
>AMFJ01002964.1_pt1 | contig 13143 bp, 17 predicted proteins | sample 427208 | NCBI WGS metagenome assembly AMFJ01 (sample SAMN02954298, study PRJNA114691) | groundwater metagenome | biome: aquatic; feature: subsurface aquifer; material: sediment; isolation source: subsurface aquifer sediment | place: USA: Rifle, CO | collected 2008-08
ATGGTATGGAATAAAATAGTTTCAAATGGAGAGGTGACTGAGAGGCCGAAAGTACCTCACTGCTAACGAGGCAAGGCTTAACCGCCTTCGAGGGTTCGAATCCCTCCTTCTCCGCATCATAAGAACAGAGTCCCTCAAGGGGCTCTTTTTGTTTGCTGTCCTAGAAGATGTGAATATTTGTGTATGTTGTGTATTGAAGTTATGCACATGTGTGGTACATAACTGAGCATATTTTCTTAAAATGCCTAAAATAAAGCATTTTAATTTTGCAAATGTGTGTATATTGTGTGCATAACTTGAGTATTGTTACACAAGCTCAAAAAATGTATAATGGGGAAATGTTGAATTTAAATTCAAAAACTTTAACGAAAAAACAAAAACGAGTATTCGACTTTATTTGCAGTTGTCTTGAAAGGGATGGTTTTTCACCAACCATTGGTGAGTTGGCAAAATTTTTGGGAGTGTCTTCGCTTCGCACCGTGACTCAATATTTGGAAAGCTTGGAGAAGAAGGGCTTGATTGTTCGCGGTCATCATCAAAGCCGTGGAATTCGTTTGGCGAAATATAATGATATCATGCTGGAGACCGTGACACTTCCAGTTTTAAGCTCGGCAGGTTGCGACAACATGAATGTTTTTGCTGAGCAATCATATGATGAATTCATCACTTTGGATCGAGAATTCTTGAATGGGAACAATCCTGAAAAAGTTGTGGTTTTTCGTGCAATGGGAGATTCAATGAAAGACGGAGGAATTGAAACTGGCGATTTGGTTTTGACCCAGGTCACGACCGACATCAATCAAAAAGACAAAGTGGTGGCAATCGTGGATGGAATGGCGTTGATCAAACAAATCAATTTCACTTCAAATGCTGTGATTCTTTCGCCGATGTCTCATGATTCGCAGTATCGTCCGATCATCATGAAAAGAAATTTCCAGGTTTTTGGAAAAGTGATTGAGGTGATCAAAAATTCATTTGGCTCAGAAGAGTTAGTGTATGAAAACTTATAAAGATCAATACCATGAATAAACAACAAATTATTGATAAAACTGCTGAATTTGCTAAGAATTTTTTTGAAGGAGAAAGTTCTGGGCATGATTGGTGGCACACTGAGCGCGTTTGGAAAATGGCAAAATATCTTGGAAATATTGAAAATGCTGATTTATTTGTTGTCCAATTGGCTGCGCTTTTGCATGATGTTGCAGATTGGAAATTGAATGATGGTGATGAAAAGGCTGGACTTAAAAAGGTGGAAACATGGTTAGAAAAAAATGATATTAAAAAAGATGAGTTGGAACATGTTTTAAAAATTATTGATTGTATGTCATTCAGCAAGGAAACAGAGGGTAAAAAGATTAATACCATCGAAGGTTTTGTTGTTCAAGATGCCGATCGACTGGATGCTATTGGTGCTATTGGAGTTGCCAGAACTTTTGCATTTGGTGGAAGTCGTAATCGCAAGATATATGACCCAGAAAGAAAACCTGAAACAATTGCAACATTTGAGCAATATAAAAATGGAGAAAGTACATCAATAAATCATTTTTATGAGAAAATTTTATTATTGAAAGATCGCCTAAATACAAAAGCAGCTAAGGAGATTGGCGAAAAGCGTCATAAATTTGTGGAATATTATCTCGAGCAGTTCTTTGAAGAATGGGAATGTAGATTTTAATTTTTTAGTACAAATAAAAATGGAAATTTTTGAAAAGAGTTTGGAAATCAAAGGATCGCAGGCAAGTTCAATTCCGACAATGGTTTTGGCATGGTGGAAAGAAATTTCAGTTCAGTCGGGATCGCCAGTGACACCCGGAAAATTGTATGCAGTGGGAAATTACCTGGTTGAACTTGTGAAAAACTCTTTGGGAGATGGAAAAAGTGACGGGAAGGTCACTGCTGTTTTTGACGACGAGAAAATAAAAATCGTGATTGATGATTTTGGAACAGATGAAAAAGAAATCAGTCTCAATGTTTCTGGAAATTATGGAATGAAAGAGGCGATTGAATATGCTGATGATTTCATGGTTGAATTTCATGGTGTGACATATGAAAAAGACAGACGAGGCAAGCTCGAAGAAGTTGATGAAAGCGATCTTTTCAAGGGTTCGCGTGTGACCTTCGTGAAATACAATGTGGCGCCGCCAGCTGAAGAAGATGAACCGCAATTTCATGGTCGCGACTTTGGACAAAGAATGTAAGTAAAATATTAAAAAGACAAATCGTATGCCAGCAGAAAAAATTAGCCTTGAAAATGCCAAGCAGGACAAACTTTTTTATTTTGTTGCCAATGTTGTTGTTTGGCGCCCGAGTGACCAAAAGTGTCTAATTCTCAAAAGGGATGAAAGAGAAAAAGTTCATCCTGGGAGATATGGAGTTCCTGGTGGAAAATTGGAATGGAATGACATGGACCTGGCAAAGCCAACAAGGATAAATGGTGATGTTTTGGACTTCGAAAATGCGATCGAAGATTTGCTAAAAAGAGAATCTTTTGAGGAGGCCGGAATTGAAATTGAAAACGGATTAACATATATCAATAGTGTGGCATTTGTTCGTCCAGATGGCATCCCAGTGATTTTGGCGAAATTTGCAGCCAAATATAAAAGTGGAGAGATTAAATTGGAAAAAGGAGCATTTACAGATTTCGCTTGGGTCAATGTTGAGGAGGTGAAAAGTTATCCCTGTATTGATGGAGTTGCTGGGGAGATAAAAAAGACGATTGAATTGTTCAGCTAATAAATTATGATTGGATTTTTTGACAGCGGATTTGGCGGACTGACTATTTTGAAGGAAGTTGTGAGAACACTTCCTGATTATTCATATGTTTATCTTGGGGACAATGCAAGAACCCCATATGGATCTCGATCTCAAGAGATAATTTATCAATACACCTGTGAAGGTGTGAGTGAGCTTTTTAGGCAGGGTGCAGAATTGGTGGTGCTGGCTTGCAACACATCATCTGCTGTGGCACTTCGAAAAATTCAACAGGAATTTTTGCCAAAATTTCATCCTGATAAAAAAGTTTTGGGAATTATTATTCCTACAGCTGAAGAAATGATGGGATTTGAAAATATAGGAATTTTTGCAACTGAGGCCACGGTTTTTTCTGAAATTTACACTATTGAGATTTTAAAAAATAACCCTAGCGCCATTGTGACTCAGCAAGCATGTCCATTGCTGGTTCCCATTATTGAGGCAGGTGAATTTGGTCAGCTTGATGCAGTGGTTAAAAAATATGCCAAAGAACTTTTTAGGAAAAATGAAAATATCGAAAAGGTTATTCTTGGATGCACACACTATGCAATCATTGAAGATGTTTTTCGCAGGTATATTCCTCAGCATGTTGAAATTATTTCACAAGGAAAAATTGTTGCTGAGAAGTTGAAGAGTTATTTGGATAATCATCCTGAAATTGAAAATAGAATAGAAAAAAAGAGTAGACGAAAATTTTTGACCACCAAGAATTCACACAGCATTCAACATTTGGCTGATTTGTTTTTTGGTGAAAAAATTAAGTTGGAAATAATTAAACTAATGAAATAAAGTTATGGAAAATAATCTCGCAGGAAAAGCTCTTAATGCGCTTGAGCTGATTGATTATCAAGAGGGGTCTGTTGTGAGCAGGACAATTGCCGATAAGCCAGTCGGAACTGTAACAATTTTTGCCTTTGATGATGGACAAGGTCTCAGTGAACACACTGCGCCATATGATGCTATCGTGCATATTATCGATGGAGAAGTGGATGTTATGATTTCTGGAAATGTGGTGCGTGCAAAGGCTGGAGAAATCGTGATCATGCCTGCCAATCAGCCACATTCACTCAATGCTGTTGGCAAGTTTAAAATGATTCTTATTATGATTAGAGCTTGAAAAACTTAAAGAATATATGAAAATACAAAAAGATAAGGCGATTATAGTTTTAACTGTGCTTATTGATGTTATAGGGATTGGAGTTATTATTCCTGTGTTGCCTTTTTATGTGGAAAGTTTTGGTGCATCTTCTTTTGTGGTGACACTTTTGTTTGCAGTGTTTGCGTTTTTTGCATTTGTCAGTGGTCCTTTTTTGGGCGCGTTGTCTGATCGAATTGGAAGAAGGCCAGTTTTGATTTTGAGCATTACCAGCACGGCGATTGGCTGGTTTGTTTTTGCTTCGGCTCATGCAATTTGGGTTTTGTTCTTGGGAAGAATTATCGATGGTTTGGCGGCTGGAAATTTTCCAATTGCACAAAGTTATTTGATGGATATTGCAAAGAGTGACAAGGAAAGAACCACTAATCTTGGATTGATCGGAGCGGTGTTTGGAATTGGTTTTATTGTTGGGCCAGTGATTGGTGCGTCACTGGGCGCAATTTCACCCTCGCTTCCTTTTTGGTTTGTGGGGGTTTTGGCAACGCTCAATGTTATCGGTGCATATTTCTTCTTGCCTGAAACACATTTGAAAAAAAGTGTGGGCAAAAAAATCTCAATCAATCCGTTGTCTCCAATTGCTGGTGCGCTCAAGGATAAAATGCTTCGCTCGAGATATTTTGCATGGTTTCTTTTCGGAGTTGCATTTGCTGGGATGCAATCAGTTTTTGCGCTTTTCGTGAAAGAAGTTTTTGGATTTTCTGCGACAGTGACCGGATATCTTTTCACTTCGATGGGTGTGGTTTTGGTTATTAATCAAGGCTGGGCGCTTAAAAGAATTTGGTTAAAATATTTCAAGGAAGTTGATCTGGAAATTTGGTTTTTTGTGATTATGATTTTGGGATTTGTTTTGATTGATTTGAAAATTTTTGCAATCTTTTTGCTTGGACTTCTTTTCACAACAGTTGGACAATCAACTTTGCGAGTCGTGATGTCTTCTGGCGTGGCGGGAGTGGCTGGACCTCAAAAAAGGGGAGAGGTAATGGGGATCATGTCTTCAATTGCGTCCGTGTCCATGATTGCCGGACCACTTTTGGCTGGAGCACTTTTTCAGAAAAATGTTCAATGGCCATTTTTGTTTAATATTCTTATTTTGTTTGTTGCATTTTTAATTATGAAAAAAAATTTCTCGAATGAAAAAATTGCTCAGGAGACTGTAACTGAAGTTATTGAATAAAAGATATGGAGAATAAAAAAAATGGGAAAATCGTGTATCAATACTTTGACACTGAAAATTTCAATCTGGTAAAGAATGATATTTGGCTCAGGAGAAGAGGCGAATTGTTTGAGCTCCTGATTCCAATTTTCGAAAATGAAAAAAAAGATTCCAATCAGTATCAGAAAATTGAAGGCGAAGATAGAATTCGAGAAATTTTTGCAATTGCCAGAATAAAAAGTTTTATTGAGGATATTGCCGATCTTGGATATGATGTTTTTTTTGAATCAGTGGGTGTGACTGAAAACGAAAATTTTTTATCGGAGCGAAAAAAAGTTTTGGAATTCTTGAAAATAAAAAAGCCCGATTATTATCAGGCTCTTGTTGAGGCGGGCGTTGTCAAAAATTGAAATGTTAAAAAATCTTCCGTAAAGCAGAAGATTTTTTTATTTATTATCGTATTTTTTCTGATAGAAATATATTTGGTAGTTCGGGTTGCTCATCCCTGCTATGTTCAGGTAAGCTTAATTGTTTCTCTTTTTTTAAATCAATCTCCCGTTTTTCCGCGAGCATGCGTTCATTTTTTTCCATTCCAAGTTTGTGCTCAGCCTTTTCTCTTTCCTGCAATTCCTGCAGTCTTTTCATGTTTTCCAACCTTTCCAATTGCTCCCTTTGCTCCTCATCAGTTGCATCTTTGTAGGCTTTGTCGAATGCCATATTTTTTTATTATTGCTTATATCTTAATTATGGTACTGCTAGTCATTTATTGCAAGTATCATTAGCGGACTGTTGAGCTTATTATGTGTGTTTAATGAAAAAGGACTTTCCGAATTTCCGGAAAGTCCATATGTGGCGTAGCTTGATTCGGTACATTTACATTAATTGCGAGAACTGGCTTATGAATAAGCCTCTTTTGCTGTTCTCGCTACTGCGTAGAAGTTCACGCTTGGGGATACCAATTTCATCCAAGACTGCGTGGACAACTTCTAAAAAAGGTTCTTTGTCCTGAATACGTTTTTTTACGGTCAGGGCTAGTTCATTAAATTTTGAATCAGTCACTAGTGCTTCCTCCTTGTTTTTTTTGGTATTGTGTTGAATGCGCTATTTAGCACAGAAATTATGATAACACAAAGGGTGATATGGGTCAAGATTTATCTTGTTTGGTTTCCTGCCTGGCAATTACGATGGCAAAAATCTCTTTGGCGCCCGCATTTTTCAAAACTTTGGCACATTCCAGAATTGTGGAACCAGTGGTGGCAATGTCATCAACAAGGAGAATGATTTTATTTTTGACTAATTCCTCATTTGGAATTAAAAAGGCTCCATTGAGGTTTTGTTGGCGATGTTTGTAATCTTTAATGCCCATCTGGGGTGTTGTGTACCTGTTTCGGATCAGGATATTTTCCTCTGTGGAAATGATTGCTCCCGGCAGGAGTTCTTGGGAAATTCTCTTGGCCAAAAGCGAGGATTGATTGAATCCTCTCCAGCGGAGTCTTCTTTTGTGCAAGGGAATTGGCAAGATTAGGTCCGGTAGCGGAATATCTGTTTTTTGCATAACATTTACCATTAAATTTCCCAGGGGCACATGAAGGTCTGCAATGAAGCGATATTTGAAAAAATGAACTGCTCGAGCAACTGAATTTTGCTTATACGAGGCGCAAGTCAAAAGTCCATCAAGAGAAGATTTCTTTTTGCAATTTTGGCAGGTTCGTCCATCGGGTGTGATTCTTATTTCGCAGATCCCGCAGACTTGTTCGGCCGTCTTTTTTATTTTGAAAAAGCAATTTTCACACAGCCATGTACCGTTTCTCTTGCAAGAAATGCAAGTAATAGGGAAAAGAATGTCCAGAATTAATTTGTTAATTTTTTTGACGGGCATATTTTAGGGTGGTGGGTATTTAAATAGGTATTTAAATGGGTATTTAAAATTGTCAGGAGTTCAATTTTTGTTTAAATTTTCTTATTTTGAAACGCTCGGATGATAAATGGATCCTGTGGATAAGTTTTTAAGATTGTTTACTTTCTAATAATGTGGTAATATATTTGTAAGTGTTATGTTTTTATTCTAATACAAATACAAAAATGTTGGAATTTTTTAAGGTTAAAAATAAATCTTTTATTGGTATTGATTTTGCAACATCTTCTATTAAAGTTGTTGAGCTCTCATATAAGAATCAAAAAGTTTCACTGGAAAATTATGGAATTGTCGATTTGAATTTTGGAGAGAATGAGCAAAAAAAAATAGTTGAAAATAATTCCACCTATAATCAAAAAATAAATACAGCCCTCAAAAATCTTGTGAATAAGATGGAATTAAGGCATGGCGCTCAAGCGTATGTTTCAATTCCTGGTTTTAGTGGAATCATAACAATAATAGAACTTCCTGTGATGAAGCAAGATGAGCTTGCCAGGGCAATTCAATTTGAAGCCCATAAGTATATCCCAAGCTCCTTGGATGAAGTTGTTATGAGTTGGGAGGTTGTTGAACAAATAGGGAATGTGCCAAGTGTTGAACTTTCAAAAACTGAGGATAATGCCAATAAAAATATTAAGAATAAAGTTTTGCTTGTGGCTGCGCCAAAAAAAGAGATTGAATATTATGATAAGCTCGTTTCAGGCGTTAATTTTGAAGTTAGTGCAATAGAATTGGAAACTTTTTCAATAGCGCGGTCGCTTGTTGGAGATGATAATGGTGTTTATTTTATTATTGATATTGGTTCAAGATCGACCAATATTATCCTGATTGAAAAAAGCGTGGTCAGAGTTAATCGAAACATTAATGCTGGTGGAAATGAGATCACGACCACAATAAGTGATAGCATGAGCATCTCGAGACAACGCTCGGAAATTTTCAAGAAAGGAAGCAAAGATCTTTTGAACACTAAGGAATCTTCACTCACAATTCCTGTTTTAGAATTGATTGTTTCAGAATCAAAAAGAATTCTTAATTTATTTATGGAGAAAAATAAGGGTGTTAGAATTGATGGAATATTTCTTTCTGGTGGCACATCAAAAATGGAAGGAATGGAAGAATACTTCACTCGCTGTCTTGGAATGAGCGTTAAGGTTGGAGATCCTTGGCGCAGAATTTCTGTTAGTGATGAGGTTGCACCGCTGGTTAAGGAATTGGGGGCTTCTTTTTCTGTTGCTATCGGTCTGGCTCTGCGCGGAGTTGATGAATATAGGAGGAAATAAAAAATTTTAATAATACAATTGTAAAAATAAGACAATAAAAGCTAATCAAAAAACGCAATTCATGATTCGGTGAAGACATTGGATTCATGGATTTGCATAATATCTTAAAAAAATGACAACAATAAACTTGTATCAAAATCAAGCTGAAAAGGAGAATCAGCTTTCCACGAAGTCTGTAAATGGTGGCTTCTTTTTCTCTCTTGGTATTCTTATTTTGACACTTTTGATTTTGTTGGGCGTTAAGATTTATGTGCCGATGGCACAGGCAGAAATAGAAGAGCTGGATGGAAAGATTGCTTCTGAAAACACGAAGCTTGTTGGACTCAAGGATCTTGAGAACATTATTGACAATCAAAAAAGAATTACAGAAATAAAGAACAATCTAAAAATAGTCAATGGCAATGTTTCCAGAATTGAAATGAGTAATGTTATTGCGATGATTGCCAGTGAGATGAATAACAACGTTTTTGTTTCAAGTTTCAAATATGATAAGGATAAGACAATAAATCTGGATTTGAGCACAAGTAATTTTAGTGATGCATCCATGCAAATTTTTAATTTCAAGAAATCAGACAGATTCAAGGATGTTGTTTTGAGCAGTCTTTCTCGGAAGGAGGCCGCAGTTTCTTTCAGTGTTAAAATGAGGGTTAATGAGGCTGATGTTCAGATTAATAAGTAATTTTTTGAAAACAAATTTAAATAAATAAAAATATAAATATCACACTCAGTTTTTTGCCCAAAAAATGCAAATACTAGAGTGATAAAAAAATGCGACTAAAAACCCTCTTTTTCCCAATAGTACTGGTTATATCCTTCTTTATAGGCTTTGGATATGTTTGGCCTGAAGCTATGAAAATTAAGGATATGAATGAGAAAAAAATAGAAAAACAAAAAACACTTGAAAACATAGAGGCAAAGAAAAGGTTAATTTTGCAGGCAAAAGAAAAGATGTCCTCAGGTGATTTGGGTGTTTTTGTTAAGGATTATTTACCAGAAAGGAGAATTGAAGAAAAAATAATAAGTAATATTAGTTATCTTGCCAGTGATTCAAACATTTCACTTTTGGATATCTCAATGACTGATTCTGGAAAATCGCAAAGCAAACCTGCTGTTGCGGAAAGTAATGCCACAACTATATCGGGCATGGGTTCTGGCATTAAGAATATCGATCCAGTTATGGAATCAATACCTGTCAAAGTATCAGTTTCTGGAACTTTTCAACAAACAAAAGTTTTCTTGGATGGCTTGCAGCGACTTCCAATTTTCAATAATGTTGACTCCTTGTCCATAAGCAAAAAGGCAACTGAGAAGAAGTCAGACGAGAATGATTCTCCAGCTGGTGAGGATAGTCTTCTTGTTGATGCTGTTATTAATTTTGGATATATGGGTGTTTCAAAAATCTCTGAATCTGAGGCTTCGTCTTTGAGTTTAAATATAGATGAAGAGACAATCAAGGGACTCAAGGGGTATGTTTCAACTAAAGAGCAGATTCTTAGTCCGGCGCTTGCTGGAGAGAAGGGTGGAAGGACAAATCCATTTTTGGTTAATTAATTTTTTTTCTTAAGCTTATATTCAGGAGAATTATTGCAATAGCTCCCATTTCTTAATGACTGAAATAAAAATAAAGCAGAATAGCCCTAAAAAAACTGACTCACTGGAGTCTGATTCTGTTGGTGATGATCTCATTGTTGAAAGAGCAAGAGAACTGGGGATTCCATTTTTGCAAAAAGTTCCAAATGTTCCAGTTGAAACTCTTGAGATAATATCTGAAGATATTTCAAAACAGAATAAAATCGTTGCTTTTGAGCAGGTCGGAAAAATTGTTAAGGTTGGAATTGTTGACCCTGAGGATGTGAATGCTTTGAATATTTTGCGATTTATTTCCGAAAAAAGAAATATAGAATTTGAATTATATTTAATCTCGGAAACTGTTTTTGGTAAGATAGTGGAACAATTTTCAGGAGGAACAGAGAAGGCAATTGAGGAGGCCATGCAATCATTGAATGAGAATGATTTCAGTGTCAGTGTGGATGGTTCTCAGTCGGAAGTGCCGAATGAAAATGGTGAGGTTGAACTTCAATCTGCGCCTGTGACGAAACTTTTAAGTGTTATTGTTCGACATGCCATTGAAGGCAAAGCCAGTGATATTCATATTGAGCCATTTGGGTTGAAGGAGTACAGGGTGCGATTTAGAGTTGATGGAATTTTGCATTCTTCACTCTCAATTCCCTTGGGCGTTGGAAAAGCAGTGGTTTCAAGAATAAAAATTCTTTCAAATTTGAAGATAGATGAAAAGAGGAAGCCTCAGGATGGAAGATTTAAGATAAAAGAAAATGAGAAATCTGTCGACTTTCGTGTTTCCAGTTTGCCTGTTATTGACGGTGAAAAGATCGTGCTTCGACTTTTGGATGCCAGAAATAATTCAATTGATTTCGAAAGCATGGGTATCATGGGAAAAGGAAAAGATATCTTGCTTAAAAATATTCAAGAACCATTCGGAATCATTCTGATGACTGGTCCGACTGGATCTGGAAAATCAACCACTCTGTATGCTTGTTTGGATATTTTAAATAAAGAAGAAAGGAACATAATCACGCTGGAAGATCCGGTTGAATATTCCATATCTGGAATTAATCAAAGTCAGATAAATCCAGAAATAGGATACACTTTTGCTAGTGGTCTGCGAAGCATTTTGCGTCAAGATCCAAATGTTATCATGGTTGGTGAAATTAGGGATAGTGAGACTGCGGAATTGACAATTCATGCTGCTCTCACGGGACATCTTGTTCTTTCGACATTGCATACCAACAGTTCAGTTGGTGCGATTCCTCGCTTGATTGATATGGGCATTGAATCGTTTCTTCTTTCTTCGGGTCTTAGAGTTGTTGGTGCGCAAAGGTTGGTGCGAAAAATTTGCAATAAATGCAAAGAGGAGATTAAGGTCTCTCCTGCAGTTTTGGATTTTATTCATTCTCAGGTGGACACGATTCCAACCAAGGAAATTGAAAAATATGGTTTAAATTTGAATGATGGAATCCATCTGTTTAAAGGAAAAGGTTGCGAGGCATGTTCTCATATGGGCTATAGCGGACGAGTTGCAATTTTTGAAGCACTCGAAATGACACAGGACTTGAAAGATGTGATTTCACAAAAGGATGGCGTGGAGGCCGAAATTCAAAAATGTGTCGATGATCAAGGCATGATAACAATCAAGCAAGATGGCTTGCTGAAGGTTTTGCTTGGATTGACAACATTCGAGGAGGTGGAAAGAGTTACGGAGGGCAGTAGCAGTTTCGGTGGAGCTGAAGAAGACGACAAGGGCTAAAATATCATGATGTGGAAAATACAGATAAACAGTTAAATGATTTAAATTCAAAAATATGAGCAATGAAAAGAAAATAATGATTGTGGAAGACGATGTTTTCATTCGTGATATATATCAAGTTAAATTTTCTCGAGAAGGATTCGATGTTATTGTGGCTGAAGATGGCATTAAAGCATTGGAAATTCTGAAGAGTGTTGTGCCTGATATTATAATGCTTGATATTATTATGCCATACATGAATGGTATTGAAGTTTTGAAGAAAATTAAAGCCATCGAAGCGTTGAAAGATGTCCCAGTTATCATGCTGACAAACATCTCTGAAAAAGAAAAAGTTGATGAGGGTCTTGAGCTTGGGATTGCAGATTATTTGATCAAATCGCACTTTACTCCTTCTGAAGTTTTGGCGAAAGTGAACTCATTATTGAATAAATAAAAACAAATTAAATGTCTACAACACACAGCGAACAAAGAGTGAAAAGTCTCCTGAGGTTGGTTGCCCAGCAAGGCGCATCCGATTTGCATTTGGTTGTTGGGCGATATCCAACTCTTCGTTTGGATGGAAAGTTGTATCCACTGACCCAGGAATCAATTCTTTCAGCTGAAGATACACAATCCCTCAGTGATGCCTTGATGACTGAAGAAAACAAGAAGAAATTAATTGCCGATGGTCAGATTGATTTCTCGTATAATTTTGAAGACAAGGCGCGATTTCGAACCAATATTTTTTATCAGCAAGGCAATCTGAGTGTGGCAATGCGTATGGTTTCGGGAAATGTTCACACCTTGGAGGAACTTGGTCTCCCGCCAATCCTATATGATTTCACTAAGAACTCCCAGGGCCTTCTTCTTATCACTGGACCAGTCGGGCATGGAAAATCAACAACATTGAGCGCGCTTATTGATTTCATTAATCATAATCAAGACAAGCACATTGTCACAATTGAAGATCCAATTGAATATATTTATCAGCAGGACAGATGCATCATCAATCAGCGAGAGGTTGGAAGAGACACAAAATCCTTTGCCGATGGTCTCAGGAGTGTTTTTCGAGAAGATGCAAATGTTGTGCTTATTGGTGAGCTTCGAGATTTGGACACAATAAGCACTGCCATGACGGCAGCTGAAACTGGTCATTTGATCTTGGCAACTTTGCATACAAATGACACCTCCCAGACAATCGACAGAATCGTGGATGTTTTTCCTGCTCATCAACAAAATCAAGTGAGATCTCAAATTGCCAGTGTTTTGCTTGGTGTTGTTTCGCAAAGACTTCTCCCGAAGGTTGGTGGTGGAAGAATTCCAGCCATGGAAATAATGATGAATAATCATGCAGTTGAAAATTTGATTCGAGAAAACAAGGCATATCAAATCGACAGCGTTATTGAGACAAGTCTAAGGGAGGGAATGGTTTCATTGGACAAATCGTTGGCGGATCTTATTCAGAGAGGTCTCATTACCGTTGATGACGCTTTGGTGCACGCCAAAAATGAAGAATACCTACAAATGCTTATTGCAAAGAAATAAAAGAGTATTAATACTCCAGGGCAAGCCCTGGACCCTTTG
>AMFJ01002228.1_pt1 | contig 13127 bp, 14 predicted proteins | sample 427208 | NCBI WGS metagenome assembly AMFJ01 (sample SAMN02954298, study PRJNA114691) | groundwater metagenome | biome: aquatic; feature: subsurface aquifer; material: sediment; isolation source: subsurface aquifer sediment | place: USA: Rifle, CO | collected 2008-08
GGTGAAGCACGTCAGGAAGTCGGTCAAGGTTTCTATATTGAACCGACCATCTTTAAAGGCACCAATGACATGAAGACCTTTCAGGATGAAATCTTCGGACCTGTACTGGCTGTGACCACCTTTAAAGACTTCGACGATGCGATCAAGATCGCCAACGATACGATTTACGGACTCGGTGCCGGTGTCTGGTCACGTTCGGCACATACCACCTACCGCGCTGGTCGTGCTATTCAGGCGGGTCGGGTGTGGACCAACTGTTATCACATCTATCCTGCGCATGCGGCTTTCGGTGGTTATAAAAAATCAGGGATTGGACGTGAGAATCACAGAATGATGCTGGATCATTATCAACAGACCAAAAACCTGCTGGTGAGTTATTCAACCAAACCAGCCGGGTTCTTTTAAAAAGTGAAATACATTCAAAGCGAACTTCGGTTCGCTTTGAATGTATGGTAGCTAACTTTCACAAAATATCAGCAACATCTTCAAGCTGCGGCCAATTCAAATAAAGTTTTTAGTCTATAAACACTTTTTTTAAAGGAAAGAGCCTCACCTCAAATTTCTATTTGCAATAGTGTCATTTCAAGATAATTTCACTCTATAAAGATTTCGCCACATTCTCCAGCCATTCAGTGCAAGAAGAATAAAGAGAAAATAGAGTACGGCTGTTAAATACAATGATTTATGGGTGTACATACCGACATAAATCACATCTAACACACACCATAATCCCCAGCTTTCAATATATTTTTTTGCCGCCCAATAACTTGCCACCAAGCTAAAAGAGGCTAACATGGAATCCAACCAAGGGAGTGATGCTGTGGTGAAATGAGCAAATAAGGCGCCAATCACCAGACCGGCGACAATACCCACAATCAGGCTATATACCCAGATTTTTTTATTCAAATAGCCAATCTGCACGGTGATAGCCTGGTCATGATTTTTCTTCGACCAGCTATACCAGCCATACAGTTGCATCAAGATAAATACGGCTTGTAATGCTGCGTCTGCAAATAAATTGACACGATAAAAAATAATCATATATAAAAATACAGCGACAATATTCACCAACCAGCAGACTTTATATTGTTTGGAGGTCAGCCAGACACCTAAAACGTTTAAAATGAACGCTGCAATTTCTATATTTTCCATAGCAATATAACCTGATTAAGCAGCCAATTTAGAAGTTCAGATTGAATGACAAGGTTGCTGTACGCGGCGAACCCAAGAATAAATAATCGTCACCCAAAAATTCACCTGCATCACGCCAGTATTTCTTGTTGAACAGATTATTAATATTCAAGCGTAGCAATGCATCGGTCGTATTTAGCTTAAATTGATAAGCAGCGCCTAAATCAACCACACTATAACCTGCGACTTTCGCAGCACCCTCTTTGTTGGCATATTTGCTGGAACTGTATTGACCACCTGCCAGAACAGTGAAACCTGCAATGCTCGGTACGTTATAGCGAAGATGTGTTGCGAAACGAACTTTTGGCACATTTTGCGCCTGATGATTGCCATATTCAACCGCTTCTACATTTTCTAAACGGGCTTTGGTCAAGGCAAAAGATGAAGTTAAGGCCAGATGATCGGTTAATGCACCATTCAGTCCGAGCTCCAGACCCTGACTATGTTGTTCGCCTTCCGCAACAAAATAGCGAAGTCCTGAAATCGGCTTGCTATATTGGTTGTCTTGGCGTAAATCAAATAGCGAGGCAGTCAATAAAAACTGCTTGATCTGTTGTTTGAAACCAACTTCATATTGCTCTGAGTAGATAGGTGCTAGGGTTTCAGCAGCATTCTCTGCAAACCAAGGTGCTGATTTTCCATCTGACAAGCCTTTGGCATACGAGACATAGACGGTAGTCGATTCCAAGGGGCTATAGCTGATTGCGAATTGCGGTAAAAATTTAGCTAAATCGGTATCGCGGACTTTTATTACCTGCTTACCCTCTGCATCATAAGCATGTGCTTGTTCATCAAGCTCGATCCATTTTCCGCCAATCAAAGTTGTCCAATGTTCATTCCATTCAATACGGTCTAATGCTGTAAATGCAGTTTGTTTACTTTTAAGTGCTTGATATTTTGGTCCAGCATTCGCTGTTACTGGGGAAAAATCTATGGTTTCTGTATAAATATTACCTACACCAATCCATTCATTGACACCAGCAAAACGATCTCGCGATTTATTGGTTTGTGTAATATCAAAATTTAGATAATGTTGCGCCCAATTGGTATCAATCACCCCATCTAGTTTGACTTTAAATTGGTTGGTTTTAAAGGTTTCATCTGGATTCTGATAATCGTAAATATCATACTCGCCAGCTTTACCAAACGTGTTACAGGAATACTCTTCCAGACAGCCTTCCCGATAATAACCATAAGCAAAGCTTGAATAGTCATCAACTCTGGATTTACTGTGTGCTGCAACGAGTCCCAGATTCCAGTCACTATTCAAAGCATAGCTATATTTTAAACTGCTATTCAGACTATCGATCGTGACCGGTTTACCCCAAGTCTGATAACCCAGCAATCGGTCCCATTTCACATTTTCTGGGACTTTACCATCCAGTAATTGATAACCTGGCACTGATTTTTGTTCGGAACGCTGTGCTTCAAGATCAAGTTCTACTTTGGATTGCGCTGACATCTTCCAATCCAATGCCAATGCCGCTAAATAGCGTTCACCCTCCACATGATCGACATAAGAATCCATCTGTTCATTCACCAGATTGATGCGATATCCGAATTGTTGCTCATCACCCCAAAAACCACCGAGATCAGTTGCCACTGAAAACTGGCCGTGTTGATCGGCCGAGAATGTCAGTGCCTGAATATCTTTCGGTCGCTTGGTGACATAATTAACCACCCCACCCGGGGTTGACATCCCACTTTGAATCGCGAAAATGCCTTTTAAAATTTCCACACGCTCTTTATTTTCAAGTGCAACGTTTTGTTCACCACGAATCACATTGCCATTAATCAGGTAGCTTGATGCCAAATCAAGTGCAAAGCCACGCGAGACAAAGTTTGGATAATAGCCAATTGCAGCATAGCCATCACCGATGGCTGCATCATTTTTTACCACATCGCTCAGCACACGGGCATGTTGTTCAGCGATGAGATCGGCAGTCAAGATAGAAACTGATGCAGGTATTTTTTGCAAATTCTCCGTACCAAAACCTTCAATATTCACTTTGGTACTCGTGTAAGGGATACTTTGATCGGCTGTGATAACAATCGTGTCAAGCTGTTGCACATCGTCTTCAGCATAAGTCAGCGGGATTAAACACAGCTGCGACAGAATGATCATTTTTAAAGATCGGGTTAATACATTCTGTTTGAGTTGACGAGTGTTCATACGAAACCTTATGTATGTGAAGTGGGTGATGATGCTGGGTTTAGAGAGAGCATTGAGAAGCTTGCAATTCATGTTGAATGAGCCGAGTTAAAGTCTGGGTAAATTGTTGGCCTTGTTCGCCAAAGAACCAGTCCACATGACCGATAATCCAGTCGTAATAAGCCGCATCTGCATGGTTGAGGTTTTGAGTAATCCCAACAAAATACTCAAGCTCTGAAAAAGCGAAATCCAGATGCACGATTTTCAGTAGTTCTGGCAAAATACTAAAATCTTCTTGTGGATGTACTTCAGAAAAATAAGCATGTAGAAAGGCAGTTAAACCAGCTTCATCAATCTGAATATGTGGGCTCTGCTCTAATTCCAACCAATCAATGAAATTACGTTCAATCGTCACAGCCAGATCATAAAGTGCAGAGTTTCGGTCAGATAAACCAAAATCAATTACGGCAGTAATTTCAGCTTTGGCATCCGGCGCTGACCAAAACAGATTAGAAGCGTGTAAATCGTTATGGGTCCAAATTTTGCTTGCCTGTTGCAATACAGGCTGAATACGCTGGTGAACCTGTAAGATTCGATCTAAAAAGTAAGGATCTAAATTTTTATCGGCAAAATAACGGCTTAATTCTGAACTGTTTGCAATGCGCTGTTGAATGGCTGTAATGATATTTTCACTGTCTAAAAGCTGCTGATTGGAAACCAAATAAGAGGCTGATCTGCCCTGCTGTTCGGGAAAATCCTGCATCGCCAGATGTAGTCTGGCCAGTAAAGCCCCTGCCTTGGCGGCATGTTCAGCATAGAAAAAAGGTTTCCAGGATTGCTGATCTGCATACAGATCTAAACCGGCTGCTTTTGCATAGACTTCATAGGTCCAGTCACCCAGCTCTAAAGCAGTCAGATCTTGATTTGACCTAATCAATGCTGCAACAGGAATTTCTTTGCTGGCTAAATGCTGAAGAACGGCATGCTCCTGTAAAATATCGTGGGCACGACGAAATGAACAATGACTGCGCTTGATCAAATACTGATGCGCGACTGCTTCATCCCTGCTCACAAAATCCTGCTCCACCTTGACCAGCGCCGCAGATGAAAATGGCCGGGGACTATACCACAAAATCTCAAAATGACCTTGTAAACAGGAATAATGCTGCTGCAGGCTTTGTAATTCTGGATCAGAAATATGTGCCCAGTCTTTATTTTCCCAGGCACTGCCCATACCATGACCTAAATCATTGGTAATTATGGTCATCATCACTATTCCTGAGCTAGATCATTATCTAATAATGGAAAATCATCGTTTAGGCGAACATGCAAACAGTAGACCTCTTGCGAAAGTATCGTTTTGCCTAATTTTTGAATTGGCTAAAACCTTATTAAATGTAGCTTTAGGCTGTTTAAATTTTGACTAACGCAAGAGGTCTAATATTTTTAAATACATTTAATATTGAAGACACGCCCTAAAATTAAGTGGTACATACCAGTATTAAATTGAAGGCAAGTTTAGCCTTATAAATATAAAAATAGAATAGATCTCTCGCATAAATCAGAAAATGATCTTCTTTTTGGTTAATATTCGAACTCCAGATTTCTTAGCATTCGCACATAATCTGCGGATGAAATATATCGATTCAAACAAGCTTTCTTATCCTCAGTTCAAGCGATAACGTAGTTTTGAAATGTACCGTAATTCATTTTCATGACTTCACTAAGTAGCTCTTTAAATCCCTGTTTATCAGCAGCAAATTCTACCAGTGATTCATTGTTCAGATCAGTAACACATGCCATGGTCGAAATGACCTGTACACTATGAGCTTTGAATTCGCCCAGGTATATTTTGTTGAATTACGTTTTTTTTATTAAGATATTTAAGGGAAAATTCTTACGGAAAAAATGTTTTTTATCACTGAACCATATACAAGTAGCTAAATTATCCTGCAATTTTTCAACCATCATTGGATGACTACCGTAAACTAGGTAAACAATATCACCAATATAGATATTATTCATCTTTAGTCAGCCAAGCATAAGATCAAAATTCTGAAACTTCTGATAAATAAATTAATGCCATCAATTGAGAACTTTTTTTAAGCTGAGAAAGCATTTATAAAGTCCAATTAAGTCCTTGTCCCATTTCATAAATAATGAGTATTAATGCAATTACCATTAGTGAAATCACAATGGCTTCGACCTTAGTGAGCATCTTAAATTCTCCACCTTTCATCTTTTATATAATAAACAAAGTGAACAATAAGTAACAATAAGGTTACAAAAAAATTACTAGATGTTACAAAAACAGGGCTGGTAAAGAAAAATCTCTCAGAGGAGGTGCTAATTCTTTTCAAACTTAACCTTATGTACTGGGCGATATCCTGTATAAGACTCATGACATACTGCGATTAATCAACACCACCTTCTTCTTCTAAACTTAATAAGAAAGTATGGACACCCTGCATGTCATTTAACTCAATATTATTGCCGATCCATTTCATCGTAGTTGGTTCCATATTGTTTATGTCTTCTTGGATTTTATTGTAGGGAGGATTACCACAGTTGACCATTGCTATGCTCTTTTTATAATTTGCCATTAAATTATCTTCGCTATAAAAGATTTTTAAGAAAATCGGTCTGTATTTGGCCAATTAACGCTACAAAAAAACTCATCCGATAAGTATTCTTACCTAAACCCAAGGTTCTATAACTTGGATCCTGAATATCTTACATACGCAGACATAGCTCATACATCGGAATTTAAACTTAGCCTCTACACTGAAATTAAGTTTTAGAAACATAGAGGAAATTCAGATGGAAAAGTATTCAAAGATTCTAATCCTGAGCTTATTTGGATTTACTGGAACAGTAGCTATTGCAGATGAATCCATTCCAATAGAAGCAACTGCCGCCGCCGAAGCGCAACAGGTTGCTTTAGATTATGGAAATGAGAAAGACAAAAAATCTGAATCATCTGAAAGCCCTTAATTAAAGGAATGCCGGTCAGTTAAGAAATTGACTGGCATTTTCTTGGGTATTTCTGTGGTGTCCCTTTCACAACTCGTGGGCAACTCCTCACTCCCCTCTCAGGCAAAACATATCTCTTAGATTTTTCCAGTAAACTTTCTAAATGTTTAGGTAAATTACCTGCGGAGTCTAAAGAGTCGAATCTTAATATATTCAGAATGCCAATAGATGCAATATGAAAGCTGGTTCTCAAAGGACTGACTTTTGCACGTTGAGCCATATGTTTCATTGTCTTCTTAGAATATTATAGGCAATACCCCTCATAATTCTTGATAAACTAAATCAGGTTGCGTGCTCCTCAAATGCTTGCCCTCCTGTAAATCACTTTTGATTTCTCGGTAACACATTTTTATTTCCCAGCGCTGAGCATAAAGCTTCGCCAAGCCTATCAGTGGATATGTCTTTGGGTCCATTAATAAAGTGATATAACGTCTAATTTTCCCTGCCTGCTTAACCTCAATCAAACGCGCTTCCCAATACCCTGTAAAAGCCACTGTAAACTGGATCCTGAACTAAAAATCTATAATCAGGAAATCAATAAAGAAGAATAGAAATTAAGTATGGATTGGCAGTCTAAAAACTTTCAAAATGCTTTCAGAACGTTATCGCAATAGAGCTAAAAGCCCCCCTTTTGAGATTCAATCTAGTTGCTGGAATTTATAATTTGCAACTGAGTAAGAATGATTTATGAAGGAGGTCTAATGCTAATCTAAGAAAATAAAAAAAATCCTAAAACCATTTAACTTTTTAGGATTTGAATGGTCAGGATATAAATATAAGCTTATGCGTGAATATCTAGGATCATTTCAATTTTGTCCTGTGACCAGATTTCGATATCATATTCAATCACTAGATCATCTGATTTTGAAATACGTTCAATATAAGTGGCGGTTTGACTTAAAGGAATACCCAAGTGCTGACTCTCAAAATGAGACACACCGGTATTTTTAATTTTTAACTGACTACTCGTGTAATTATAATGAAAGTGATTTTTAATGACATCTTGTACCGAAGTAATCACATCATAATTCAGCACATTTGGAAACAGCGCAACAGGTAAATAATTATATTCTAGAAGTACAGGTACATCATCAGCATAACGTAAACGAATAATTTCAATAAAGCCCAATTTACGATTTTCTTCACTAAAAAGATTACTGTGATCCAATCGCTCCAGCTGTCTGGTCGAGATTAGTTCAGTTCTGACATTAAAACCCTGTGCCTTCATATAAGAACGAAAATTTTCAATTGAGTTTGGAGAATATTGAATTTTTTTATTACTCACGAACCAGCCGAGATTTTGCCGTTTGAAAATTTTATCTTCGGCACGAAGCTGTTCATAGGCCTTACGCACTGTTTCCCTTGAACAGTCAAACTTTAATGCCAAGTACCGTTCGGATGGAATCATTTGATTAGAACTATAATTTTTCAATTCAGCCTCAATCAAATCTCTGATTTCCATATACTTCATTCAGTGAATCCAGTGAGTGCTCATAAATGATAAAGATAGTACTAAATTAAAGAACAGAGGAAAATTAAAAACAAGGTACGATCAGTAAAAAGATGCATTCCCTTGTTTTAATGAGAATGTTTAGCAGCATGATTAATACGTGATTCTGAGAGAATATCGTTGTCCACTCATAATGTTCTCATTTATGCAAAAAGAATAGACTAAATTTGTCTAGGAGAGTGGTGACAGTCTAATCTAATTAAAAGGCATCTACAAAATCGGCGGCTATTCGTAATAGCCGACTGAGAAAATCACGTACCTTGATTCTAGACATTATTGCCCACCTCTAATAGCACATTTCCTGACACAGTCCCTATCTATATATACATTTGAATGCCTTTGACTATTAAAGATTATCTTTAATAAAATGAGCTTTATAGGGCAATATACTAAGATCTCCAGACTGTTGAATTCGGCAAGCGCACTGAGTGCGGTTCCGTAACGTGACACTGGGTAACGTCTTGGGCTGCTGTATGTAGACAAAAAATGAAAGCTGTGGTTTAAAGCTGGCGTCCTTCAAAATTTATCTCATTTTATAACTGATGTCTGGATTTTCAGGTAATTATACCGCACCAAAAAAACATCTATTCACTAACGATCACTTAGGCTATTTATTATAAAAAAACAACCATACATCATTGATATATGTCCATTTATTTATAATTTTTTCATGGACATAAGTTAATTAGTTAATTTTTTAGGTCCCATATATCATCTAAGCCGAATCAATTAAAACCTGTTATAAGTCAGTGTAACATTGAAATTTATAGAAATAATATTTAAAACCGTTTTTTATTTTGAATTAAGGTGTCATCAATTAGCTTGAGAAAATCTTACCGGTCCTCATAATTTTTTCATGACTAAACGCTATGCATTAAAAGATGATCAGTGGGAACAGATTAAAGATCTGTTACATGGACGAATGGGTACTGTTGGAGTAACGGCCAAAGATAACCGACTATTTGTTGAAGCGGTATCGTTCAGGTATCCCGTGGCGAGACTTATTCGAACGCTTTGGTGATTTTAGAGTAGTGCATACTCGTTTTAGTCTTTGGGCTAAAACAAGTGTGTGGCAGAGAGTCTTTGAAGTGCTGTCACATGACCTTGACAATGAATATGTCATGTTAGACTCCACCCCATTGTACGTGCTTACCAACACAGCGCTGGGGGGAAATCAGGCGACTAGGCGCAGTAAAGGGGGCTTAAGCACCAAAATTCATGCCCGTACTGATGCTTTAGGCAACCCGACAGGATTTTATCTCACGGATGGGCAGGTCCATGACTTAAACGGTTCAGATGTGTTGCTGGACTTATCGTTGAGCCAGACCTGGTTTATGGATAAAGCCTACAACTCTAGAGATCGGGTCATTGATCCAATTTTAGAGGCGAAGGGTCAAGTTGTGATGCCAGCGAAAAGTAATTCTATTGATCAGCGTGATTATGATTGACATATCTACAAGGCAAGACATCTGATCGAGAATTTTTTTGCCAAGCTCAAACAATATCATGCTATTGCCACACGCTATGATAAATTGGCTCAAAACTTCTTATCAGCGATCTTTCTGGCTTAATTGATAACACGTCCTAGTTTGAGATTGTCAAAAAAAGTGTAGCAACTTGCTACACTTTTTCACTTTTCTGAATAAGCTGTTTTAAAAAATCTTCTAGTTGTAAGAGACTAGCTTCGTCAATTTCCGAGATATTCAGAGAAACCTTAAGCTGTTTTTGATTGAGTTTGATATTCCCCGCAATCTTACCTGCATATTCAATTTTTCTAACCACAGATGTTGTGGTCAGTTTTCCTAGATCCTGACTCAATATTTTTTCAGCATAGGCAGTAACTTTACTTTGCTCTAGTTTTTTGTCTTTTACTTTTTCCCAAGCCCCTAGCAAAGCCTTTTCGGCCTCAGAAAGTTGCTCTATATGATCCGACAGAAATTTTTTGAATGCAGTTGCAGCAGTACGACCTAGTAGGCCTGGTTCCACATCAAGGTCATTTAAAATTACTTGAGGCAGTTTTTCGTATGCTAAATACTTGTACATATCTTCGCGATTTAAACCCAGTGAATTGGCTAAACGTTGCTTGTTTTTCTTTAACTTCTCATCAAGTGAGTTCAGGCCAATAAAAATTTCATAATCTGTCAGGTCCTGACGCTTTAAATTCTCTGCTAAGGTTAACAAAGATGCTTCTACATTATTCGCATCAATGATAATCGCTTCAATCACAGACTTGCCGAGTAAATGGTGCGCCCGTAAGCGCCGCTCGCCTGCAATGAGTTCATATTTCAGATTATCAAGTTTACGTACTGTAATGGGCTGCAACAGACCGACTTCATTAATGGAATCCGCCAGTTCTTTTAATTGTGACTCTTCAAATAATTTACGCGGCTGGTTTGGACTGCGGCTAATATCCTCAATAGGAACATTACGTCTAAACTCTTTCAGCTCTCTAATATTGTCTTTCTGTGCTTGCTGATGTTTTTCTGTATTCTGTTTCAGTTTCTGAGCTAAAAGCTCTTTGGTGCTTGCCATAATACTCTCAGGTTTAAACTTTAGCTACAATTTCATTGGCAAGGCTTTCAAAAGCCTTACGTACTTTTGAATTTTTTTCTACATTCAAAAGTGATTGTTGCAGAATCGCTGCTTGATTAACTTTAGTACTTTGAGGAATGGTGGTCTCTAAAAGTTTTCCTACCTGTTTTAAGGCTTCATTCCGAATCAGCTTACAGACATTCTGACGTTCATCATGCTTAATTAGTAAAGCGCCTAAAAGCTCTAAATCTGGATTAATACGTTTGATCTTTTCAAGATGATTTAAAAGATCTGTTACCCCATACAATCCATATTGTGATCCGGATTCGATAGGAATAATGACATGTGTTGAAGATGCCAGGGCATTGCTGGTTAATAATTTAAGACTAGGTGGACAGTCGATCAATATAAAATCATAAAGATCTTTTAACAGTTCTAACTTGATATTTAACTCTTCAGAAGGACGGGGAGCTTCTTCTTTTAGTTGGTCTTCAGTTTTTCCTAAATTCAAGGAACCATAAATTAATGATACTTTTTCAAAGTTCGTTTCTTCTTGTAATGCATCTGCCAACAACGAAATATCGCCCACTAGTAATTCTGCTGTAGTCACAACAATTTCGCTTGGATGTTGGATCCCAATGTGTAAACTTGCGTTTGCTTGAGGATCTAAATCAATGACTAAAACCTTGTTGCCCAGATTGGCAAGTTCTGAGGCTAGGTGCACAACAGTCGTTGTTTTGCCACATCCGCCTTTATGATTAGCAACAGTAATAATTTTTGCAGACATGCGTGTCAGATGCTTCCGTATTTGAATGTTTAGTAATATAAATAACTTTCACTCATCTTACTATAGTTTTAAAATTTATAAATCCTATTTGTTCAGATGTAAAACAGCTTAAAAATAAATCTTTAACTAAGCTAGCTTAATTAATAATTAGAATAATTAGTTATTTAGCTAATTAATAATTAAGAGTGTATTTTTATTATATAAAACAAATGCTTAGAGTTTTAAAAGTGGAAGCTTTGTCACTCTAAAGTGGAAGGTCTGTCACTAGGGTGGAAGGTTTGTCACTGCTATTTTTTAAATCGCTATTTTTATTTAAAAATAATTTAAAAAACAATTATTTAATATGTTAATAAAGTCTCGTAACTAAGCCTTAAAGGTGGAAGGGTTGTCACTGTATATTCTTAACCTGTGGATAATCTGTTTTTATTGGATATTTCCTGATGATTATATGTGCAGTTATACCTTTCGAATCTAACTGAAAGGTGGAAGCCTTGTCACATCAGGGTTTCTATTTAACTTAACCTATCTGAATGTGGGTGAAAAAAGTAAAAATAGTCATTCTAAACTGTAATTTCGGGGGCTAAAGGTGGAAGGTCTGTCACTGTAGGGTGGAAATACTGTATTTAATTCCACTTTAAAGGCAAAAAACCGGATAATAACGCTTTTTTTTGATGACGGACCTTCCACTTTTAGAATCTTGTGGTGAAAGTCTTGAAAGTTTTTCCACTTTTGTATATAAAAACTAAGTCAAATTATAAATATCACGGTTATGACAGAATCTGAACCATTGCAAGAAGAAACGAATTATATTCCCTACTGTATAGGCAACATTCGCCATAATGGCGTTGTCAGTACCAGTAACCGCTTAATTCGCCCAATCGAGTTGTCATCCAATGAATATAAGGCACTTCTATATGCAATGGCGGTTGCGAATTATAGTGAGAAAAATAGGGTAGATGGTGAAATTACCGAACAAACTTATATTTATTTGTATAAGGATGATTTGGCAGATTTACTAGGATTAAATAAACGTAACTCAATTAATGTTGCAATAGATCGGATCTATAAAGAGCTTTCATCCCGGGTAGCTCATTTTATTATTGAGGAGCCTGCTGATAATGGTAAGAGAAAGACTAAAAAAGTACATTCTGTCGTTCCCATTATCCGTGAGTTAAGATGGGAAGATGACTCTAAAAATGCGATTCAGATTCGTTTTACTAGTGAGGTGTTGCCGTATTTCACTCAACTGGCTGGGGGTAATTTTACTACCTATCAGCTAAAACATCTTTTTGCCCTAGATTCTGTTGCCAGTATGAGTCTTTATACTTATTTCATTAAAAACGAATTTAAGTACGCCAATCAAAAGAGTTATGAAGTGCCATTACTTTTAGAAAACTTGAAAGCACTGATTGATATTAATGAAACCAAATATGATCGCTGGGTAGATTTTAGACGCTATGTATTAGACAAAATAGTGGCAGAAATTAACGAAAATACAGATCTACAATTAGAGTATGAAACCGTTAAGAAAGGCCGTCCAATTGTAGGTGTGAATTTTAAACTGCATCATCGGATTGCTGATAAGGCACTGGATGAAATTGCAGTGATCGAAAAAATCTATCTTGATGTTCCATTTGAAGACAATGCATCCGTAAAAGAATTAGGGGCTAAATTCGATACGAATGTACGTTCTTGGTATATTTTTAATAATGATGAAAATTATCAGCAGTTCAAGAAGTGGTTTAAAAAAGTAGGATGCCTCACTGACTCTCAAGCAAATATTGTCATTAATGACACTTTATTCCAAATGGATTTTGCTGAAATTGGTATGGGGCTGAATGACTTTAAACGAAATATGAAGCATAAACTTAAAAACAATCCGGAATTCGTTCAAAGTATTCGTGAAAGACTGAATGATATTT
>AMFJ01019623.1_pt1 | contig 13102 bp, 9 predicted proteins | sample 427208 | NCBI WGS metagenome assembly AMFJ01 (sample SAMN02954298, study PRJNA114691) | groundwater metagenome | biome: aquatic; feature: subsurface aquifer; material: sediment; isolation source: subsurface aquifer sediment | place: USA: Rifle, CO | collected 2008-08
AAAAAACCGCTAATTATTCATACTCGAGATGCAATTAAACATACTTTGCAAATCATGCGTGATGAAAATGCTGCTGATGTTTGCGGTGTGATGCATTGTTTCACTGAGAATTGGGATGCAGCAAAACAAGCATTAGATTTAGGCTTTTATATTTCATTTTCTGGTATCGTTACTTTTAAAAGTGCCACCACCATTCAAGTAGTCGCGCAACAAGTGCCGCTTGATAGAATGTTAGTTGAAACGGATGCGCCTTATCTTGCGCCAGTGCCGCATCGCGGAAAACAAAATGAACCTGCTTATGTAAAATTGACAGCTGAATATATTGCTCAACTGCGCGGTATATCAGTTGAAGAAATAGCAGAACAGACCACTAATAACTTTTTTACTTTATTTAAAGGAGCAACGCATGCCCATGTTTAGACCGGCAGCTCTTTTTATCGGATTACGTTATACGCGAGCAAAACGGCGTAATCATTTCATTTCATTTATCTCAGTGGTTTCAACGATTGGTATCGCCTTAGGTGTCATGGTATTAATCACTGTTTTATCGGTAATGAATGGTTTTGATAAAGAAATAAAAAAACGCGTATTTAGTATGGTATCGCCCATCACTGTGAGCAGCGTGTCAGGATATGTCGCTGGCTGGCAAGACTTACAACAAACACTTAAACCAATTTCTTATGTCACAGCATCCGCACCGTTTGCAACTGGTGAAGTGTTATTAAATTATGGTGGTTCGGTTCAACCGGCTATGTTGAATGGCATTTTGCCGGAAGAAGAAAAAAATGTGACCGAACTTGCCCAAAAAATGGTGCAAGGAAAATTAGTCGATTTACAAGCCGGAAAGTTCGGTATTGTGTTGGGCGAGAATTTAGCATCTGCATTAGATGCACGGGTAGGTGATAAGGTGACGGTTGTGACACCGCAAATATCACTTTCACCTGCAGGTGTGATTCCGCGTTTTAAACGCTTTACAGTGGTTGGAATATTTCGTGCTGGCAGTGGTTTTGGGTTTGACCGTGGTATGAGCTTTATTCATTTAACGGACGCGCAAAAATTATTGGGCTTAGGTGAAAATGTGACAGGCTTACATGTGAATGTTAAAGATGTCTTTGCAGCCCCTGAATTATCAAATGATTTGATGACTCAGCTTTCACCCAGTGCAAGCGTTACTACTTGGGCGGATCAATTCGGTGAATTTTTTCATGCGGTGCAATTAGAAAAACGCATGATGTTTTTAATTTTATTATTAATTGTTGCTGTCGCAGCGTTTAATTTGGTTTCAACATTAGTCATGGTGGTAAACGAAAAACAATCTGATATAGCCATCTTACGCACCTTTGGTGCCACACCAAATATGATTATGAGTGTGTTCATCATTCAAGGTGGTTTAGTTGGTGTGTTTGGTACATTGCTTGGTGTGATAGGTGGTATTGCATTAGCATGGAATGTCACTGAAATTGTTAACTTTATTGAATCGGTTTTTCACGTACAATTTTTATCATCGAGTGTTTATTTCGTGAGTTATTTACCATCACAAATTGTATGGGGTGATGTGATTATCATTAGCATTGCTTCATTATTTTTAAGCTTAATTGCAACCATTTATCCTGCATGGCGCGCAGCTAAAATGGATCCAGTGGAGTCACTTCGATATGAATAAATCAGTCTTATCTTGTCATGATCTTGCCAGATCTTATTCTGATGGCACTACAAAAATTGAAGTATTGAAGAAAATGAATCTTGAAGTGGCATCTGGAGAAATGATTGCTATTGTTGGCACATCAGGGTCAGGTAAAAGCACCTTTTTACATTTGCTTGCTGGTCTTGATAAGCCATCGCATGGCAAAGTGTTGTTAGATGGCAAAGATTTGCAGCACTTGTCTGAAAATGAAAAATGTCGTTTGCGTAATCGCTGTTTGGGATTTGTTTATCAATTTCATCATTTGTTACCAGAATTTTCTGCACTAGAAAATGTTGCCATGCCATTATTAATTCGTGGTGATGAACCTGATGTGATTGAAGCAAAATCGGCTGCTTTGTTAGAAAAAGTGGGGTTACAAAATCGCATGCAGCATCGGTTAGGTCAATTATCTGGCGGTGAACGTCAACGTGTAGCCATAGCGCGTGCACTCATTGCAGAACCTTTGTGTGTGCTTGCCGATGAGCCAACTGGAAATTTAGATCCAAAAAATGCTGAACGTGTATTGCAATTATTTTTTGATTTACAAAAAGCATCGCAAACGAGTGTCGTGATGGTAACACATGATCCCGATGTTGCTGCTAGAGCTCAGCGAATTTTTAGAATTGAAGACGGGGTGTTAGTTGCATCATAAAACAAAATGATTGTTTCTAGCTGACACGTCATTCTGAATTTGCGAAAGGCTCATTGAAAGAAAAACTTCCAACCATTTTCTTTAATTTTCCTTTAAACGATTCATGAAAAACTCAAATAATTAAATACATATAAAAAAATATTCAAAAATTTCGCTAATTAATATGAGAAGCTATTGATTGATAAGTTAAATAATGATAGATTCCATCGCTTCAAATTCTCTGATAATTTCTTACTAAACAAGGAATGACAATTATGAAAAATCGTATGATTTTATCTATTGCTCTTTTATTTGGTATCAGCACCAGCTTTGCTAATGCAGGCGAGATCTCGCTGCCAGGTGGAGGAACAATTGGACCGCGTCAGACCGTAAAAATTTCCGGTGCACCTTTGGTTCAAGAAGTCAATTATGATGTAACCTGCGATCTCACGAATCCAAATCAAGATCCAATCGGTATGAATTCGAGTATGTGGAGTTATGTGGATGGAGACAACAGCCAAGCATCTTATACACATCTAGTACGATCAGGCGCCACCAAGTTTCATGGACCGTACTACCGCTATGATCCTACCTACCATCCAACTATTGATTTTACGAATCTTGATTCAACACAGAGCATTCAAGTTCAAAATTGCGTTGCAAAACTTCATGTAGGTTAGGTTAAACTTCAAATTGTAACAGGAACCCTGTCGGGGTTTCTGTTCAATCTTTTGATCATTCCAACAATTTTTCGTAATCCACGCTTGTCATAAATTCCATATTTATGATGGTATGTTGGTGGGGCAGTACGTATAATTTGTAATAATAAAAATTATAAATAAGGTAGTGAATCATGCAAGATGGATTTTCTCTTTTACCAACAGAAATATTTTTACATACATTATTATTATCATTTTTAAATTCGCAGGAATTGACAATATTAAAACTTGTAAGCAAAACATGGAAAGAAAATATTGATGAATTGCTTTATAAAGAAGATTTAATTACAACATTGACAAATGATTTAACTGAAGATCAAGTCAAAGAAGTAATTGAAATTTATAAAACGAAATTGTCTTATCAATTAATTCATGCAACAAAAGCGGATGAAAGAAACCCATGGGATTATTTGACTCATTCTATCGTGTCATTTGAAGCTGGTACAGAAAAAAAATTAGCTCGTGCATTTTTTACAGTGATTAGTAAACTCCCAGTTACCTCAATTGCAAAATTTATTACGAATTTTCGCATAACAGAAAGTTGCAAAGCATTCTTAAAAGTTCCTGAAAATCAGCGCAATTTATTGCAAACCATTTGCCATGCCTTGTTATGCGATAAAATATCTGAAATTAACTCAGAGAAATTAGATATGGCAAAAGCATGGGCTTACAATTGCTTTAGAGCGGACAACAAAAAAATGTTATTGTTAAAAGGGCTTAATGTTACCTTGTCAGTAAAGAATGGAAAAAAAGAATTACCGAAAACATCTGATTATTACATTAATTTACGTGGTGCTGATTTATCAGAAGCAAATTTAGTGGGCACCGATTTTCGTTTAATGGATTTACATAGCGCTAAACTTTGGTTAGCAAATATTGCAACTGACAGAGCGCTCCTCAGAACCCAGTTTCCATGGTTAATATTCGCTTTCAATTATATTGTTGGTATCGACATGTCATCTGCTAGCCTGTCGATTCGGTTTAGTATGACGGGACTTCTTGGTTTGTCAGAATGGTTTTTACCAAGCAGTACGAATCCATCGAATCTTGATAACATCGATTTGCGTAACGCAGATTTAGATTCTGCAGAACTAGGTAAGTCTACTTTCAATCATACAAATCTTACCAACACACAACTTACTGATCCAAATAAAATTTGTGAAACAAAAATGGATAACACCGTTTTTTTTGATAAATTAACATCGCAAACTATTTCGAGCGAATTAGATAAATTACATAGCTATGTTAACGTCAAACAACTTCAAGAAGCCGTTGCTAATAATATTGTGGCATTAACAAAAAATATGCCTGTTGTGGAAGCTGTATTAGTATTGCAAAAAGCAATCGATCATCCATTTTTTTCACCTAAGCATCGTCAGGTTAATTGGCTGGATAGATTAAGTAATGCCGCCATGATGATTCGATCTGGCCAAACATTTTTCCGTTCATTTAATATGCATGGAAAAGAGATACTTGAAAAAGCATTAGAACAAACACAGCGATTAGATAGGGATCCAAAACCAGTGAGATTGTCGCTAAAAAAGAAAATTTTCTGAGATATAAATTTATCTTGAGATTGCTTAATTAACCTGATATTTTCGGTAAAAATAATAAATAATTCATCAAAGAGGTCACATGTTTAATCATCGCTATCCCCTCATGATCAAAGATAAACCTGAGCCGGATGTTGTCACCATTGGTTTGGCTTTGCAACCAATACAAATGGTCACCATACATGATGTAAATGACTTGATTAATAAATTGATTGCAAAAGGTGTTGCGGTAAAAAATCCTGAAACTGGAAACTTGTTCGGAACAACCAATCCTGATGTGCTTGCGAATGAACTTTTGTTAGGCTGTGATGGCAAAACTTATTTGCGATCTGATGTGTGTATATTGAGCCATGAAGCACGACAGCAATTACCCATTTATTTTATCAAAAATAATCAAAATCAAGCATTAGTGATAGTTAATGCTTGCGATATAAAAGAAGATCAACAAGATTTGGTGGTAAATAAAATATTAGCTCAAGCACTTTGTCAGTTTGATATGAGAACTGGAATGCTGCTTGGCACATTTCAATTTCCTGAATTAAATGGTTCCTTTGATAGCACAATTGCATTTATTAATACTGCATTTGAAGACATCATTTGGATTAGCTGTCAAAGTAAAATTCGTCATAACAATAAAAAACATGATGAAAACTTTAATGATTATTCAAAGTCATATGAGGATACACTTAATAAATACAAAACATTTTTTAATCTTAAACGAGAACAATTAAAACATTTTGCTGAGTTTATCGAAGCATTTAGCAACGACAGTTTAATTTTATCGAAAGTAAAAGATAAACATCTTTCGCCAGAAGAATTACAAAAAATAGTTGTTTCGCAAATGAATGATGAACAACGACAACAAACCATAAAAAATTGGCAAAAATTGCAAAATAATAAATTGGTAATTGGAGAAGGAAAACTTTTGTTAGGGTTTTATGGCATTGTCTATGCAGGTTCTTTCGCAGGTTTTGGTTGGCCCTTCTTTTTGTCTGCGGTTGTGGGATATTATTCTCTAACTTTTTATCGAGAAAAAAAGACTGCAGATTATCGACAGGAACAAGCTAATTTGCCAAAAAAATTGGAACTGATCACTTCTCAAGTTCCAACATTAAATTATTTAGTTAAAGAAATTACTAGTGATCAACAACAATTAGCATTAAAATCATTGGCTATTGAAAATGAATTAAACATCATTCATCAGATTCAGCCGCTCAGTGTGGTTGAAGCAAAGAAACCCGGTTATCTTGAGACAATAAAAAATTATGCTGGTTATCTTATTTGGAAGAAAGCTGATGCAACATCAAAACCTATCATCGCTGAGCCAGAACAATCTACGACTGCATTAGTATCTAAAGACACGAATACAAATACGAGTTCGGTAACAGTTGAAGAAGTTGACGATAATTTGCAAAAATCTTCTGGTATTAAAAAGTAAATTTGTAGTGGAATAAGTTTCGTGCTATTTATGAACAAGTTTCAATTGAACATCCAAAAAGGAATTTATTTGCGCTCAATGTTTTTGATCCAAAGGCTGATGTGAAAGAAAACCAACTTATTTGGAAAACTGTTAAAGGATGCCTTACTGATATGTGGTATGGAGGTGAAGAGTTTATGGGCGACATTAATGCTAAAACGCCTGCCGTATTACTTTATGACTATGCAAGTGCAAAATTCGGATTAGATACTCATGCGCATCAAAAGCTTTTGACAAAAAAAGATATCCTTGAATTTATGAATGAGAAAAGCGAGCCAAAATAAATATCTTATGTAAAATTTAGTTCATAGAGTCAGATTAAGCAATTTTTGGGGTTCTTCCACAGAACCTGATCATAGCGATCCTTCGCTTCGCTCCATTGCTGTCCGGGAAAAAGTTGTTGTTATGCCAGCGAAAGCTGACATCCAGAGCTTTTTGTTATTTTTTTGACATTAAAAATCTGCGCATCATTTTTAGATGATTGGATTAGAAACTACTAAAAAATTTGCAGTGAAAACCTGGATGCCAGCTTTCGCTGGCATGACATGACTAAATTATTCTGGACACTAGTGCGCTTCGCTCAGGATGACATCGTAAACAGGATGACCTCACCAGGCATCTAATTTTTTCTCCGCAGCTTGCGACACATTTCTCTAAGGATTCTCCCATGATTTTTCATGCCATTGCATTTTTATGCGGTGATTTACTATTGCAACAATTTAAGCAATTACCCTCGCTCATGTTGATGAGCGTCATTTTATTACTATGCGGCCTTGTTGCTTATCAATTTCACCGCATTCGCATTATCTCGATTTCATTTTTATTAGGGCTGCTTTGGGCTTATCACACAGCTTTTTCACAACTTGCATGGCAATTGCCATCAGAAATAGAAAATAAAAATATAACGATTGGTGGCTATATTGCATCATTACCAGTTGTTTCAACTTATCAAGCACATTTTTTATTTGCCGTTGAAAGTCTAGAAAATAAAAAGATAAATCCAACACGACTTATTTATTTATCTTGGCGTGATGTGCCACACGAATTAAAAGTAGGCGATAAATGGAAGTTATCGGTACGATTAAAACGCATTCATGGGCTGCAAAATCCTGGTGGTTTTGATTATGAAGCATATGCTTTGCAAGCTGGAATTCGTGCGTCAGGTTATGTCATTAACCGAGAAAATAAATTATTAAGTCATTCACATCGGTATGTCATCAATCAAATTCGTCAATATTTGCAGCAAAAAATCCAATTGATTTTACCAACATCGCCAACTGCCATTTGGCTTCCCGCATTGATGATTGGTGAGCGAACAAATGTGCCACAAGCTTATTGGGAAGTGTTAAGAAAAACTGGTACCAATCATTTAATGGCCATTGCAGGATTGCATTTAGGCATTATCACAGGGCTCGCGCATCAATTATTTTTTTGGATTTGGACACGCTTTTCTACCTTAGTTTTGTTAATGCCAGCACAATATGTCAGTGCCATTCTGGCCTTAATTATTGCGATTATTTATAGCGCCTTAGCAGGGTTTTCGCTGCCCACACAACGTGCTTCTATCATGTTCGCCATCTATATTTTAATGCTGCTTTCACAAAGAAAAATACGCGCTTGGGATGGCTTGGGATTTGCATTAATCACCGTGTTAATCATCAATCCATTAACCATTTTATCTGAAAGTTTTTGGCTTTCTTTCGGCACCATTGCACTCATCATTTTTGGTATGAGCGGTCGTTTAGCCCCAACAGGATGGTGGTGGAAGTGGGGCAGAATGCAGTGGGTGATAGGTATCGGATTGATTCCATTAACATTATTTTTCTTTCAAGCCTGCTCAGCGGCTTCATTTTTAGCAAACACAATTGCCATTCCTTGGCTTGGTTTTTGCATACTGCCGCTATGTTTTTTAAGCGTCATTTTTATTTTTTCTAGTAGTATTTCATCGATTTTTTTATGGCTAGCCGATAAAAATTTAGCACTGTTATGGGGTGTATTAACATGGTTTTCATCACTCAATTTTGCTGTCTGGACACACGCGATTCCATCTATTTTCATGCTCATTCTAACGATCATCGGCGTGATTTTTTTATTGTTACCTCGCGGGTTTTCTGGAAAATTTTTAGGGATTTTTTTCTTATTGCCACTCATTTTTTATGAGCCGCAGCGCCCTCAAGAAAATGAATTTTGGCTCTCATTACTCGATGTTGGACAAGGGTTATCTGCTGTTGTTCAAACAAAAAATCACCTATTAATTTTTGATGCCGGACCAAAATTTAATGATAGTTTTGATGCAGGTGAGAATGTCATTTTGCCATTTTTGGGGCTCATTTATCGTCATCAAATTGATGCGTTAGTGGTTAGTCATGGTGATAACGATCATATTGGCGGCACAGGCGCATTAATAAAAAATTTACCGATTAGATCAATTTATACCAGCGTGCCAGAAAAATTTTCGCTAAAAAATGTCTATTTTTGCCTGGCGGGAATGCGTTGGCAATGGGATGGTGTCATGTTTTCATTTTTATATCCCACACCAGATACGCTGCAATTAACCAATGACAGTTCGTGTGTATTGCGTATTGATAATGGCAAACAATCGTTATTATTAACCGGTGATATTGAAAAATTTTCCGAGCAGTTTTTATTAGCAAATCAAAATAAATATTTGCCATCAACAGTCATGATCGCGCCGCATCATGGCAGTAAAACATCGGGTGAAAAAAAATTTATTACCGCTGTTCATCCGCAATATATTTTATATGCGACAGGATATTTAAATCGCTATCATTTTCCACATGATAGTGTGATGTCTTCATATGATGAGATTCATACAGCTCAATTAAATACAGCAAAAACCGGTGAGATTGAGCTGCAATTTTCAAATAATTTAAATCAGCCAGTATTATATCGCCAAATAAATCAGCATTATTGGTTCATTTAAGCGAATGAATATAATGAGTGCTTTGAATCTTTTCTAAATATATTTATTTTTTTATTGTTTCAGTTTCTTTTTTACCATGAAGTAATAAATCAATTGCCATTAGTAAAGCAGTGTTATCAATTGGTTTTTCAAATGAAACAGAAGCACCAAGTGACTCTGATAAATCCAGATAGCCAGTCGGATCTAATCGACCGCCGCCAGATATAGCAATAATGTCTAGATTAGGATGACGATTTTTTACTTCTGAGATAAGTGTGATGCCGCTTTTTTTCGGCATAATGATGTCTGTTACCATCACATCAGGTGTTTCTTTTTGTAAGATGGTGGTAGCTTGTTCGCCATTTTCAGCACAGATGACTTGATGCGATGCGCGTTCTAATACTTGTGTGAGCATGTCGCGCACGAGGGAATCATCTTCAACCAACAAAATCTTTGCCATATTATCTCCTTATTTTGCCGTATAAATCGGCAGTAAAATCACAAATGTTGTTCCCTTTCCTGGTTGGCTTGAAACAATAATTTCGCCTTGATGTTCCTTAATAATGGAATGAACAATTGACAATCCGAGACCGGTTCCTTTGCCAACTTCTTTCGTTGTATAAAATGGTTCAAATATTCTATCCATTGTGGCTTGGTCCATTCCATGCCCTGAATCACTGATTTCGATTTTACAATAATTTTGCCCGAGTGATTGCGGAATATTGCGTACTTCGGGTGATTCTTGAGAAAGCTCAGTGACTTGAATATTGATATTACCTTCACCATTCATCGCGTCAACAGCATTATTAATGATATTAACGAGGACTTGATGAATTTGAGTTTGATTACCCAAAATAGAAACATCGCAATCCATCTCAAAAAAAATATCAACGCTTGCAGGAACAGTTGGTTTTAATAAGGCGAGTGCTGCATCAACGGCATTTCTAAGATTAATCACATCAAATTGTTGGTGTTGGCGGCGACTAAAGGTAAGTATTCTTGCAACCAATTCTTGTCCTCGACGAGCGGCTTCTAGTACCTGTCCGAGGTTTTTATAAGTGAGACTGTCTTTTGGCACATCTTCGCGTGCCATTTCAACATAACCCACCACAGCATATAAAATATTGTTAAAATCATGCGCGATGCCACCAGCAAGTGTTCCCATCGCTTGCAGCTTTTGTCCTTGTAATAAAGCTACTTCGAGGTTTTGTTTGCTTTCTTCTGCTTGCACGCGTTCGACAATTTCAAGTTTAAGGGTTTCGTTGGTGACATCTAAAGATTGTGCACGGTATCTTGCATACTGAGCAATACGAACAATGACGGCAAAAAGTAAAAAAATACCAAAAGTAACGATAAACGCTGCCCAAGGAAGATAGTCTTTGAGGGTGGTGATTAGGTGAAAATAAATCTCAAAATTATACAAAAGTAGATACCACCAGAAGCTTGAAATAGCAAATCCCATGCCAATGATAGCAAAAGGAAGCCAAATTTTTGGCGGATGATTGGGGCCCATAGCCTCGCTCCTGTACAAAGAATAGCAAGAAGCCATTCCTAAAATCCCTTTTTTCTGGTTTAATTCGTCACTTACGTTACAAAAATATAGCTTAATCTATTTAGATTGTGGAATCTATGCTAATGGAACTGGCATAATAGTCACCAATTAACTAACGCGCGCATTGCCTAGGATAAAATATTCTGCTTAGGTATGTTCGTGTTGTCCCGGCAGTGCTAAGCACTTAGTCGGGATCAAAACTAACTAGGGATATATGCATGCAACTGTCGAAGATTAAATTAGCTGGTTTTAAATCATTTGTCGATCCAACCACATTAGCTGTTCCGAGTCATTTAGTGGCGATTGTGGGTCCAAATGGTTGTGGAAAATCCAATATTATTGATGCAGTCACCTGGGTGATGGGTGAAAGCTCGCCTAAATATTTACGTGGCGAAGCATTAACAGATGTTATTTTTAACGGTTCTAGTGTACGCAAGCCAGTTGGGCAAGCATCGGTTGAGCTGGTTTTTGATAATGCTGATGGTTCGATCGGCGGAGAATATGCAAAATTTGCCGAAATTTCTGTTAAACGACAAATCAATCGTGATTCTGACTCGGTTTATTATTTAAACGGTGTTCGTTGTCGTAAGCGTGATATTGTCGATATTTTTCTGGGTACTGGTTTAGGTCCAAGAAGTTATTCTATTATCGGACAAAACATGATTAGCCGGGTGATAGAAGCCAAACCTGATGAGTTACGCACTTATTTAGAAGAAGCTGCCGGCATTTCCAAATATAAAGAACGGCGTCATGAAACCGAATTACGCATCAATCATACCAAAGAAAATCTCGCACGAGTGAATGATTTGCGCGGTGAATTAGAAAAACAATTAAATCACTTGAAGCATCAAGCAAATGTGGCAGAAAAATATAAAGGATTAAAACAACAAGAACGTGTGTTACGCGCAGAATTGTATGGTATTCAGTGGCGTGAGTTGGATAGCAAAATGGTCTCATACACGCTTGAGATTCAATGCGAAGAAACTGCTCTCGAAGCGCGTCAAAGTGAATTAAGCGGCACTGATCGTGAATTGGAGCAATGTCGTCATGAGCAACGTGTCGCGCAAGATGGGTTTCAAGAAGTGCAGCGCCGTTATTATGCAGTTGGTAATGAAATCACACGCATCGAACAAGATATTTTGCATCATCAAGAACGTGAACAACAATGGCAAAGTGATTTAAAACAAACAGAACATGATTGGCAAACTGTTAGTAATCAAATGAATGAAGCAGAAGATAATCTGCGTGATTTAGAGCATGATATTAATTCGGTTGAACCACAGCTTTCTTCTGCAATCCGTGAATCTAATTCGCTTAAAACACGATTGGATGAAGCAGATGAGGCAATGCAAACATTGCAAAACCAATGGGATGATTTTCATCAAGCAAATGCTAAAACCACGCAAACCGCGCAAGTTGAAAAGGCACATATTCAACATCTTGAGCAGCAAATTGTTTTCTTGCAAAAACGTCAAGATCAGGTACATCAAGAGCAACATCAATTTAATTTTTCTGAATTAACCAAACAATTAGAGGAATTCTCTAAAAAATCCTTTGAGGTAGCTGATCAAATTGAGATTTATAATAAAGATTTAGCCGGTATTCGTACAGAAATTAATGCAAAACAGCTTGCACAAAAAGATTCAAATACTAATTTAGATAATATACGTAACGAATTACAAAAATTGCGCGGGCAACAAGCATCACTTGAAGCATTGCAGCAAACTGCACTGGGTCAACGTGATCATTCATCGACACCATGGATTACTAAACATCAATTATCGTCTAAACCGCGTCTTGCTCAAAACATTCAAGTAGAAGCTGGCTGGGAATTGTCAGTTGAAAAAGTATTAGGCTTTTGTTTGCAAGCAGTTTGCGTTGATGATTTACATGAAGTGGTGCCACATCTTGATAGCTTTAAATCAGGAAAAATTTGTATTTTCCGCAACAACCATCATGCGAACGAAAAAAATAATCAAACAAAAGGCACATTGTTATTAGATAAAGTGAAATCTCAATTACCACTTGAATCATTATTATCTGGTATTTATGTGGCAGATTCACTTGATGAAGCATTAAAACTTTGTGAATCACTTTCTGATAATGAATCTGTGATGACACGTGATGGAATATGGTTAAATAAATCGTGGCTGAAAATTTTGCGTGAAGATGATCCTGCTGCTGGTGTGTTTCAGCGTGAACAAGAATTAAAACAACTAACGGCACGTATCGAACAATTACAACAAACGCACACAGAATTGGTAGGGAATATTGCTGAGCGCAACGAAGAAATCAAAGCATTGGAACAAAAACGTGATCAATTACAACAATCTTGTACCCAACAGCAAGCTCAATCAGCACAACTGAATGCACAACAAAAAATGAAACAAGAACGTTTGGATGAATTAAAAGCGCAATCGGTGCGTGTGATGCGTGAGCTGGAAGAATGTGTAAATCAACTAGAAAAATCTCATTCTGAATTAGTTGAGGTGAAAAAACGTTGGCAACAAGCAATGGATGAATTAAGCACGCAAGCAATGAAGCGAGAAGAGTTAGTAACAGA
>AMFJ01021628.1_pt1 | contig 13102 bp, 21 predicted proteins | sample 427208 | NCBI WGS metagenome assembly AMFJ01 (sample SAMN02954298, study PRJNA114691) | groundwater metagenome | biome: aquatic; feature: subsurface aquifer; material: sediment; isolation source: subsurface aquifer sediment | place: USA: Rifle, CO | collected 2008-08
AAAGATTAGATGAATAAAATATTATAACTTTTTATAAAAGACTAACCTAATTTATGTTTATACAAAAACTAAAAACATTTTTAAATATAAGCAAAAAAAAGCAGCCTGAATTAATTCAATGATTCAAGGAGGCTTTGGAGTGGGTCGAGACTTATGAGAAAATTAAAGATTACAAAAATGTAATTCTAGCTATAAGAGAGCTTATTTTAAAACATAAATCTTTACTTAATTACAATGAAGAATTAATAAAAAAATTATATGTATTGGAATCTAGTAATGTAGAAGAAGTATCCAGGAAAGCATGAGAAAAAATTAAAAAAGTTAGAGATCTGTCGACTGAGCTTTCTTCTAGATTGACTTTACTCGAGAAAAGACTTGCCGTAAATGAAGAGAAAAATAAAGCAGAAACAGAGAAATATAAAAAAGAAAGACAAGAAAAAGAATATAAAATTCAAGTAAAAGAGATAAAAACTCTTCTAAAAAATAAAGAATATTCAAAAGCATTATCGCTTTGAAAGAAGATAGCTTTTGATTTTCCAAATAAAAAAGAGGCTATTATACTTTTGACCGAAGTTCAAAATGCATATAATAAATCCAAGATAGTTCAAGAAAAAGATAGTAAAAAAGCAAAAAAAGTTGATAAAATTTTGTCTGATATTTGAGTTGACTTGAGTGTAAAGGAAAAAAATAAATGACTTTTGGCTTCCATTAGAGAGAAATACAGAGAACAAAGAGAAAAAACACAATCTAAAAATGAAAAATTAAAAAGATTAAGAACTTTGTCAGAATTAGATAAATTACTAGTAAATTCTTGAACAATTAGCGATATTGACGGAGAAAAAATAGATGATAATTTTTTCAATGTTATAAATACTTGATTAACAAAAGATATACAATGATTTGAACTTCAATGATTTGATATTTTCTGAAAAATAATTGGAAAAGATAAAATTATTTGAGATACTTTTTGATTTAATAAGGTAGATAACTCTAAAGTGGTTTTCTATATTTGAGATGCCACAGGGCACTGAGTTCAATCTTGATTTGTAGTTGCAGTTCTTTCAAAATTATTTTTTGATCATTCGAAAAAAGTTAAAGTATTTAAGGATTTATTTCTAAAACTTAATAATGAATTAAAAGAAAAAATTAAATGAAGAATGTTTGTAACTTCAATTTTCTTCGAATGGGATTCTATAAAAAACACTCTAAGTTCTATTTGAGCAGGGCATATTCCTATTTTTATTTACAGAAAAGAACAAAATAAAGTAGAAAAAGTTATAGCTTGATGACTAGCGCTCTGAGTAAGACTAATAAATAATGTATCTTCAATTAAAGTGAAAGATATAGAATTAAATGATTGAGATGTTGCCCTAATTTATACTGATTGAATTCTAGAGACCAAAGATATTACCTGAAATATGTATTGAATAAATAGATTTGAAGAAAGTTTTTTGAAAGCAGTGACTAATTTTACAAATCCTAAAAAAATTCAAGAGCAAATCCTAAAAGAAGCTAATGATTTTAAATGAAACCAGTCTTTTGATGATGATGTTACTTTAATTGTATTTGTCCGTGATAAAAACAAAGATCTTATCTCAAATAAGGCAGAATTAGAGAAGATATTACAAGAGTCAAATGTCAAAAAAACTAATATGCAAATTAAAAATACTACAAAACAAGAAGTAATAGATAAAATTAAAAAAGAAAAATACGATAGGGAATTAAAAATAAGATTACAAAGACTTGATAGATTGCATAAAGTATGAGAATATATAAAACTAAAGCAAGATGTATTAATTTATTATAAAGAATGATTTGTACATGATAAAATGAAATATTATCTTGAAAAGGCTATATGAAATGAACAAAGAGTTATAGCAAAAAAACAAGAAGACAAATTACAGAAAAAATACCAAGTCTTAGTTGATTTATATAAAAAATGAGAGTATAACATAGTAATTAAGGAAGCAATTGATGTAATATTTAAAAACTGAAAAATTTAATTTTATAAAATATGGCATTTTTAAGCAAAACAAAATTTATAGATAGCACTGGAAACTTTAATAATGAAAAATTCTTAAAGCTTTTAGATGATGCTAGATATGCGCTTAAAACATGAAAAAAACCAGCTTGAATTGTGAAAAAAACTACAGAGCAGATTATTATAGGTGGAATTTCAAGAAAAGAAGTTTGGCAATTTATAAATAAGCTTTCTAATTTCTTAAATAGTTGAATTGATTTAAAAACTGCTTTTTGAATACTTCACAAACAAGTAAAAAACCAAAAATTAAAGAAAATAGTTAATGAAATAAGATTAAATCTGGATCACTGACTTTCGGTATCTGACACTATGAGGCAATACCAAAAATATTTTGACCCCTTTATAATATCACTTATTATAGTAGGAGAGAAAACCTGAACGCTACCAAGAGTATTGACCGAATTAGATAAAAAATTACTTGAGTCAATAGAATTAAAAGCAAAAATAAGATGAGCGCTAATTTATCCTGCTATTTTGATATCTATAACATTATTGATGGTTATCGGTATGATGACATTTATTCTACCAAAAATAACTGAATCATTTAAGAAAACAAATGTAGAGATTCCAGGCTTAACTAAGACTTTAATGAATATATCAGATTTTATGATTAATCATTGGATAATTTTAGGAGGCTCGTTTATTTGATTAATTATTCTATTTTTTATTTTTAGAAAAATATATTACTGACAATTACTATTTTCTTGGATAAGCATGAGATTGCCGGTTTTTTGATTTATTGTAAGGCAATGAAATATTATAGCTTTTATTAATTCATTTTCTCTACTTCTTGACTCATGAGTACTTATGCTTGAGGCACTTGAGACATCTTCGAATGTAGTAACAAATATGTACTATAAAAAAGAAATTATTAAAATAAAAAATGAGGTCGAGACTTGAATTAAGATATCAAATGCTATGGGATTAAGTTCTTGAAGCAAAGAGACCTCCTTTTCGAGCAAGTATTTCCCAGAAGATTTCGTGCATATGGTAAATGTGTGAGAAGAAACTTGAACAATATGAAAATCTATGGAAAGAGTTTGAGTTAATTATTCTAAGGAACTAGAGAGATATATTTGAAACCTTATGACTATGCTTGAGCCATTTATTATAGTATTTGTAGGAGCTATGGTTTGAACTATAGTTATTGCAATAATGCTACCATTCTTTAATCTTGCCAAAGTAGCTAGTAAAATGTAGGTTGATTTAAGTACAATAATAAATATAATGTTTTAATTCTTAATTAATAAAAATATGTTAGAAAATGTAATAATAAAGGACTATTCCGTAAGAGATGCTCTTTTGTGAGTAGTTATAGAAAATAAATGATCTGATTTTTATTATACTGTTGGGACTTATCCAGCAATAAAAATTTCTGGGGAAATAGTATCAATTAATGAATGAATTGAAAAAGTAACAGCTGAAGATACTAAAAATTTCGCAAAATCTCTAATTACAGCCGAACAACACGAAAAATTACTTATATCTAAAAATCTTGATTTCTCATTTTTATTTCAACAATCGCGTTTTAGGTGAAATATTTCATTTCAAATGGGGTATTATATGGTAGTATTAAGATTATTATCAGATAAGATTCCTTCTATTGAAGACCTAAATTTACCTTTTATTTATACAGATATTACAAAAAAATGACAATGATTAGTGCTAGTAACAGGTCCTACTTGATCAGGTAAATCAACAACACTCGCAGCCATGATAAACGAAATAAATACAAATTATGCAAAACATATAATTACAATTGAAGACCCAATAGAATATGTTCATGAGCATAAAATGTCAATTGTTGAACAAAAAGAAATTTGAAGAGATGTTCCAGATTATAATATAGCGTTAATTTGAGCGATGAGACAAAATCCACAAGTAATACTTTTTTGAGAGATGAGAAATGCAAAAGAAATAGAAATGGCTCTGACACTCGCCGAAACATGACATTTAGTATTTTCTACACTTCATACAAGAAGTGCTTATCAGACTATATCTCGTATAATAGATTCATTTCCTGGAGATCAACAAAATCAGGTAAGAATGCAACTCGCTGACACGCTAGCTTGAGTTTTTTCTCAAAGACTTCTTAGAAAAAGTGATGGTAGTTGAGTGAAATTAGTAAAAGAAATTTTAATTAAAAATACTGCAGTATCAAATCTAATTAGAGAAAATGAACTTCATCAAATTCCATCAGTTATGCAAATGTATTGAGTTGAGTGAATGCAAGTTCTTGAACAGGATTTATTACAATTTATAAATGAAGGAGAAATATCACTCGAAGAATGACTTAAATATGCCAATAATCCAAGATTCCTAAAAGACAATGCAAACATTAATTAAATAAATTATGTGAAAAATAACTAAAAAGAAAGCATCTAATAAAAATATAGTTAAAAAGGAATTTTCAATTGTGTTTACTAATTGGGTTTGATCTAAATCATCACTTATGGTGCACACTACGTTTTTTGTGGTATGTTTTATATCAGTTCTATTTTGAGTAAAACTCGAAGAAATGCTTCTAATTCTCACAACTGTAGTATCACTTGAAGCAATTTATTTAGCTATTTTTATCCAGATGACTGTAAATAGAAATACACTAAGTCTGAAAGCTGTAGAAGAAGACATCGACGAAATCCAGGAAGACATCGACGAAATCCAGGAAGATGTAGATGAAATCCAAGAGGATGTGGATGAGATAACTGAAGATAATGAAGAAGAAGAACTAGAGACAGATAAGGCTATAAAATATATTGAAAAAATAGAAATTCAGATGCAAAACATCGTAAAAGAATTAGAAGAACTAAAAAATTATAAAAAATAATATGAGCAAAATTTTACAAATAAAACAAAATAAAGGTAATTATGCTTTTATTGATGCACAAAATCTTAATTCTGGACTCAATAAACTTGGCTGGAAAATGGATTGGAAGAAATTTCGTGATTATCTAAAAGACCAATACAATATCGAGGTTGCCTATGTTTTTATAGGATTTATCGCTGGAATGGAAGATCTATATATCGCAATCCAAAAAGCCTGATTTGTAATAGTTTTTAAGGAAGTAATAAGTGCTCATGATTGAATTTGAATAAAATGAAATGTTGATGCTGAGCTTATACTTCAGGCAATGATAGATTATAATAAATACGATAAAGCCCTAATTGTTAGTTGAGATTGAGATTTTTCTTGTCTACTAAGACATTTAGTAGCTAATAATAAATTTCTAATGCTAATTGCTCCTCACAGAAAATACCTTTCTTCTTTACTTTTAAAAGCAGCAGATTCTAAAATAGATTATCTTCAATCAATTAGAAAAAAAGTAGAATATAGACATTATACCTCAAATAAGCCAAAAACGAGTAAAGAAAATACTCAAAATATTCCTAAACCAAATATTTCTAATAAATCAGTTGTAAATAAAACAAATATTTCAAACCCAATTAATAATAAGCCAGTAATAAATAAGCCGAATCCTATCAAACAAAATATTAAAAAACCTATCTCACATCCTAAGCAAGCAAGAAACGAAGAATATTTATTTTAATTAAAAAAACATGATTTTTGCAATTTTTTGAATGATACTTAAGTCTTTGTGAAATGTATTAAGTAAGTATATTTCTGTTAATTTTGATATTTATAAATCACTTTTTTACCAATATCTTTTTACATCTTTGTATGGTATTATTTTTTTACTAATTTCTAAAACTCCCTTTTTAAACTTTGATTTAAAAATTTTCTGATTATTTATTTTGATTTGATTCTTTGGATACTCTGGAATTTGGTCTCTTTACAAAGCCCTAAAACATTTAAATAATGCGATAGTTATGGTTATTGCATACACTTATGTTTTCTTGTCTTACTTTCTAAATATTTTCCTTATTTGAGATATTGAGAAATTTTCTAATTTTAAATTAGTTTTAAGTGTTGTATATTTTGCAATAATTTCACTATTTTTATTTGAGAGAAATGAGAAAAAGAAAATAAAAGTAAATAAATATGCAATTTATGCTTTTATTACTTCTATAAGTTGGACTATTTATAATTGAATAAATAATTTTATTATAAAAAATCAAATAGCATCGCCCGTTCAGATGATTTTTTACTCTGAACTCCTTATTTTTATATTTTCTATTTTCTATTTTTCTGTATTTATTTTAAGAAATAATATAAAATTAAAGAAAGAATTAAAATTAAATAATAAACAACTTAAAAGTTACCTACTAGTTGCTTTATTTTTCTTTATTTGATGATTTTTAACTTTTACATGATATAAATATATTTCAGGAAACATTGTTAATTTCATTAATCTTTTCTCAGTTATTTTAGTTCCTATTTTTACCTTCATTTTCCTAAAAGAAAAACTAAGTTCCAAGCAAATCGCGACAATCTTTTTGGCTTTTATAGTTTTAGTTTTGTTTATTTTGTAATATATAGACTTATTTATTTTGCATTTTAGAAAATTTTTATATAATCAAATATATATTTTATAAAAATAATTATGCAAAAAACTAAAATTTTACTTGATAAATTTAACTTATCCCTAAAAACTCTTGATGATGCAATTATTGAAAGTCAAATATTAAATATTTAAAAGAACTTTATGCACAAATTAGTGAAAAATCAAATTGATAATGAGATAATAGAAGAAATCAAAAAAACTATCTATTCTTATATAGATCCCCAAAAATATGAGATATTTTTATTTTGATCTAGAGCTAAATGAGATTTTAAGATAAATTCTGATTATGATATTGGAATTATTTGAAAACAAAAAGTTCCATTTAATACAATTAATGCTATAAAAACCGAAATGGAAGATATTCCGGCAATTATTGATATAGTAGATTTTAACAATGTTAACTCTGATTTTAAAAAAATTGCATTAAGTAATGTTTTGAAATTCTAAAATTAATTTTGCAAATTTTCTAAATTCTATACAATAAAAGCATACTTAAAACTAACCCTCTCATATATGTTTGAATGAATTTCTATTTTTGATAGCTTGACTTCCTCTGAACTGACTAATTTATCGATGTTTTGTCAGGAGAGATTCCTAAAAGAATGAGAAATACTATTTAATGAATGAGATGACGCGGTTGCTATGTATATTTTGAAGAGTGGAAAATTAAAGGTATATAGAGATAGAAGTGATTGAGAAAAAGTACTATGATTTGTCGAATCTTGAGATATGGTATGAGAAATGGCAGTTTTTGAAGCAATAGATGGTAATATTCCAAAAAAGAGAATAGCATCAGTAAAAGCAGTACAAAATTCATTTTTGATAGTAATAATGAATTACTCAATTTTAGAATTGTCAAAGAAAAATTCTTGAATTTACTGAAAAATCGTAAAAATTATTGAAGAAAGAAAACAAAAAAATGCAAATAATTAGTTGTTGATAAACTATTTTATACGGCGTTTTCTTCTTGTATAAAAGTAATCTTAATGTATCAAAAAAATTTTTTTAAAAAAAGTTAAAAAAAAATTTGCATTAAATACTTTTTTTTATACAATGTGCGAGCTAATTATTGGTAGAGGATTTATATAGATTAATAGTTTCTATGTCAAAAGAGGATAAAATTGAAATAGAAGGGGTGGTTATTAAGACCCTTCCTTGATGAGTTTTTGAGGTAAAATTACCCGATAATTTCGGGTGAGGTTGAATTATCATTAGAGCATATATTTCTTGAAAAATGAGAAAAAATTTTATAAATCTTATAGAATGAGATTCTGTTTTGGTAGAATTGACTCCTTATGATTTATCAAAATGAAGAATAGTTTTTAGAAAAAAATAATATTTTTAATTAAACAATTTATGAAAGTAAGACCATCTGTAAAGAAAATGTGTGAAAAATGCATGATTATAAGAAGAGACAGTGTAGTTAGAGTTATTTGTAAGAAAAATCCTAAACACAAACAAAGACAAGGGTAATTAAAAGACCCTTTTAATATTTTATATTTTATTTTAAATTTATATATGGCAAGAATTGCTTGAGTTACACTTCCAAATTGAAAACATGTAGAGATAGCTCTAACATACGTTTATTGAGTTGGAAAATCTTTATCTAACAAAGTTTTAGATGAAGTAAAAATCCAAAAGAACAAAAAAATAGAGACTTTATCTGAAGAAGAATTAGACAAAATAAGAGATGAATTGAAAAAACATGTTATAGAATGAGATTTAAGAAGGGAAGTATCTCAAAATATTAAAAGATTACAAGAAATTAATTCTTACAGAGGTTTAAGACATAAAAAACACTTACCTGTAAGATGACAAAGAACTAAAACAAATTCAAGAACTCGTAAATGAAAAGCGGTTTCTATTGCAAACAAGAAAAAATAAAAGCCACTCTGTCATTCCCGCGAAGGCGGGAATCTACAAAAATAATAATTACTAATATATAATATGGCAAAAGCTAATTTAAAAAGATCTAAAAAGACAAGAAGAAATGTCACTGAATGAATTGTTTCAGTTAATGCTTCATTTAATAATACTCATATAGTTGTGAGCGATAATGAATGAAAAGTTCTAACTTGGGCTACAGGTTGAAGTTCTTGATTTAAGTGAGCAAGAGAGGCAACTCCTTATGCTGCTCAAATCACTTCTGAAAACGCATGTAGCAAAGCTAAAACAATGCATGGAATGGAAAAAGCTAGAGTATTTGTAAAATGAATTTGAGCATGACGCGAACAAGCAATTAGATGAATAATCAATTCTTGAATTGAATTAGTTTCAATTTTTGATATAACTCCAGTTCCTCATAATTGATGCAGAAAGAAAAAAATTAGAAAACCTTAATTATTATTTTTAATAACCTTAATTCAAAAATATGAAGTATAATTGACCAAAACTTAAACTTTGCAGAAGAGAATGAATAAATCTTTTTTGAACAGAAAAATATGACTTATCTAAATCTAAAAGAAAACCTCTTGGAAAATGAGGAATGGGTAAAATGTCTGATTTCGGTCTTCAATTAAGAAAAAAACAAGCAGCAAAAAGAATGTATGGTGTTACTGAAAAACAATTTGCAAATTATTATAAAAAAGCTTTAAAATTAAGCTGAGTATTATGAGAAAATATGCTTAGATTAGTAGAATCAAGATTTGATAATGTTATTTTTAAATCAAATTTTGCTAGAACTATAATGCAAGCTAGACAATTTGTAGGTCACGCTCATTTTACAATTAATGGTAGTAAGGTAAATATTCCTTCTTATTCATTAAAAGTATGAGATGTTATCTCTCTAAGAGAAAAATTAAAAGAATCTCCAATTTACAAATCTTTAATCGAAGATTTTAAAGAATTTGCGAAAAAAAATAAAACAACTACGATAAGTTCTTCTAAATGGTTAGATGTAAATCCAGATAAGTTAACTATTACAATAACAAGACTTCCAGAAAAAGATGATTTTGATAAAACAATTGATATTCAAAAAATTATAGAATTCTACTCTAAATAATAGTAATAATTAAAATTTATAAAATATGCATATTATTCATAACATTATCTGAGTTCCAAAAATAACTCATGAAAAAATAAGTGATTTTGAATCAAAATTCATTATTTCACCACTTCCAAGTGGTTTTGGTGTTACTATTGGAAATTCTTTAAGAAGAATTATGCTTTCTTCTATTCCGGGAGCACGCGTTACTTGAATTAAAGTAAAATGAGTTAATCATGAATATTCTACGCTACCAGGTATTAAAGATAGCATTTTAGATATAATGTTAAATTTAAAATGACTTATAATTGATAAGGTTGATGCTTGAGCTGAATGGATTTATTTAAGTAAAAATAAAGCATGAGTAGTAACAGCAGGTGATATAAAAGTTCCATCAAATATCAAAATTCTTAATCCAGAAATGTATATAACTGAAATTGATAAAGATGGACTTGAATTAAGTATTGATATTAGAATTGAAAAACAAGCAGGTTACCTTGGAATTGAAGAACTTAAAAAAAGAGAAGAAGATGTTGCAGTTCTATTAATTGATGCAAATTTCTCTCCAGTTCTAAATGTTAAATATGATATATTAAATGTTCGTGAGCTAGATATTTCATCTCTTGATTCACTTGAAATCGTAATTAAAACTAACTGAGTAATTTCTCCAAGAGATGTACTTATATTCTCATCAAATATGTTAAAATCTTATTTTGCCCTATTTAATGAAGAAGGAATGCAAGTTGAGGGTGAATTTATAGGAGATTTCAAGAAACTTATAGAAAGAGAAAAAGCTGAAATTAAAACAGAACTTGAGAAAGAAACATACACTCCAGTAGAAATTATGTGACTATCTCCAAGATCTCTAAATGCTTTAATTAATTGAGATATTCTTTCAGTTGAACATTTAGTAAGATGCACTGAAGCAAAACTTTCTTCTATAAAATGATTCTGAAAGAAAGCTATGACAGAAGTAAGATCAGCCTTGAAAGATAGATGATTGAAACTTTTAGGAGATGACTAGTATTTTAATAATTTTAATAAATTTAATTATGAGACATAGAGTAAAGCAAATACGCAGATTAAATCACAAAGATCCAGATCATAGAGATGCTGTTTTGAGAAATTTGATGACTAGTTTTTTTGTACATAAATCAATTACAACAACTGCAAAAAGAGCAAAAAACGTTCAAATTATTACTGATAGATTAGTTAATTTAGTTAACACTAAAGATAAAATGAATGCTATTAGAGAGGTTGCTAGATATGTATTTACAAAAGAATCATCTATTGAATTATTCTCAAATATTGCTCCGAAATATAGTGAAAGAAAATCTGGAATTACTAGAATAACTCCTATAAAATTAAGAGTTTGAGATAGTGCCCGCCTTGTAAAAGTTGAATTAGTTTAATTTTATTTATTTAGATTTTTTATGAAAACAATTAACCCAACACAATTAGTAAATACATCAAGAAAATGGTATTTAATTGATGCAGATGGAAAAAACTTATGAAGATTAGCTACAAGAGTAGCAGTTTTATTAAAATGAAAAAGTAAAGTTGATTTTGCTCCTCATCTTGATAATTGAGATTATGTTGTAGTATTAAATGCTTGAAAAGTTGCAGTAACTTGAAATAAAGCAGAAGATAAAATATATCATACTCACTCAGGATTTATCGGATGAATTAAAGAAATTAATTTTAATACCTTAAAAGCAAAAAAACCAACAGAAGCACTAAAACTTGCAATAAGTGGAATGCTTCCAAAGAATAAATTAAGAGATGGAATGCTTGATAGATTGAAATTAGAACTTGGTTCTACTCATAAATATGAAGCACAACAACCAGTTACAATTGAACTTTAATTACTAAATAATATTTATTTATATGACTTTAACAAAATATACATACGCTCTTGGAAAAAGAAAAACTGCAATAGCTTCAGTTAGACTTTTTGAATGAGAATGAGAATCTATAATTAATTGAGTTAAATACCAAGAATATATTAAAAGACCAGATCTTTTCTCTGTACTTTTGGCTCCATTAAAACTTTTAAGTTCACTTGATAAATATTATTTTGTTGTAAAAGTACAATGATCTTGAGAAGCTTCTCAAGTTGGTGCTATCAGACTTGGAATATCTAGGGCCCTAGCGTCACTAGATCCTGCTTCAAAAAGCACACTTAGAAAAGCAGCTTTTATTACTCGTGATTCAAGAAAAGTTGAAAGAAAGAAACCATGATTACACAAAGCCCGCAAAGCTACTCAATGGTCAAAACGTTAAACCCCCTGTCATCCCGAGCGTAGTCGAGGGATCTAAATCTAATATATAATTAAAATTTATTATGCCTACTATTAATCAACTAATTAGAAAATCTAGAAAAGATAAAACTGTGAAGAGTAAATCTCCAGCTTTACAAGTTATTAGAAATTCTATAAAAAGAGTAACAACAAATCTAGCTTGACCTCAAAAAAGATGAGTTTGTACTAAGGTTTATACAACTACTCCGAAAAAACCAAATTCGGCGTTACGTAAAATTGCTAAGGTAAGACTTACAAATGGTCAAGAAGTAATTGCTTATATTCCATGAATTGGGCATAACTTGCAAGAGCATTCAGTTGTACTTATTAGAGGATGAAGAGTAAAGGATATTCCATGAGTTAGATACCATATTCTAAGATGAGTTTTAGATACTCAATGAGTTGATAAAAGAATGCAATCAAGAAGTTTATATGGAGCTAAAAAACCAAAAGTTAAAAAATAATTCCCAATCTAATTAAAATTAATTAATAAATTATGAGTACAAAAGGTAAAATCGATTCAAATATATTGAAAAATGAAAGACTAGTAAAATTCATTAATTATGTGATGAAAGAATGAAAAAAGTCTTTAGCATTAAAAATTATGAGCGATGTTTTTGAGCAAATCAAAGCAAAAGGTCATAAAAATCCTGAAGAAATTTTTGAAAGAGCATTAGAAAATATAATGCCAAAAATTGAAGTAAGACCAAAGCGTGTTTGAGGTTCTATTTATCAAGTTCCACAAGAAGTAAAACCAAAAAGACAATTAGCTCTTGCCGCTAGATGGATTCTAGCTTCTGCTAGAAGCAAGAAATGAACTGTATTTTCTAAATACCTTAGTCAAGAATTAATAGAAGCATCTGAGGAAACTGGAACTGCTTTTAAGAAAAAACTAGATGTTTACAAAATGGCAGAAGCAAATAAAGCATTTGCTAGATTTGCAACTCATAATAAAAGATAATAATTAATTTTTAATATAATAAACTATGGCTCATAAGAAGGCTCAGTGAACCACCAATAATGGTCGTGATTCGCAATCTCAAAGACTTGGTGTAAAAGTTTTTGGAGGACAACCAGTAAAAGCTGGAGGTATCATAATAAGACAAAAATGAAATAAATTCTGGTGAGGTGAAAACGTATCTCAAGGAGTTGATTTTACTTTATTTGCAACCAAAGAAGGATTAGTTTCTTTTCAAGAAAAAAGAAGAGTAAGATTTGACGGAAGTATCTACAGAGATATTTATGTAAGTGTGAAATAATCTCCACTCTGTCATTCCCGCGAAGGCGGGAATCTAATATCTAAAAAGATAACCTT
>AMFJ01025443.1_pt1 | contig 13085 bp, 14 predicted proteins | sample 427208 | NCBI WGS metagenome assembly AMFJ01 (sample SAMN02954298, study PRJNA114691) | groundwater metagenome | biome: aquatic; feature: subsurface aquifer; material: sediment; isolation source: subsurface aquifer sediment | place: USA: Rifle, CO | collected 2008-08
CAGGGTTTATTCTCTGGGTACCGCGCATAAAGCGCGGTACGTAGGGAAACCGGTGCGCAGTACGTAGGGAAATCGGTGCGCGGTACGTAGGGAAATCGGTGCGCGGTACGTAGGGAAACCGGTGCGCGGTACGTAAGATCAGTAATAATATTAAATCAACGCTAAAAAAAGCGCGATTAATCCAACGCTCATCAGCAAAGGGACAATATAAGGTAAGGTGGATTGCGAATATAATGCGCTGCTGATTAATAGCGCGCTGCCTAAACCCAACATAAAATAACGGCGGCGAGATTTTTTAGATGTCACTTTTTTTAATTCTATCTGTTTAAAACGTGTATATTCGTTTTGTTCTCGCGTTTGGTTTAATACATCATAAATAAGCCCAGGTATTTCTGGTAATTTTTCTGACCAAAACGGAATGTTCTCACGAATGCGATGCAAAAATGCTTTGACGCCCAATTGTTTTTTCAACCAGCGCTCTAAAAAAGGTGCTGCCGTTTTCCATAAATCAAGTTCTGGATAAATTTGCCTGCCGACACCTTCGATATTCAACAAAGTTTTTTGCAGCAAAATAAGCTGCGGTTGAATATTAATATTAAAACGTTGTGCTGTTTGAAAGAGCCGTAATAACAATTGGCCAAAAGAAATTTCTTTGAGAGGGCGCTCAAAAATCGGTTCACAAACAGCACGAATGGCGCCTTCAAATTGATCAATACGAGTATCCGGCGGCAACCAGCCTGAAGCAACATGTAATTCAGCGACACGCTGATAATCTCTTTTAAAAAAAGCGAGCATATTCTCTGCCAAATATCGCTGATCTTTCGTATTCAAAGAACCTACGATGCCAAAATCAACCGCAATATAATGCGGATCATCAAGATTTTTTAAATCCACAAAAATATTTCCGGGATGCATGTCCGCATGAAAAAAACTATCACGAAACACTTGGGTGAAAAAAATTTCGATCCCACGTTCCGCTAATTTTTTCATATTAACGCCCGATGCTTTCAGCATAGCGATATTGTGAATAGGAATTCCTTCAATACGCTCCATGACCAATACGCTTTGACGGGAATAAGGCCAATAAATTTCGGGGATGTACAATAAATCCGAATGTTGAAAATTACGCCGCAATTGCGAAGCATTGGCGGCTTCTCGTTGAAGATCTAATTCATCTTGTAATGTGTGCGCCACTTCGGCTACTAGTTCTTTCGGTTTAAATCGCTTGGCATCTGTAAAACGCTCTGCAATATTTGCAATCGTTCTCAGTAAATCAAGATCTCGATCAATGATTTTCTTGATGCCGGGCCGCAATACTTTTACTACGACGCGATCGCCGCTTAATAAAGTTGCGGCATGCACTTGAGCAATGGATGCCGATGCAAGCGCTTCTAAATCAAATTCCTGAAAAATCATTTCAGTTGAAACATTTAAGGAATCTTCAATCATTTTTTGAGCTAATTTTCCCGAAAAAGGCGGCACTCTATCTTGTAATTTAGCAAGCTCTTCAGCAATATCATCAGGAAGTAAATCACGGCGCGTAGAAAGCACTTGGCCCGCTTTAATGAAAATAGGGCCCAAATCTTCCAGCGCAAGACGCAAGCGTTCGCCGCGCGTTAATTTATTTTTTAATGCCCAATACCAAGGATTAAAATAACGCAAAAAACGAACCGGATAAAACCACGGCGTTGCCAGAATAAATTCATCTAAATTGTAACGCATTAAAATAAAATTAATGCGTAATAGACGAAAAAATTGTCCTATCGGTCTCACGGCATACCCTTTAATTCATGAATCCTATTGGTTAAACGAATGGTTTTTAATTCCAGCCTATCCACTTCCTCAGTAAGAAAATCTATTTCCTGAAAAAAATCAGAAAGCGCTTCTTTTGATGGAAAAAAATTTATTTCTTCATGAATATATTCATTCACATTGGCAGTCATCGTACGGTGAAATCGTTTAGCAAACTGTTTTACATCACGTATCAGAGAACCTGCTTTATAAGCAGCAGGATCCCCGATCCAATGTGAAAGTATCTCTTCCCAATCAATTTCTAATTCATCGAATATGGCCAAAACGTTTTGCGCTAACTCCATGTTTCCTTCAACCATCACATCTTCTGCAAAAAAACGGGAGCGCTGCTCTGGCAATAAACCCGCGTTTAACAAACTCAATGGAGTGCCTCTAATCGTAATATCCGCTTTAATCAATTGATCGCGAGAAACATGCGCCCTGCCATCCGCAAATGTTATTCGAAAACAAAAAGGTGTGCCGCGTAATTCAATAAGAATGATTTTGTCTTGTAAATGCAACATGCGCTCTTTAGATGCAGGGTCTAAAGTCAAATAACGATTCAATGCGCGTTCAAACCAATCTTTCATTAAAATTTAAATCCTTTATGTAAGGCTACAATACCACCGGTTAAATTATAATAATCAACCTCTTCGAATCCGACTGTTTGCATCATCTTTTTTAGTGTTTCTTGATCAGGATGCATGCGAATAGATTCTACTAAGTATTGATAACTTCCAGCATCTTTCGTCATCCATTCTCCTAACTTTGGAATAATTTTAAAAGAATAGGCATCATACAAAGTATTTAAAAAAGGCAACACCGGTTTTGAAAATTCTAATATTAATAATTTACCGCCCGGCTTTAAAAGTCTATACATCGAATGCAATGCAGCCGCTTTATCAGTGACATTACGTAATCCAAATGCAATGGTAATGCAGTCAAAATAATTTTCTTTAAATGGTAAGCGCTCTGCATTTGCCTGCACGTAAGACACATGATTAACAATACCTTCATCGACCAATCGTTCACGGCCGCGCATTAACATGCTCTCATTAATGTCTGTCAAAATAACATGACCGCGTTTGCCGATTTTTTTAGAAAATTCTCGCGTCAAATCGCCTGTGCCGCCCGCAACATCTAATACAACATGACCTTCTCGCACACCGCTTTCTGAAATAGCAAAACGTTTCCATAATCGATGCAATCCAAAAGACATGAGATCGTTCATCACATCGTAGCGTGAAGCAACCGAATGAAATACGTCAGCAACGCGTTTGGCTTTTTCTTTGATCGGTATTTCAGTAAAACCAAAATGGGTGTTATGTTCTTTCATTATTGAGTTACCAAGCCTTGTCCAATAATAAAAACAGAAATAATCATTAAGCCGATCAATAATAATTTACCGCCAAATACCTGATAGCCCGCTTCCATTTTTTTATGATAACGTCCGCGCCAAGCCATCAGCACCGGCAGCACAATCAAAAGTATAATGGCGTAAATTCCTGCGTGCGCTAATGCCGCAATAAAGATATGCGGATCTAGCAACACAATCAATAAGGGCGGTAACAACGCAGCTCCGCAAACAATCCATTTATTTTTACCGACCTTTTCTATTTGAAAACCATCTGCTAAAAAGTCCACCAAACTAAGCGCCACTACCAAAAAAGAAGTTAACAAACAAATCGAAGTAAATAATCGTGCAACCACCGTAATAGTGTCGCGTTGCAGCAGAATACTCAATTGATTAACAAACGCGCTCGTTGACTGCCCAGAATGAAGCATGCTAATTAAACCGTGACTGCCATCATCTGGAATAACACCCATGACGGCTGCATCCCACGCGATATAACAAATCAAAGGAATGGAGCTGCCTAGCACAATAGCGATACGTAATTTTTTGACATCATCATGAAAATAGTTACGCATACTCGGAATAATGGTTGCAAAACCAAATGATGTAATAGCAACCGTGATACCGGGAGAAAAATACATAAATTTTCCGCCTTCTAAATTGGGCAAAGAAACATGCGGAAAAATAAGCGCAATCAATAAAAACAAACTAATAAACTTAATCGACATAAGGCCGCGATTGGTATAATCAACGACATGAATACCTAAAAATACAATATATCCCAAGAGCGCGGTAAATAAGATTGAAACGGTCCAGCTCGGCAGTGCAATATGCGCAATCGTCAGTAAATTTTTAAAAAAATCACTGCCTCCCGCGATATACGCTGCCAAAAGAGAATAGAGCAGCAAAAGATAAGTCGCCCAAGCAATGAGAGCTCCAATATTACCTAACGTTGCCTTGGTCATGGAAATAATGTTGGTGTTTTTGGGTAACCAAAGCACGATTTCTAAAATCAAAAGAGCGCTAACAGTCATCAGCGCCCAGCAAAAAAGGAGCAGCAGGGATGAATGCAAAAATCCAAATTCAGCGGTTGCAATAGGAAGCGCAAGAATACCGCCGCCAATTGCGGATCCTACAATTAATAAAGTGCCTCCTATCAATCTTGTTTGCATATGCATCCTTTAGATTTAAAGTGAAATTGTGCAGATTATACTGCATGTTAAGAATACAAGGGTATTGATATAATAGCAGAAGACGGATTAGACATTATCTATCCGCCCTCTGCTAGTTAAAGAATCACGATTTTTTATTAAGCGTTTTTTGTACCATCGGGTGGTGTGATTTTTCGTATGGACTGCAATATAGTCCTTCCACAAAATAGCCCTGCTGCACATTGTAAGTCATGTTGCCATAGACATTGACTGTGCCCTTAGTTGCATAACAAGAAGAAGGTAACTGTAAAGATACGGTGCAACTTGGTTTTTGGCACGGATAATTTCCGCCATAGGTAATAGTGACAGGTGTCGCCGAAGCAATAGGCCCTCTCACTAAGGCGCTCGAAAATTGTTTTACTTGAGTGCCGTTAATGGTAAGTGTTTCTGTCGCCGGGCCTATTTGCGGGCTGGTCCCGATATAGTTACCCACATTAACTGCTGGCACCTTGATTTTGCCGTTGGCAGGCGTGGTTTGTGTAGCCGTATCTGCATAGGCAATCCCGCAGCCCATCAATAACCCTACTATTAATCTTTTCTTCATCATATGTATTTCCTTATTTTTTAAAGATAAATTGAAAATCCGTCTCGCCATAAAATGTAATACATCTTGTTATTTTTTGCGATCTTTTTCATACGATAATTGGCACCCAGAATTGACTAAATAATGCTCATATCTTATAATATAAGACCAAAAACAATCTATAAAAATGTGCGCCCTAACATGCCAAACGAGCTTGAACCCATTTTAGATCAAACCATCCTATTGAATAAGCTCTCTTATTTTGTCCGCTTAGAATATGATAAACATCATGTTGAATATGAAACTGAAAAAAAACACCACATTAATGACCCGGCGATTATTCATCGATTGGAAGAACAGCACAGGACACTCATCGAACAAGCTAGAGAGCTTATCACTTGGTTAAATGAGGAGGGCTGTTGTCATGGATTTTCCGTTTGCCGCGGGGCATTTAATTATGCGGGTTTTTTAGCCTGGTGGGACAATGCGTTGGTGATACTCGCCAACTGGGATGTCAACTCTGCTTCTCTTGACCAAACCATCAAAGTGCCGGGTGAACGAGAGAATAAACCTGCTAATGAGCCAAAAACATTAGGATATCTTTTCCAACGTATACTCAATTATATTGTCACCGCCCAGACTATACCCCCCTCAAAAAAAACTGAATCTATTTTTCTTTTTATGCCGAAAGGAATAACACAAAATAATTCTTTACGTCCGAAAAAAAATATCATTAACGCATTAGAAAATAAACAAATAGTTTTAAAAAAACAAAGTTACCTAGAGTTAGCAACCGATCAAGGCATTAAACCTATTCAACAATCAAATATAATTGGGGGAGATTTATCCCCCGATCAAATAAATTCTATTTTTTCAGATAAAAAAATTTTTGATCATTCCATCATCCTGGTTCATAACATAGGTCATACTATCCAGGTTAATCTAAACAAAAAAAAATTGACCGTTTATGATCCTAACTATAATCACCGAGAAGAAAAGACGCTTCAAAAAACACAGTCCAAGAAAAAAAGTGTTGAAGAAATTCTTACGATATTAGGTTCATCCATTTGTATTCAAATGGCTTTCTTTACTAAAGGTACTACTATTCCTGCCATACAATGGAATTATATTGACCTTCTCCAAAAAGAAGGTTTCCATGTTATCTGCCGCTTTATGCCGAAGGCGACAGTCATGAGCCTCATTGAAGAAACAAAAAAATCGCCTGCCTATTTTGAATCCCTGGTCAACAGCTTGGCGAGACGAGATCATGAAAATTGGACCGGTTTAGATTTATTAATACATCTTCATCCTGCGCTCCTGCCTGATTTTTATAAGCTATCTCAATTTTTTATGAATTCTCCGCATAACAAAAAACTTCGCGCCCTCATCAGAGATGCGCTCATCCAGAAAAATCTGGATGATATTACAGGATTTGAAAAACTGTTAAGTGCGCCTGATATACTACTTTCCATAATTGCTCTAATTAACTCCTCAAAAGAGGGAGGGAAACTTTGTCTCACTTTTGCTAAAGCGCTTTTGGAAGAAACCTCTGAAGAACACCATTACGAAACCGGTTTAAATGTCATGGCGTTCCGCGCCCCTGCTGCTTTAAATCAATTATTATTACATTTTAGCCGTGTACAAAACCGTTATTTAAAAAATAAATTCGCCACACTTCTTGCGTCCGCGCTTTGTCTCAAAAATAATGAACTGGAATCAGGATTGAGTTTCTTAATAAAATACACGCCAGAAAACTTGTTAAAAACAATTGAATTTTCTTTAAAAGGGCTTGATAGTTTGTATGATGTGTTGGACGCCTTATTATCAGATCCTGTGCCTGCCTGGGTACAGATTGAAGATAATTGTGATAACGTAAATGATATTTTTAACGCCGTTTCAGTGGGCATGATTGGAAAATCTTACTCTGAAGAAAAAGAAATAATTTCTTTTCCTAACATGCTTGCTCATCTAATACTGCAGAAAGCAACCAATGAATCATTCGTTATTCATAACATCATTGAAAATGCGCCGCTGATGCTGCCTTCGGTCATTTCGGTTATTTTACAAGCTGAAGAAGGATTCGATCGTCTCATTGATGCCTTCGCGTTAAAAGATAAAAATAATAAAACAGCTTGGCAAAAAATATCTATGAAAGATCCCTATCTCCAACAAGACATTTTGGACCTATTAGAAAAGCACCTTCAAGAAATGGGTGATGCCGCGCTAAAAGATTTTCATAAAAAAATCCTTCGGATGAAAATCTATAAAAGAAATGGTTCATTCTTTTCTCAAACATCTGCGATGGACATTCGATATGCATTGCTGTCTCTCATGCAAGAGATACAACAACAAAGACAAGAATTTTTTCCTATTAAACGAAAAAAACCGGGTTTTCATTTATAATTTAATTCACACTTTCCACTTTTTCGTGCCGATTTTCGATTTGGTCCACCCGGTGGAGCATTTCACCTGCCAATGCTAAATAAGCAACAGCACCTTGTGATTTTTCATCATACTGCATAATCGGCAACCCATGGCTTGGCGCCTCAGCCAAACGCACATTGCGCGGAATCACCGTGCGGTACACGCGTCCTGGAAAATGCTGAAGTAATTGTGCAGATACATCGAGTGCCAGCCGGTTACGGCCATCGTACATCGTACGCAGCAATCCTTCGATATGTAATTTGGGATGAATCGTTGTTTGTACTTGTTCAATGGTATTCAATAACGCCGTCAATCCTTCTAAGGCAAAATATTCGCATTGGATTGGAATTAAAACCGAATCAGCAGCGACCAATGCATTGACGGTTAAAATATTTAACGAAGGAGGGCAATCAATTAACACATAATCATATTGATCGACGATTGCGGAGAGTGCTGTTTTTAAGCGTGATTCACGCTGGTTCATCCGCATTAATTCTACTTCCGCTACGATCAAATCATGTGTGGTTGGTAATAAATCATAACCGCCTTTTGTTTTAACAATCACATCAGAAATATTCATTTCGGTCAGCAGCAAATCTTTGACAAATAATTTCAACGTATTTTTATCAATGCCACTGCCAGCCGTCGCATTCCCTTGCGGATCGAGATCAATCAACATCACTTTACGTTTCATCATCGCAAATGATGCGGCCAAATTAATGCTGGTCGTTGTTTTACCGACACCGCCTTTTTGATTAACGATCGCGATTGTTTTCCCCACGGAGAGCTCCTTTTACTTTTATACATACAAGATGCCGTTTCGCATCCAATCCCTGTAGTTTTAGTTCGTGCACCGAAAGCAAAGTAAATTCATCCGGAATATCTTTTATTTCTTCTAAAGGATACACGCCTTTCATTGCCAAAAACTGTCCTTGTTCATTCAATAAATGTCGCGTGGCCAGCAGCATGTCCTTAAGGCTCGCAAGTGCACGAGTGATGATACTATCAAAACCTTGGGCTGGATGAAAACATTCCGCGCGCGCATGCACCACTGTGACATTTTTCAAGCTGAGTTCATAGACTGCTTGGGTCAAGAAACGGGTTTTTTTCTGGCTGCTGTCCAATAAAACAAATTCTTTTTGGGGCTCGGCTAATGCTAAAGGAATACCGGGAAGACCTGCGCCTGAACCCACATCAATCACGCGGTCGCCATGCAAATATTTTTTAATTGATAAGCTATCGACAATGTGCCGCATCACCATTTCGTTGGGATCACGAATGGCGGTTAAATTAAAAACACGGTTCCATTGAGTCAAAAGATCAAGGTAAGCGAGGATATGTTGTTCAATCATAGGCGAAAAATGATGCCCATTTTCTGTTAATGCTTTCGATAAAAAAGATTTCATGATTTTTTTAAATAAACCAATAATAAAGAAATAGCAGCTGGTGTCACGCCCGGGATACGCGATGCCATCCCTACTGTTTCGGGACGCACCATTTTTAATTTTTGCTGAACTTCAGTGGATAGACCAATCACTTTATCGTAATTAAAATTCAGCGGAATTTTCGCTTCTTCATGACGTAAAGCACGTGCAATTTCTTCTTGCTGGCGATCAATGTAACCCGCATATTTGATTTGAATTTCGACTTGTTCTGCCGCTTTATCGTCCAAAATAGCAGGACCAATATCACTCACCGTCATCAAAGCTTGATAAGAAAGATTAGGCCGCCGCAATAGTTCTTCTAACCGATATTCACGTGTTAAAGGCTGCTGCAATAATTCTTCAATCGCTTTCCCAACGACCGTATCAGGCCTCGCCCATGTGGTAGATAAACGTTCTTGTTCCGCTAAAATTGTTGAGCGCTTCGTTTCAAAACGCTGAAAACGCGTATCACTCACCAATCCCAATTCAAACCCTTTGGGCGTTAAACGTAAATCCGCATTGTCTTCACGCAATAATAGTCGATATTCCGCACGGCTCGTGAACATGCGATAAGGTTCGGGTGCCCCGCGTGTGACCAAATCATCAATCAAAACGCCGATATAAGCTTCATCGCGCTTAGGCACCCAGGGTTCTTGATTTTTGGTTTGCCGTGCCGCATTTAATCCTGCAATCAGCCCTTGCGCAGCCGCTTCTTCATAACCCGTTGTGCCATTAATTTGGCCTGCAAAAAATAAACCCGAAATATATTTTGTTTCAAGGGATGCTTTTAAATCACGCGGATCAAAATAATCATATTCAATCGCATAACCTGGACGCGTAATATGCGCATTTTGAAATCCTTTCATACTGCGCACTAAATCGAGTTGAACCGAAAACGGTAAACTCGTTGAAATTCCGTTCGGATAAATTTCAAATGTTGTTAATCCTTCCGGTTCTACAAAAATTTGGTGCGCTGTTTTATCGGCAAAGCGCATGATTTTATCTTCAATCGATGGGCAATAACGCGGACCCACACTTTCAATGACGCCCGTATACAAAGGTGATTCTGAAAGTCCTGCACGAATAATGTCGTGCGTTTTTGAGTTGGTGTGCGTAATGTAGCAAGGAATTTGCCGCGGATGCTCTTCCACGTTGCCCATAAAAGAAAACACCGGCGTTGGTGAATCGCCGTGTTGTTTTTCGAGTACGTTAAAATCAATGGATCGCCCATCGATACGGGGCGGTGTGCCCGTTTTAAGACGGCCCACACGTAAAGGGAGCTCACGTAAACGAGCAGCGAGTGTTTTAGCAGGCGGATCACCCGCGCGGCCTGCTTCATAATTTTTTAAACCGATATGGATTTTACCTGCCAAAAAAGTCCCGGCTGTTAAGACCACCGTTTTTGCACGAAACGCTAAACCCATTTGGGTGATAACACCTCTGACCCGTTCTTGTTCTATCAAAATGTCATCGACCGCTTGTTGAAAAAGCGAAAGGTGAGATGCGCTCTCGAGCATTTGACGAATGGCCTGCCTGTAGAGTACTCGATCTGCTTGCGCACGCGTAGCGCGCACCGCAGGGCCCTTGCTCGCATTTAAAATACGAAACTGAATGCCCGCTTGATCGATCGCATGCGCCATCGCACCCCCGAGCGCATCAATTTCTTTCACTAAATGGCCTTTGCCAATTCCGCCAATCGCTGGATTGCAAGACATTTGGCCAAGCGTTTCCATGTTATGGGTCAATAACAATGTCTTTGCGCCCGAGCGCGCCGCCGCCAAAGCAGCTTCGGTGCCAGCGTGTCCGCCACCAACAACAATGACATCAAATTCTTGTTTTAGATCAAACATGGTCAATACATCATGAAAAATGGGTTGATATTGTACTCGATAACGAAGAAATAAGGGGAAAAATTTGCGATTTAAGCCGCGTCCTTTGACTGATAAATCTCAATATCAAAATGTAATCCGTATTTATTCAGCTGATCTTGTATAGCAAGCCGAATAAATTGAATGGGTGAATAGCCTAATTTATTTGCAAAATCTGCAGCCGCCACTTTCATTTACGACCTTCCTCTTTCATTTTTTTAATATCTTGCTGTGTCATGCCAACACATCCTATCTCATCATTGAGCGCTTTAAGTTCTCTCAAAACAGCTGCCACCTTTTTTTCGTCTGTTTGCTCAAAGGGAACAATTTTCGCAACTTTTATCCCTCTTCGAGTAATAATCACCGTTTCGTGTTGGGTATACACACGATCGATTAAACCTGAAAAATGGGTCTTGGCATTAAATACACTGATTTCTTTTTTCATCCTCATAAGCGCTCAATGGTTTTTCAGACGATAAAAAAATATCGGGCACATCTTTACGAAGCGGTGTAATCGTTAAATCTTGGTCGCTTAAAAGTTCCCGAAAAATTTCTTTTTTAGTCATGTTATTTCCAGTGGCGCTTCTTTTTAGATCGAACATAAAAGGAATACATCGCTATAATAAATCTTGCTGGATGTTTTCATAAAGAAAGGTAGGTGAAAGATCGGCCCCATTATCCCAACAAATTGTGCCAACATCAGGATTAATGGTTACTCGTGAAAAAAAATCTCTATTTTTTAACGGCTCAAAAATACCTTTAAAAGGGACTAACTTAGAAATATCAAGATCGCCATGACTGCCATCGTCGAACTTCAAGTACAATTTATAGCCTTTTAAAACTTTTACTTCGATAACATCAATATGACCGCATCTCATATTCAATTATTCCAATGGTTCAATGGGTTTTAAAGCCTCTAGTTGTTTTGCTAACATCCAATCTTCCATAAGTTCTTTTGGTGCTGACTTGCCCATTCTATCACAAGCCCAAAGACTTTAGGCGGTAATTTTCCGTCCAAAAGCGCAAGATCATTGATTGAAATAGCTGCTTTATATTTATTATAACGCACATGAAAGTGAGGCGGATTATGCTCCTGATAATACATAGCAATAATGATTCCTAAAAATCGACTAATTTCGGGCATATACTTTCCTTCAAAACAACATGTCATTATAATCAGAACAATCTATTTCCCAATACAAAAATTTGAAAAAATCCGGCCCAATAAATCATCTGATGTAAATTCACCGGTAATTTCATTCAATGCATTTTGCGCTTGCTTCAAATCTTCTGCAAGTAATTCGCCTGCTTTATGATCACGCAATTGACACTGCCCCTGTACCAAAAATTCTTTTGCTCGTTTTAATGCCTCCAAATGCCGGCGGCGTGCTGAAAAAACGCCTTCTACTGTTTCATCCATGCCAGCGTAACATTTGATTTGTTTTTTTAATAAATCAAGACCATCGCCTGATTTTGCTGAAAGCGAAATGATTGTATTGTTATCTTGATGCGCAATACACGGCGGCTCCTTGGTTAAATCAATTTTATTTCGGACCGTTAGGATGGGAATACGTTCTGGAATTTTATCCAGTAGATCTCCTAAAAAAATCTTTTCGTTATGACTGGCATCTATCACAAACAAAATAAGATCGGCTTGTAAAATTTCTTCTTTCGCACGGCGAATGCCTTCTTGCTCAACACGATCAAGGCTATCTCGCAAACCCGCGGTATCTATGATATGCAGGGGTAAATGATCCAGTAAAATATGTTCGCGTAAGATATCCCGCGTTGTGCCTGGAATTTCTGTGACAATAGCAACGTCCTTCCCGCTTAACTTATTTAATAAACTCGATTTACCGACATTCGGTACGCCTGCAATCACCACTGTCATTCCTTCGCGTAATAAACTGCCTTGGGTTGCAATTGTTTCTATGGATTTTACTTCAGCCATTACATAAGCTAAATCATTCGTGATTTGCTGGTTATTCAAAAAATCAATTTCTTCTTCGGAAAAATCAATCGCTGCTTCAATGTACATACGTAAACGAATAATGATTTGAACGAGTGAACGAATTTTTTCGGAAAATTCTCCCTTCAGCGAACGCATCGCATTTTTAGCTGCATGGACAGATGATGCATCAATCAAATCAGCAACAGCTTCCGCCTGCAAAAGATCCATTTTATCATTTAAGAATGCGCGTTCCGAAAATTCGCCCGGTCGCGCTAAACGCACCCCTAATGAAAGTATACGCTGGATCAACGCATCGACAACGACGGGACTGCCGTGGCCTTGCAATTCCAATATATCTTCCCCAGTAAATGAATGCGGTGCTTTAAAATATAACGCGATTCCCTCATCAATCACTTCATCTTCTACATCAAAAAAAGAAGCAAGCGTTGCTTTACGAGGTTTTAATATTTTTTTTAATAATTGGTGGGCGACTACCGAAACATTTTCACCCGATACTCGAATCACAGAAACACCGCCGC
>AMFJ01025774.1_pt1 | contig 13079 bp, 17 predicted proteins | sample 427208 | NCBI WGS metagenome assembly AMFJ01 (sample SAMN02954298, study PRJNA114691) | groundwater metagenome | biome: aquatic; feature: subsurface aquifer; material: sediment; isolation source: subsurface aquifer sediment | place: USA: Rifle, CO | collected 2008-08
ACAGCCTTTTTGGGTGCCGCTTTTGCCTTGGATGTGAGGGCAATATCCTTTTGGATGAAAAGGTAAACAATTGGCAGTATTCCCACACTGTTTATCACGAGCAGGGCTACGAACCAGAGAGTTTGTTTTCTTCCGGCACTTTTATAAAGGGCGATGCCCCGAAGAATCAGGTCCACGATAAGGAGCACAAAAAGAAACGGCCTTGCCTCCGGTTGCATCATATTTTGGTAATTGTTGAACATACTTCTATATTACACAATTTTTTGGTCTTATACTAATCTTAATGTCCGCCATATCCGTCGTTTTAGTTCCCCTTAGTTTATTTCTTCTATTCCTTTCCAAAAAATGGTTGACTCTAGAACTTGGGAGGCTCATTCACCGGTTCGGCGGAGGACGCCATACCCTGATTGTCATTTGGAGCCTCATATTTTTACCCGGCACCGTGATCCACGAGTTATCTCATTTCTTTTTTGCCATTATCACCGGTGCCCGGACAGGGAAGATCGAGGTCATTCCCGAATATCTTGAAGACGAATGGGAAAATGAAAGCAAAGGAGGGACGGTTGCCCTGGGTTATGTCCAGACCCAAAGACTCAATCCGCTACAAGGCTTTTTTGTCGGCACGGCTCCGTTTATTGTCGGCACGGTTCTTTTGGTCTCACTGGCTTCCTTACTGCGAACCGGGTTCGACTCCGGCTGGACGGCTATTCTGGTCCTTCAGGGATATTTATTTTTTACTATCGCCAACTCTTTTTTCCCCAGCTGGTCGGACATCAAACAAACCTTACCCGTGGTGATCATCGTCCTTGTGGCCGCTATTCTTGCCTGGATACTTGGTTTTCAGATTTTTCTCGGTCCGGACTCCCGGATAATTTCTCTTTCGGATACCATCACCACTACTCTTCTTATCAGCGTAGCCGTCAATCTTATCCTTTGCACCATCCTGTTTATTGTCAACCATATACGGAAGGGGAGACGTTAGTTAGAAACGGCATTGAAGTTCGGGCTCGTGCCAGCAAGAACTTCTTCCGGCTTCGGTATAGATCCAGTTAGCTGGAGTACCCGGCTTTTTTTGGAGATCGGTGCCGAAGTACCAACCGCGGGATAGCTCGGTTTGTGAAATAGAAGGAATTTCCTCTTCCAACTGTGTTGGAGGTGGAAGCTGTTTAACAAACTTCTCATTCCTGACGGCCAAAAAACCCAGTATCCCCAACAGTAAAAAAATCAAGAGAAAAATTTGCCAACCAACTCTAATTTTCATTTACAAATCCAATTATATATAATAGATCTATATTAATTACTTTTTAGTATGAAAAAGCTCATCTTCATTCTTCCGGTCGCTCTTTTCCTTTCCGGTTGTACCCTATTTCCTTCTGCCCCGATCACCGGTACCGAGGAACAAAAGGCCGAAAAACTCGCCCAAATTATTAGTAGCGGCGGTCAAGCCAACTGTAAAGTTACTAACCTGTCGGATGGTACCGGTACTCAAATTATTGTCTCCGGCAAGAAGATGAAGATCGTCGGCTCGGACATGGGAGAAGGCAAGCAGGGGACAATGATCAACGATACCCTCTATACCTATATCTGGTCCGAAGGCGAAAAGGTGGGCTACAAGATGAAAGTGGAAGCGGAAACACCCGAAGAGCCCACCGGCACCCCGGCCCAACCGGAACAGTTTGATACCAACCAACAAACCGCCGACTACGAGGATACCACCAAGTACAAGATGGACTGTACCCGGGGAAACGTTTCGGACTCGGAGTTTACTCCCCCCGCCGATGTTGAGTTCACCGATTTTGCGGATATGCTGAGATCCGTGCCCACCATGCCGGCAAGATAAGGGTTGCCGCCGGATCCAATTTGACAAACGGGTTTAAGGAGTTAGTATTAAATTATATGAAAAAATACACCCTTGTTCCTGTAATGGTATTAATTGTCCTGGCTTCAGTTTCTTCGGTTTATGCCCAAAGAGGCGCCGGTCAGCAGAGTTTGAATGGTAACGAAAATCAAATACAGGTGCAGAATCGTGGAGAGGACAATCAGATAGAAACGAGCAACAATGAACAGGAAGATGGCAACGAGCTGGAGGATGGTAGCGAAAAGGTAGCCACCAAAGAAGCCTCACCCCGCAGCGAAAGGGCTTTGGAACACATGAGTGAAGTCGCCAAACAAGTAGAGATCTTACTTATGGCCAGAACCACTAAGGGAGGTATCGGAGAAGAGGTGAGACAGGTTGCCCGGGATCAAAAACAAGCACAGAGTAGGATCGAAACCGAGCTGAGAAAAATCATTGGTAGGGGCAGTATTCTCAAGGCTTTATTGGGTCCCGATTACAAAGCGTTGAAAAACATGCAGGAGCAAATCGTTCAAAATGAACTGCGTATTCAACAACTGGAAGAGATGAAGGCAACGCTAACCCTAAAAACAGACATCGCCATGGTTGACGAAGCCATCGATCTCATGACGGAGCAAAACGTTCTTCTACAAGAAAAAGTTGCCTCCGAAGAAAAAACCGCTAGCATGTTTGGTTGGCTCTTCAGATATTTCCTTAAATAGAGTTTCAACTTTCCGGCGTGGCTCTCTTCGCTACTCTGTTTTTAACTACCGTTAGAATTATATAATTAATATCGTGGAAGAAAAAAAAGAAAATAGGCGATTGCCGTTGTCCAGTATCATTGCCATTGTTTGTCTAATCGTCCTGTTTTATTGGTTTTTCTCGGGGGAAATGTACGGCTTTTATGCCAGCATGGTCTTCCTTTTCTATTCATGGACGCATAGCATGTGGATTTCCGTGGTTCTTTTGGGAGTTTTTCAAACCTTGCTCCTCATTCCTTTCCGTATCATCCGCCTTCTGGATTTTAGGAATATCAGAGATTTTCAAACCGAAACTGTCGAACATGAAGACACCGGTCGCCAGGAAAGCTTTTTGAGACGTCAGTTCAGGCGGGGGAACTGGACACTGACTCTCTATTTATTGGATTTTTCGGTCCAGCTGACGACATATATCACTATCGGAAAGTTGTTTCTCACCGATTTTTACACCAAAGCTCTTAACCCAAACATCCTTTATTCCTTCGTCAACTACCCCAATTACCCTCTCAGAGACCGGTTTTTCAAAATTCCTTACCCGGCAGTCACCAAAACGATCGATCTTGGAATAGAGACCGTTGTTTATGTCTGGTTGATGATCATCATCGCCCAGCTGATCATCTCCATGATCCGCTCCATGATAATGAGGAAAAATAAAGTCGAGAAAGATTCGGGGCAGCCCGAGACACATAAAGCCGGAAGGGCGTCCGGTCGTCACATGGTTGTCTACGGAGTGATTCTTTTTATTTTTTCCTACTTTTTAGTTCGCAATTTCCCGATTGCCGGAGAACTAAGGATCTTCACCGGAGATGTGGCAAGGCCAAACAGAACCTTCAATACCGTTACCGCCCTGGCCACCTTTTTTACGTTAATGTGGTTTGGAGTCAACGATATTCTTAAGAAGGGCAAGATAGCCAAGAGCATGGGGATCCCTCAAAGGCGGATCGACAGAACCCAAATGTCCTTATTCAAAGGCAAAATAACGAACGCCACTTTCATCGGCATGGGTGCGTACTTCATTACGAATCAGATCCCGTGCGCCTTTGAACTTTCCATTTTTACTCTGGAAGTGATCTCGCTCTTCTCACCCTTTACTCTTGATAAATTGATATTGAATAAAATTCCCCAAAAAGAATATCCGGATACGCAGGAAAAGGAAAAACACGAAGTGGAGAAGCAATTTCTCGCCCCCACGGAATAGATCTGTCAATGCTATACTGAAAGAGTAAGATAATTAACAATTTGTATCAGAAAGGAATAGTTCTATGAGTATATTGGATATCATTCTCCTGATCTTGATTATTTCCTGGGTAGGAGGGTTTTCTTTAAGGGTTGGAGGAGGGTTGATACATTTATTGCTGGTAATAGCCCTGATTGTGTTAGTAGTTCGATTATTAAGTTAATAAAATATGCCAAATAAAAGCAGCGAAAAGTCAACAACCATAATCAACAATCCATCCACCGGAGATTCCGGCGGAGGAATAGGAATGATAGTCGGACTGGTAATCTTATTGGTGATTGGCTATTTATTTTGGGTCTACGGCCTTCCGGCGATAAGGAATATGCAAGTGGGAACGCCCCAAATCAATATCCCCAGCCAGATTGATGTAAACATCAACCAGACCGAGTAAGGCGATCCAAAGGCCCTGTTGTTCTATGCTAGAATACTCCCGTATCTAATGCTCGTTTAAATTAGACACGGAAAAAGGAGCACCATGGGCAAATTACTCGATTTGGCTATCTATGGCAATGTTTCTTGGCTGTTGGCTAACAACATCAAACTGCTGACTCTGCGCCTGGATACCCCAAAATACGCAGACCATAAATCGGGCGAAAAGATCCTCCTCCGCTACGATGGAACTGAGAAGCATCTCGGTGTGATCTACAACCGTCAAGTTAAGCCTCTTCAGGACTATTCACCCGCCGAACTGATGCTCGATGGCTACATGAGCGCCCGCGAAGCCGCCAGGGATTTGAAACAGTACCCGGGGTACGATAAAGTGACCGTGAAGACCCCCATGCTTGGACTTGGCTTCGCCGCCTGGAGTCATTTCAGTTCCTATCTCAGCCAGGAACTGCAGGCAGAATTGTTACGGACCGATTTGAATCGTGCCGTGTGCCTGCCCCAATTCCGCGGCTTCTTCATGCCTACATTTCTTTGGTGGGCGATCCTCAAAAACCAAGACGAGGGGACAATCCTGACCGTCGGCAAGTGGCATGATTTTCTCACCGGCCATCTTGGGATTTTCTCTGCCAAGGAGCTCAAGGCTGTAAAGACGGTTGATCCCTCGACCGAAAAATTCTACCGGGGTCTTCGTCACCAGTCGATCAAATCTATCCTGAGATACTCTTCCACCCAAGGGCCGGAGTACCGCTCTCTTGTTCTGTGCGAGCCCGTCTCCGTCAAGAAATAGTTACCTTTAAACCCACCCTCCGGTGGGTTTTTCTTTTATGACGGCCAAACTACCCGCTTAGTAGGCACAAAGTCGTTCGAGGTGTAAGAATACCGATCACTATTGAAAGAGGGGTAACTAAAACCAGATATTTAAAATAATATAATTAAAGAAATGAGGAAGAACTCCTCAGCATAAAATATATTATGGACTCAAAATCGTTATCCTTAGCAAAAGGACTGTTAGGTAAGAAAGTCAAAATAAAAATTGACCGTCAGCTTGGTAGCAAACACCCAAAGTGGGGATTCAATTACGACGTTAATTATGGATACATTGAGGGTATTATCGCTCCGGATGGAGAAGAGCTTGATGCCTATCTATTGAAAGTAGACCGTCCTGTTGAAGAATTCGAGGGAATAGTTGTTGCGATTGTCCATCGGACGGACAACGATGACGATAAGATTGTTGTCATCCCTGAAGGCGAAAATGTCACCGATGAGGAAATCGAGAGCTTAACTCAGTTCCAGGAAAAGTTTTTCAAACACATAATCGTGAGATCGGACAAAATACACGATTAAATCCTATAATTGGAATTTTTGTGTAGCCTTGGCGATCACCCAACCCTGATCTCCAACTTCCCCCTTCTTCATAATAAGTATTAGAACAAAAACAGCCACTCGTTGGCCTCTCAAACCAACAAAAAGCTCCGGGATTGTCGAACAAAAGCCGACAAGATGATGATAGTATACTTTTACATATGTTGGAGAACGGTCCAGAAAGAGAAACAAAGGAAATCATTTTCGATGAAGTATGGTCAAAACGTGGAACAAATTCAAAACCGGCCGAAGGGACTGTGCTTCCCGTCGAATGGAAATCGGGTTACGGCTTACCTCTAGTGATTGCATTAAAGGAATCAAGCCTGTTTCTGGAGCGTTTTGACGATTACTACAAAGATAGGGATGGGGGCAAACGAAAAAGAGTTTTTTGTTTAGGTTTATTCGAAGATCGGACATTAGGATGTAAGTCCAAAAATCTTGTGCCCATAGGATATATTTATCTCCAAGAAATTGAATACGACCAAACCCAAATGGTTTGTAGTGATACGTTTACTATGGGGAAACCAATTTCAACGATCGTTAGCGATAACGGCACGGAGATAGAGGACCCTTTATTTTCTAAGTTAGTAAAATCTAAACACGTACCACTTGCGGCAATCAGCATTGGATCCGATACAACATACGAGAACAGACGTGGCCAAGTAATATCCAAATTGAGTCAGGTTGGGAGAAGGGATGACGGTCTTGCCCTAGAAGAAATGATTAAAGACCCCCGGGCAATAAAATCAGGTGGTGACAAGGAGAAACTTGAAGATTTTCAACACACCCACCAAGGCCTTGGCCAATTACTTTTGGCTGGTGCGGTCGACATATGCAAACGCACAGGCCACAACAAACTTCACCTAAATACAACCAACAATGAATCTCGTAATTTAATATATGAATCCCCATTTAAATACAAAGAAGAAACCGTTCGTGGATTCAAAAACCTAATTCTAGACGTAATTTGAAAATTGCCGACTCAGCCGGCAAGCCTCAGTACTTCGATTTTACGTTTGATCAAGTTTTTACTCCCGAAGGCTTCGATAGAGCCCAATCGGAATTTCCGGAAGAACAAATGACGGAATTCTGGAATAGCGGCAAGGTTTGGGAAAAATTAGCCCAATATTTATCCAAAGCGATCACCCCACCCTGATCTCCAACTTCCCCCTCTTCTCCTTATATATCTCCTCAAACATCTTCATCGTAAAGACACCGGCTTCCGGACTCATCTTGTTAAAATATCCGGTAATGGTTACCGTGTTGCCGGCAGTCTCAATTTTGTATGTCTTATTTGGTTTACTTCCGTTATAAGAAAACAAATTGGATGTGACCAACGAATCGCTCACAAAATCCATAGTCGCCAGAAGCCCGATCACTTGGTAGTAGTACTTTCCGTTGCCGTTTCCCTTCCGGATAGGGAAGTCAAAGTCCAGCCTCCCGCGACTGGTCCAGTACTGGACAAATTTCTTTCCTTTAGAAATCACGATATAGGTGCATCCCTTTAGTGCTTGCCCCAGAGCATACTCAATATATTTTCTTTCATCCTTCTTGTGTTTATACCCATCGATCGCTTTTTGAGTGTCTTCCACAAAACCTTCGTGATCTTGGAGAAGGATCCTTATCTTACTTCCTTCTTTTTGGAACAAAAAGTGCTTCCTTTCAAATTCTCCCCAGAAAACATAGCTCTTCACCCGGTAATACTGATTTACCAGCCAATATACCCCCCGGTAGAAATACTTCTTTAATTTTTCCATCCTCTCCTTCATATCTTACTCTTTAGACGCGTGCGATAATATGAAACATGGTTGATCAAATATTTTCATACAGAGAAATGTGTGACCAGGAAAACTCTAGTTTACAGAGAGGAATGAATTTTCGTCTCAATCCTAATTATTCGGTTATCCTGATGTCACGTAGGAGTAACGCTCCCTACAACGATCAAATTCTAGAGGATGGTGTGAGTATTTTGTACGAAGGTCATGATGAGCCTAAAAGTATAGGAAACTTGAATCCAAAACTATTGGACCAACCGTTACGTTCAAAATATGGGAGGTTAATGCAAAATGGTTTATTCGTAAAAGCAGTTGACGAATATAAATCAGGAGCCAGATCATCAGAGAAGGTTAAGGTGTACGAAAAGGTGTTACCGGGAGTATGGTCACTGAAAGGCATGTTTGATCTCATGGATTATCAGTTCAGTAATGACGGAAAAAGAGACGTTGTTTCTTTTAAACTAAAACTATCTGATCAGCAGGAATCGGAACGGAACTTGGGGAATATAGATGATAGTCACAACAGGCTAATCCCCTCATCAGTTAAATTGGAAGTGTGGAAGAGAGATAAGGGTGCCTGTGTTATTTGCGGATCAAATAAAAATCTTCATTTTGATCACGAGTTACCTTTTTCAAAAGGCGGTACAAGCTTAACCGCTAAAAACATTCGAATATTGTGTCTAAAACACAACCTAAGTAAGTCCGCCAAAATCGAATAATCTATGATGATTTGGAGTATTCCAGTGCTAGAATTGGCATATGGGAAAAGAAGAAAAGGATTCAGTATCAAACCTCACTGAAAGAATAATAAAGTTTAGAGATGCTAGAGACTGGAAACAGTTTCATAACCCCAAAGACGTATCGCTTTCATTGGTCCTTGAAGCAGGGGAGGTAATGGAACACTTCCAATGGAAAAACGCTGAGGAGATGGAGCAATGTGTCAAGGAACATAGGGATGAAATTGGCGCTGAACTTGCTGATGTTTTATACTGGGTTCTTCTTTTGGGTAATGATTTAGGAATCGATGTTCTAGAAGCATTAAATAGAAAAATGGATGAAAATGAATTGCGATATTCTGTTGAAAAAGCAAAAGGTAATCATAAAAAATATACCGAACTTGAATAAATGATTATCTATCAGTCCACAAAGAAAGGATTCGTTAGAGATGTATTAGAAGGATACGCTGATTCAAAAATACTAACGTCATACGTGAGGGAGACGGGACATTCAACAAGTCTTCATGAACAGGAGTCGTGGCGAAACTCCATGCAATATATGAAAGATGTAATGCAGGATGTAGAAATTCCTGATGACGCTGGGGTTGCGATTGAATACAAAATACCGCAGACATCAAAAAGGATTGATTTTATCCTAACAGGTAACGATAACGAAAAGAAAAAGGTGGCCATAATCGTTGAATTAAAACAGTGGAGTAAGGGAATCCACTTGTCAGAAAAAGATGGGGTTCTTGGCACAGATTTCTACGAGGGAGAATCTCCTCATCCCTCATATCAGGCGTGGTCCTACACAACACTACTTACAGACTACAACAGTAGTATTGAGGACAAGAGCATTAGCTTGGTGCCTTGCGCATATTTACACAATTACGAAGCAGATTCAGTCATAGATAATGTCTTTTATAAAGAATATCTTGAGAAAGCCCCCGTGTTTTTCAAGCATGATTTATATAAACTTCAATCATTTATTAAAAAATTTGTCAAATACGGGGATAAAGGAGACACGATATTTGACATAGAAAATGGAAAAATTAGGCCATCAAAATCTCTTGCAGATAGTCTTAATTCCATGTTGCATAACAATAAAGAGTTTGTCCTTATTGACGATCAGAAGCTTGTTTATGAAATGGCACTAGATTTGACCAGGAAGTCCACAAATAAGGATAAAAATGTACTGATCGTTGAAGGAGGTCCTGGAACAGGAAAATCGGTAGTCGCAATTAATTTACTTGTCGAATTAAACAACCAAGGAAAAGTAACTTTTTATGTAACTAAAAATTCAGCCCCCCGAGAGGTGTATCAAGTAATGCTTACGGGAAAATTCACAAAAAGCAGGATTTCTAATATGTTTAGTTCATCTGGATCTTTTATTAATGTCGAGAAAAATTCTTTTGACGCTTTGATTGTGGATGAAGCTCATAGGCTCAATGCAAAATCGGGGTTGTTTAGCAATCTTGGAGAAAATCAGGTTAAGGAACTAATAGAGGCGGCCAAGTCGACGGTATTTTTTGTAGACGAAGACCAAATGGTTACAGTCAAAGATATTGGAACAAAAGAAGAAATAACAAAATGGGCAGAGAAGTTGGGTGCTAAGGTAACTAATATGACCTTGTCATCACAATTTAGATGTAATGGGTCCGATGGATTCCTGGCATGGTTAGATAATGTTTTACAGATTAGACCCACGGCCACGGATACTTTGAGAGAAATCAACTATGATTTTCGTGTTGTTGACAGTCCGGCACTTGTCCATATGGAAATAACTGGAAAAAATTCAGTTAATAACAAATCAAGGGTGGTCGCCGGGTATTGCTGGAAATGGATCAGCCAGAATAATCCAAATCTTAAAGATATAGTTATCGGAGATTACACAGCGACGTGGAATCTTAAATTACACGGGCAGTCCTGGATTATTCAACCTAACTCGGTTAGTGAAGTTGGATGTATTCATACGTGCCAGGGATTAGAACTAGACTATGTTGGGGTAATAATCGGACCCGACCTCGTTGTAAGAAATGGAAAAATAATAACGGACGCCACAAAACGCGCCTCAACAGACCAATCCCTTAAAGGTTTTAAGAAGATGTTAAAAGAAAATCCTGAGAATGCCTTAAAGATTGCCGATAAAATCATTAAAAATACTTATAGAACCTTGATGACACGCGGAATGAAAGGTTGTTACATTTATTCAACAGATACCGAAACACAACAGTATTTTAAGAATCAATTAATATTAAATTCTCATCAGGAAACCAGGTATACGGATGTTTCCGATGGAACATCAGTCAATATTGATAATTGATCAAAGATAAAAAAAGAAGCTCTCTTAGTATTAATGGTAGGGTGGGGCACAGAAGCCGTCTACGAGATAGGTTTTTAGCCTCTAGTTTTTCAGGCTTCCTGGATTATGAAATTGTCGAACTGCTACTGACCCTTGGTACCCCAAGAAGAGATTGCAAACAAACTGCCAAAGAAGCCATAAGAGTTTTCAAAGGATTAAATGGCGTACTTGACGCCTCCGTCGATGAGTTACAGCTAATTAAAGGTATCGGTCCGTCCAACGCTTTTGGAATTAAGCTATTTCAAGCAGTATCATCCAAATATTCGGAAGGTAAAATCACCCCCAACAACATCCTCAATACCCCCAAACAAATTTTTGACTTTTTACAGGGGAAAATAGGAAGGGAAAAGAAGGAACACTTTATCATTTTATATTTTGATACAAAAAACAAGTTAATTTACGATGATGTGTCAATCGGTACCCTAAATTCAAGCTTGGTTCATCCTAGGGAAATATTTAGAAAAGCGATAGCAAACAACGCGTCACATGTTGTCCTTGCCCACAATCATCCCTCTGGTGACCCCACGCCATCAAATGATGATATCGAAACCACAAGAAGATTAATCGAGGCGGGAAAAATTATTGGAATATCCGTAATTGACCACATCATAATTTGTAGAACAAATTATTTTAGCCTTTCCGAAGGACGATTAATCTAATTGTTGTTCGATTACAAAAAACGGAGCCGGTCAGGGCAGCCACGCGATTAGGTCATTCGTACTCTCACAATTTCAAACACTGAAAATTGGATAGAAGAACTATTTTTGACATCCTTCAATAAGAAAACCCAACAGATGTTTTCTGGAAATAAGACCAAAATAATGTCATAAATCTTAAAGCTCCATGTCTACTTAGGGCTTGTATCATTGACCACTCTTGAGAATCCATTAGCTCAAAAAGAAGATCAGGGTTATATCTGACGATATTAGAAAGATGAAAAAAAGCCAATATTAATGGTATCTCTTCTGGAAGCAATAATTGTTTGCTGCTTAGTGGGACATAAGAATATAAGTTATCATTATCGATATAGTCATAAAGCAAATATCTTCGAAAATTGTTTTTTAGTTGTTTACTAACTAGGTCATAATTACCGATTATTCTCGGTGATCGAAAAGTCCCGTCGGATATTTCCTTAGATAAACCAAACAGGGACTGATTAATTGACTTATTTTGACAGCCCTTTATCTGATCGCTTAAAAAGGAGGCTCTAAGAAAATGTCCAGCCGCATCATTTCTTTCAATTCCAAATTGGCAAATCTGTAATCTTCTCTCACTATGTAAAAAATTATGTTCAAATGAAACGTCAACAATATATGGGTAAACATCCTTTAGTTCTACAACGTACTCTTTTGACGGGATATCAAATCCCGTTATTGTGTTATAAAGCAACGGAATTGCCCCCCGCTTCTTGAGCAATACTCTATCTTTCATGAAATATCTTGGTCTACCGTGATGGGGGCGATGTTCAGCTCCATGCTTGCGGTTATGCCGCTGTTTAAGCTTTATGTAATTTTTTGAGCAAATAATATATATTTTTGATAAATTCAAAAGTCCATAATAAATTGGCAAAAACGAGGTCTCAACCGGTCCATTTAGACCCTGATTAAGTAAGTTAACTGCAGTCTCTGCGTGTCGTGAAATTGACAGCGCTCGAGGTTCAATAGACGATTTAATTTTATAGCCATGAATATCTCTTAGAATCCTCTCCACGTATCCCTTACTCCTCAATCCACCTATCCAACACAATACGTCCTGAATCGGATCAAGTTTTGTTCTAACAATACTAACGTTGTCATATCGAGATAGTGTTTCCATTTTACTTAATTGTGACCCCAGCCGGAGTCGAACCGGCGATCTTTTGGATGAGAACCAAATGTCCTAGACCACTAGACGATGGGGCCAACGAGCTTATTTTACCATTTTTGGGCTCGGGCCCGCCTACCTCATTTTGTGCCTAAATAGGCTTCCGTTACTTGACAATTCGGCCTGCCCGAACTAAAATACATTAACAATTGAAGTGTTAAGCCCCCGGTTCCCAGACAGAATCCAAGGTCTGGTATTTTTTTGGCTCACTATTGAGTCTTGACTTCCGGACAACAACCTTTATATTGGAGAAACCTACGTAATAATGAAAACACATATGGCTCAAAAAATACAAAGAGTTCAGATGACCCCTCTTGGCTACCGCCAGCTGGTCGACGAACTCAAACAGCTTGAAACAACCGGTCTTCCTGAGGCCATTGATCGTGTGGCCAAAGCCCGTGAGTTTGGCGACCTTTCCGAGAATGCCGAGTACCATTCCGCGAGAGAAGATCTCGCCTCCCTTGATGGCCGTATTGAAGAGCTCAAAGAGATCATTGCCAAGGTCAACGTCGTCGACATCAAAAAGTCCGGTGAAGAGGAAGTCGGCATCGGTAGTGTCGTCATGGTCGCGATCAACGGTAGTAAGCACGAATTTTCTATCGTCGGTGAATGGGAAGCGGATCCCGCGGCCAAGAAAATCTCTCACGAATCTCCTTTGGGAAAAGCCCTCATTGGCAAAAAAGCCGGCGACCATGTCGAAGTGGAAGCTCCGGCCGGTAAGGTTACTTACGTGATCCAGACGGTTAAGTAAGTTTTTACCAGCTACCCCCGCCCCCTCCGCCTCC
>AMFJ01025361.1_pt1 | contig 13070 bp, 11 predicted proteins | sample 427208 | NCBI WGS metagenome assembly AMFJ01 (sample SAMN02954298, study PRJNA114691) | groundwater metagenome | biome: aquatic; feature: subsurface aquifer; material: sediment; isolation source: subsurface aquifer sediment | place: USA: Rifle, CO | collected 2008-08
GCCCGAAAGCAGATCGTCAAACAAATACTGCTTTTTAAGCATGCCGCGCCAATCAACTAATAATTCTCTAATTCCTAAATCTAAGTGCGGGCGAATCATATTGTCTTAATATACCTAACAAAACAGAATCCTCTAGGCTAAATGAGAAGCTAAAAAAATTCAATCTGAATTGGTTTAAAAGCAAACCCGCTATATAATGCACCTTACCAGCCCCGCGTTTTACGCGAATGCTAAACACGGAGAGTTTTTGCATGCATGTGTTGATGTTCATCCAGGATCTAGCCATTATTATGCTGGTCGCAGGCTTGATTACTATTTTATGCCGTCGATTTAAGCAACCTATTGTATTCGGCTATATTATTGCCGGCATCATCATTGGTCCTTACACCCCTCCTTTTTCTTTTATTTCTGATGAAAGCACAATTAAAATTCTTGCTGAATTAGGTGTCATTTTTTTAATGTTCTCGCTGGGCCTTGAATTTAGCTTACAAAAATTAGGTAAGGTAGGATTTACTGGCTTAATTGCTGCATTTTTAGAAATTACCTTAATGATATGGTTAGGTTATGAAATAGGATGTTACTTTCGCTGGTCGCAAATCGACGCAATTTTTTTGGGTGCTATCTTAGCCATTTCATCCACCACTATTATTGTAAAAGCACTTGATGAGCTAGGCATGAAAAAAGAAAATTTTGCCCAGCTTATTTTTGGCATTTTAATCATTGAAGATATTTTTGCAGTGATCATTTTAGCACTGCTTTCAAGTATTGCGATCACAGGTCCTCTGCAAGCAAATGATGTTGTTGTAACCATTATAAAACTCCTTAGCTTTTTAGTAGCCTCTTTTGTGTTAGGTATTTTGCTGATACCACGCTTGCTTTCCTATGTAGCAACATTTAAAAATAATGAAGTATTGTTAATATCAGTACTCGGCCTTTGTTTTGGTTTTTGCTTATTAGTGGTCAAATTAAATTATAGCATTGCGTTAGGCGCTTTCATGATTGGCGCCATCATTGCAGAATCAAAGCAACTGAATCAAATTGAAAATTTGATTGGTCCATTGAGAGATATGTTTAGCGCAATATTCTTTGTTTCCGTCGGTCTTTTATTTGATCCTAAGGCACTCATAAAATACACGTTTCCCATTATTATCATTACGATTGCGGCTGTGCTCGGAAAAATTTTAACGTGCAGTTTGGGTGTAGTATTGACAGGACGTGATGGTAGAACTGCTATGCGTGTTGGTATGGGTTTGGCACAAATTGGAGAATTTTCATTTATCATTGCCTCTTTAGGAATTACGCTCAAAGTCACAAGTAATTTTTTATATCCCATCGCAGTTGCTGTTTCAGCTATTACTACTCTGTTGACCCCTTATTTGATTAAACATTCTGACAGCTTTACTCAATATATTAAAAAAATCATACCTAGAAAATAAATGAAGTCGTTCCTATATAGTCACACAGAATGATAAGCAGCTAACTTCTCTTGGAAAAAAAAATAACAAAGGATATACTTCATTCTTGGCAGGATATTTTTTTACCAATTATATAGTTTATTAAGGAGTAATAAACGTGCGCTCTAACTTTATTGGTACGGATAATAGGCTTAGAAAATTCACAGATTACGTCTCTCAATTAACTGCTTTCTATGAAGTGTTAGCACCTGAATTAAAAATGGATCCGGAAAAAATTGTAAAAATCGCTAAAGCTTTATGGAAATCACACGAAAATACACCTGATGATTTAAAAAAAGATATTGTCATGCTTCACAAAAATATTAAAGGAAAAGTGGAAAAATTTAAAATTCCGATAGAAAAAAATAAAATTTTTATAGTTGAAGCTTTAAAAAAAATATGTGCAAACAAAGAAATGATTCCACCAAAATTTAAACTTAAAAAAATGCATGCTGAAATTAAATCTGAAAATTCGAAATCTTTGAATTCACTTTTTTTAGCAGATCCAAGAAATTTCCCACAAGAACTCTTGAATTTGAGAGGTCTCAAAACATTACAAAAAGAAGCAAAAATCTTCCATGAAGCATTCACCCCTAGCACAGAATTTTATAAAAACGGTAATAAGATATATCAAAGCGATATCAATGAACAAAAGAGAAATACCGTACCGGATAAGTTATGGATATTTGGAAATAATGATTTACATCAAGTGACCCGTATGGCGGGCGAATATCACAAATATCTAAAATTGAATCCTTTTCTTGAGACAAACGTGTGTAGTTTTGGTGGGCATGCCACTATAGAAGGCCCCATTTTCGGCCCTTCAGAAGCGGATACTATGGAAAATCATCTGATTAATTTAGGCGTAAATCCAAGTAATATTATTAAAGAAAATGAATCGACAAATACAGGTGAAAATATTGAATTAATGGAAGAAAAATTAAAAATAAGCAAAGGATGTGAAAAAGTAGAAGACGTTATCCACGGCAATATTGAAATATCCGCAACACCCATTGCATCTTATCGTCAAGCATTAAGTGTGATCAGACAAGCAAAAGGTTCCTGGAGTAGAATTATCTGCACCTCTCCAATTCAAGTGTGGCCTAATTTTGATGATGAAAAAAAAGAAGACCTTTACAATAGGTTGACTGAAGAGCAAAAAAAAGAAACTCTATTTTATCAATACTATTCAACCCCCAAAAAAGCGGCTATTAATTTTTTATATTCCTTAAGAGAAACATCAACTTTTTTAGTATACACGATCAATACTGACTTTTTATTTCCTTTAAAAATAAAAGATGAAGAAAATTTTAAAAAATGTATCGAAATAACGGTTAAATATTACAATGAGTTCTCTGGAGAAGAAATTGATGCTGAAAAATTAGCTGACGTATTTATTTCCTTCAACCTGCTCCAAAGTGAAATTTGGGGATGGGGATATCAAGATAATAAATTTTTTCCGATGCCGCTCCGCGAATTAACTCATGAAGAAAAAGAAAAATATGAAAATTATCTAAAAATAATTAAAAAACCGATTGAAGCAATATCAGATTATTTTCGAAAAGCATTTTTTAGAACAGAAGAACTTTGGTTAAAACAATTGCCTCCCAAAATAGATGTTAAAGAACAAGCAGAAAAAATGGATGTGCATGGCACATTCGGCAGGCTTGGGTTAAATCCTTACTATTTACATAACAAAAGGAAAGAAGCTGTTCCTAAAATAACAGTCCTTCCAAATACCCCTCCTCAAGCTCAATTAAAATAGGATATAATCGCCAAAAGGAAATATATGCTCAATATTCAAATAAGTTGTACAGCTTTTAGAAGAAGTATCTTAAATATAACAATAATTGGCTTAATATGCGTTTATATAAAGGTATTTTTTTAAAATTGGCCAATGAAATTTTGTGTGATTTTTTAATATTTTGTAAAAATATTTTTTCAAGGATTTTTTTAGCCTCTTTGGTTTGAATATTAACATCAACTTCAAGATCATGAATTAAGCTGCGATGATTTAAGTTACTAGATCCCACGCAATACCAATCATCAATGATAAACATTTTTGCATGTAAAATAGAAGGTAAATACTCATAAATGTTGACACCCGCTTTTAATAAACGGGAATAAAATGCTTGCGCTACTAACGGCATAAAAAATACATCAGAATCATGCGACAGCAAAATAGTCACTTCTACTCCGCGTTTTGCGGCTTTTGTTAATTTTCTTAATAAAACATACTCTGGGTTAAAATAAGCATTTGTCATCCATACGCGCGAACGACTTTCAGAAATACGTTTAAGTAAAAATCTATAAAACAAGCGCCGCTGTCTCCGCGAATAATTGAGCCGAAAAATAGAGTTTGATGCAACAGGTTGAAACATTTTTTTGATGCGTTTACTCAAACTAAACCCATACCAAGCAATATCAAAGGCAAATTGTAATTCCTTCGTGTTGATATTGGTTATTTTCACAACTACATCCATCCAACCAGCACCGCCTTGCTGAACACTTAAATGAGTTTGAGCGATATTGATACTGCCAATGTAAACAATGCTGCTGTCAATAATGCATGTCTTACGATGATTACGTGAATTTATTTTGGTAAAAAAACGTAACATTTTAACAAAAAACGAAGAACGGCAATTCGCACGTGTCAATTGCCACAGTTTTAAAGGAAGAGGATTAAAAACACGAACAGTAATGCCTGCTTCTTCCATTAATTTTATATTATCGCACCAAGCAGATGTGCCAATACCGTCTAAAAGTAGGCGTATTTTCACGCCTTTTTCTGCTGCATGCATTAATTCGCGCGTAATTCTTTTTCCAAGATCATCATCGTTAAAAATATACGTTTCTAAATCTATGGTTTGTTTAGCATTTTTAATATCAACCAGCAATGAATGAAAGTATTCATCTGAATTTAAAATGGTTTCATGGAGTTGCTCTTTCGTATTATTACTCATTGAATTAACTCATCATTCCCTTCACTTAATTTTATCATAAACCACAGAACGATAACGAAAAATACGCTAGAATAATAGGATGAAAGAGAAATTTAAACGCTTCAAAAATCCGCCGGGCGGTATAAAGCGCCGATTTAGTTTGTACAAGCGGTTTTTCTTTTTTATTCGGCGATTATTTGACACTCCGCCGCCTCTGCCGGAAAATTTTATTACCCCGCCCAATGAAGCAATCGCCCAATATTATCAACTACAAACTGAAAATACGATGACTTGGCTAGGTCATAGTACATTTCTGATTAAGTTAAATGGCAAAACAATTTTGACCGATCCCTTTCTGACAGATTACCCATCACCCATTCCTGGATTCGGCCCGAAGCGCTATTCACCACCCGGGATTGATATTGATAATTTACCGCCGATTGATATGATTATTATTAGCCATAATCATTTTGACCATTGCGATGCAAGAACACTTTCTCGATTACCTAACAAACACAAGATTGATGTCATTGTCCCTTTGCGCTTAGGAAAATTAATCAAAAAATTAGGCTACAAAAAAATTCATGAATTAAATTGGTACCATGCTTGGACTCATAAAGATATCACTATTTATGCTTTGCCTGCTTACCATTATTCAAAACGAAATTTATTTACACGTAACACTTCCCTCTGGGCTAGTTTTGCTATTGAATGTCAAAAGAAAAAAATTTATTTTAGCGGCGATACGGCTTACGGTTCGATGTTTTTTAATATGGGACATGACTTTGGGCCGTTTGACTATGCGATATTAAGTATAGGCGCATATGATCCGCCTGATTTTATGTTACCCAGTCATCTATCCCCAGAACAAGCTGTATTGGTCGGCAAAGATTTACATGCTAAAACATTGGTAGCGATGCACTGGGGCACTGTTATTTTATCTGATGAGCCGCAACTTGAACCGCCGTTAAGGTTTTATCATGCAGCACAAATAGCACACTACATCTATTCCAACATTTGGATTTTTAATATTGGAGAAACCAGGAAAATATAAGGTAAAAAAACTACTTTATCCGCGTTCCAATAAAAAGACCGATTAAAAATATCAACGCTAAAAGACCCAGATTGGTAAAACTAAATAAAGCGGGAACATCTTTTACCATTTCAAATAACTCAGTGGAACTGATTTGCTGCATGTGCGCCGTATCTTGTAGCCCATATACACAAATCTCTCCTTGTGGAAAGGAACAAAATTGTTTTGGAGGACAATGAATTAAGATTTGTTGCTTTTCACCAATACCACATTTTGCGCCTGATCCTTTCAACACTTGCATAACAACTTCTGGATATTTCGTGATGATTTCTGGCATAACGATTTCTTCCTTTAATATTCAAAATTACATTCCATCAACCCGACCACTTTGGTTTTTTTAATAAATTTATATCCTAGCCATAAAACCAAAAATGCAATGAGACCTACATAAGATACCAATAATCCATACCAATCAATATGGTCTCCTGCAAAAGCCCCATAATTCTGGCCGGCAATCACGATTGAACAAAGCGCAAATGCAATTAAAGGTGCATAAGGATAGCCTTTCGCAACATAAGGCAATTTATTTAAATCTAATCCTTGTTTAAGGTAAGCTTTACGGAAACGATAATGACTAATTGCAATGCCTAGCCACGCAATAAATCCAGAAAGACTCGCTGCATTTAACAACCAAAAATAAACTCGGCCTGAACCAAAAAATGTGGATAGAAAAGTTAACATTGCTACTAAGGTTGTTGCGAGAAGCGCATATAAGGGAACACCCCGCCGAGTCACTTTACCAAAACAAGCGGGTACATGCCCTTCTTTTGCTAAAAACCATAACATACGAGTGCCTGCATACATGCCAGAATTTCCCGCAGATAAAATCGCTGTCAGAATAACAGCATTCATCAAAGATGCCGCAAATGTAATGCCAATCTGTTTAAATACTAAAGTAAAAGGACTCACTGTCACATCAGAACTTGCCAACTGAGCAGAGGTACTTGGAATCAGAAGACTAATGACTAAAATGGATAATACAAAAAATAAAAGAATTCTCCAGAACACACTTTTCATCGCCTTAGGAACTGTCGACCGCGGATCTTTACTTTCACCTGCTGCAATACCAATTAATTCTGTTCCTTGAAATGAAAATCCAGCAATGACCAGTGCACCGAAAACAGCAAGCCATCCGCCATGAAACGGGCCATTACCCAGTTCCCAATTTTTTAACCCAACCGATTGATGATGATCAATTCCAAAAATCATCATACCGCCAATCAAAATAAAGATAAGGATGGTAGCCACTTTAATGAATGAAAACCAATACTCCACTTCCCCAAAACTACGCACGGAGATGGCATTAAAAATGACAAAAATACTTAAGAACAAGCTGCTCCACAATAAAGAAGGGCTATTAGGAAACCAAAAATGCATAATTAATGAAGCAGCAGAAATTTCAGTAGCAACACAAATGGCCCAATTGTACCAATAATTCCAACCTAAAGCGTAACCTAATGCAGGATCAACAAATTTAGCAGCATAAGTATAAAAAGAACCCGTGCATGGCATAAACGCCGCCATCTCGCCTAAACTTGTCATCAAAAAATAAACCATTAGTCCAATGAGTAAATAAGCAACTAACGTACTACCAGGACCCGCTGAGTAAATTGCGTTTCCGCTCGCTAAAAAAATACCCGTTCCAATGGAACCGCCAATCGCAATCATACTTAACATGCGTGCATTTAATTTGCGATGCAATGTTTCAGTTTGAATGGATGGTGAAGATTTCATTTCAGATGTCGTCATTGCTGCTGTACGCCTGTAATAATCCACGTTGATTTAGTATTGTCTTTACGAAAATGCCATGTCTCATTGAATAATGCAGCGGATTCCAGTGGATTTTCCCGAATCAAACCAGAAAAATATACACTCGCAATCACTGCATCAAGTTCCGTTGAAACATCAATTAAAGAGGCATTTAAGGTAACAACTTCTGTATGATTTGCCTCATCTTTACGTTCTTGCAATTGTAATTGAATTTCAGCGAATACTTCAGGCGAAGTAAATTCACGTAAATCATTTAAATTTTTACTATCATAAGCCGCTTGCAAACGAATAAATTGAACTTTGGCATCGCGTAAAAATGTAGATGCCTCAAAACCAGCAGGCAGACTGACTGGGGCATCTTCCTCTTGAGTAAAAAAATCATGGGAATAAGAAGCGCTGGATCCTGGAAATACGTTGCCTTGCAGAGATTGCGTCGCCGGTTGAAACTTATTGCGTAATAAATTCCAAATAAACAAACCGATTCCTGCAATAAGAATCCAAGAAAATAATCCGCTGCCAAAACCATGACCCATGAACAAATAACTGAGCAAACCTCCAACAGCAAAACCCATTAAAGGTGCTAACCAATTACGCGCGGAAGACATTCCTTGTTGTGGCTTTATATTAGCGTTTTGTATACGCGAATAAGAATTGACTGAACGTTGGATACCAAAACTTTTACCGCCGCCAAATCGTCTTGCTTCGGCATGATTAATGAGCACTCCTAACATAAGGAAAATCATCATGAAAAATAAAAATATCTGGCGCATAAATACGTCCTTAATAGTTACTTACTCAAGATAGCAGGAATTCCTATTGTTTCGCGAGGGAGAATTATAACATACAAATTTATCTTTGACTTGCTTTATTAGGTCAATGTAACTGCTTTGTTTAATAAGGTTTTTTCATCCGACGAAGAGCCCATCAGCAGTGTTAGAATATCTTTTAATAACCCTTGAAAAGTTTCACTCATTATAAAAAAATTCGCGTTAAATTGTTGGAATTTTGTTTCAGCTTCCATATCTCTCGCTTGACTAACAATATCATCCTGAAATTTAATGCTATTGAATGCGAATAATTCTGATAACACAAAATCTACTCGGTCTTGCCAAGAAAGCGCTAGTTGTTTAACTTCACAACCTTCTTTGATGAGTGATTGAATTGCTTCTGAAAACAAATTTTGCTGCTGGCAGCGAATAACACGCGCTTCTTGTGCTGGATCTCGCAAAACACACGCTTTTTCTACTGAAAAAAATGATACCTCATTTTTAGTTACCCATTCTGTAATGGTTGCAGACAATTTTTTAAATTGAAACGGACGAACATTTTCACTGATTGATTTTTTAAATAACGCTAAAAATTGCTCTGTCTTTTTTTCATGTGTTGTACCCAGCACCAGCCAATGATTCCTAGTATCAATGTAACCATAGACACGTGTTAATTTGCTAAACGCACGCGGCAATAAAGTCATGATAATTTCATCTTTTAAGAATAATTTCTGTTTTTGATGTACTTTGCGATTTTCTAAGGTTTCAATTTGCTTAATTTTTTTAAACAATTCTTGACGAATCACAATGGCGGGTAATATTTTTTCTTCGACCTGCAAACAAAGCATGATATTGCCATTCACTATTTGCACGAGCGGTGCATTTTCTTCATCAACCGGCGGTACCCAGCCTATGCTATACGGCATAGAAGGTAAACATGGACTAAAGGTGAGTGACTGGAGTGACTCAGCTAATTTTACTTCAGAAAATTGTAGTGCGTCTGTCAATTGAAATAATTGAATTTGTTTAAACCACATCTTTTATCCCATTTTTTGAAATTTGTTTGCTGTCAGTGAGTTGGCAAGAATGTGTATCAATCCCTACTTCCACGAATGCTTTTTTGACCGTGTCTATATCATAACCACGATCTTTTGTCTTTTGTAACACACCGCATGCCGCTTCTAAAAATGTAGTCGTCGACGTCCAATAAGACATATTAGCATCCACCATCACATTAAATGCTTTTTGAGTATCCCAACTCGGTGCTGTTGACATCAGATAAAATACTTTGTTGAAAATACCGCTTGTAATATGCGGCTCTAAATCATCGTTGTAATTTTTTATGTTATCAATTGATTTGCCGTCTTTTGTTGGGTCATCCATATAACGCAATGCACCCGGCCCTTTTAAAATATCAGCACCAATTTCCCAATGATTATGGCGGGTTAAATAAAATTCAGCTGCCTTTGCTGCCATGTCAGAAAAAGATTCATTTAAACCGCCCGATTGTTTTTCATAAACCAAGTTTGAATATTGGGAAGTAAATCCATGACTAATTTCATGCGCACCGACATCTAATGATGTTAAAGGATAAAATTCTTTCAAACCATCACCAAAATACATTTCATTGTTATAACTTGAAAACATGGCAAAATCAGTCCAGCCAAAAAATTGAGCATGGACATTCATTTTTATCACCATCGGATGATCACCGTCTTTTAAAACAGGAACATCATACCAAGCTCGATACATATTTCGAATTACTTGTCCAAGGTATAGAGCGTCATTTGCAGGAGAAAATCCGCCATTCACTGCATCTTCATCACCATCCCAATAAAGATAATCGTGTCGACTATCCGGTGCATAACACGGAAATCGAGCGATGGGTGCACCGCTTGGGTCTTTTTGCAAATTAACATCTAGGACAGCGACATCTTGATTCGTTAGGTAACATGTTTTTGTTGCAGCATCTCGTTCAACATCTAAAAAAGGTTTATCTCTGACAGCATCATCATAAATAACTTTGCCCATCTTCACATTCCCGCCAAAACCGCCCATATACGAATCATCTAATGTTTTTGCATCATTCCATTCTTCATACACATTAAATGAAAAAGCATCAAGAATGTAGGTAGGTATAGCCGGTTCACCATGGCGGCCGGGCGCTAAGAAAGCCACTAAATAAGCCCAATGCGCGCATCGGTGATGATCAACATAAACAATTAAATTCTTTTTTGCATGAGCCAAATCATATCGTTTAATACCCGTTTTTTGTTGATATAAGCTCAATGCATGCTGCAAAGCTTTATCCGCCAAAAGCGGTAAAGGTACATTGTTTAAATCAGCTGTTAAATTCTGATATAATGTACCATTCATGGTGGTATTTGCAGGTAATGCCTGTAACAAAACTTTCGTATGATGCGGTATATGGAGAACCGCATCCGCGCCAAAAACAGGATATCCCGCATACAGCTGCTGAATACGAATATGGGTCGTCTGATTAAAATCAATCATACTACCGGTTTTTTTAATCGTTGATTGGGAGATGCCGGACGATAGGAAAGAATTTAAAACAGTCACAGGTTGACTGTTCAAATTAATCGGCTCTGCTGAAAATACAGTCGTCATACCGAGAACAGACGCGATACCGAAAAGCAAATAAGAATAATATTTATACATTTTTATCCCTGACCAAATATTCAAAAAAATACTCGGCCAAGGATAACGCTGCTTCTATCTAAGCGCAATTAATACTTAATTAATCTCTTTTTAAAGAAACTAATCCAATGCCAAAGATAAAAAACCATAAAGCCAGCAAAGCACCAACTTGAATGTTGGCATGAATATTCGGCACAATCTCAAAATAACGTACGGCTAAAATGAGAAAAATGAAAAGAACCAAGATAAATCCAATCCAGCCTAGAATAACAGGTAAAACCTTACTTCGAATTGCAACAATACTGGTAATCAATAACCAAATTAAAATACAGCCCAAACCTAAAATATCACCAATAAACATACCAAAATAATAATGCATACTCTTTAAAATCAGGACGCCTAAAACTTGTGCCTGTCCAGAAAGCATGGGTAAATATCCGCTAAATTGCCAGGTAAAACTAGGTAAAAGCATTAAACTCATCGCAAATGCAATAGCACCAGTCGTTGCAAAATACATACCGACGCGCATATTTGCTTCATAGCGTTGTTGAAACGCATAATAACTCCCAACCGCTGCAGGAATAAGCAATAATGGAGTTAATGCCCAAGCGACTAACCATGCTTGAATTGCTTTGGACGCGGCGACTACCGTAAACAAACCTTGATGCTCTAAACTATATATGACTGTTACATTCGATGCTAAATAATCTGTAATGATAGTGATGCCTACAAATAAAATTGAAAAAAGCAGCATACACCAACCGCCAACCAGTATCATTTTCTTATGATCCATAGATCCCTCCATAGTGTTAAACGAAAATCCATTTGATCGATCTCATCTAGTATAACTAAATAATCGATGAGATAGAAATAACTGAATCGCCACAAAGTCCAGTTATAACCATTTTTTCTTACGAAAATAAATCAGCATACTCAAAACCACCGCCGCCATAATGCCTAGTACAGTGTAATAACCAAAGTGCCATTGTAATTCCGGCATATAAGCAAAATTCATCCCATAAAGACTCGCAAGAAAAGTGATAGGGATAAAAATAGTCGCAATAATAGTCAGTATTTTCATCACTTCGTTCATACGATTGGTAAGACTTGAAAGATACACATCTAACAAGTTTGACAAAATATCGCGAAATGTTTCTACAATATCGATTGCTTGCATAATATGATCGTGCAAATCACGTATATAAATGCGCGTAAAAGATGAAATTAATTTTTCTTCCGCTTGCAATAAATGACTAACAATTTCCCGCATTGGCCAAATGGATTTTCGCAACGAAAGCATTTGGCGTTTTAATCGATATAATGTTCGGGTATTTTGTGGCTGTGGATCGGAAATAATACGGTCTTCTATTTTATCAATTTGATTACCTAATCCTTCCAAAACCACAAAATAATAATCAACCACGGTATCCATTAAACGATACATCAAATAATCACTGCCTTGTTGGCGCAAGCGCTGATTAGTACCGCTGCAAAGTCGTTCATAAATGCCGGTGAAAATAGAGGTATCTCCTTCTTGAAATGACAACAGAAGATCTTTTCCAAGAATGATGCTTAATTGTTCTGTCGCAAACCGCAATTTGAGCGGATGCCAAATTAATATCTTTAGAGTAATAAATTCATAATGCTCAAATTCTTCTACCTTAGGACGCTGGTGAACATTTAAAATATCTTCAACTGTCAGAGGATGTAAGGCATATCGTTTAGCCAACGTTTCAACCAATGAAAGATCTTGCAATCCTTGAAGATTGATCCAAGTTGTTCCTGTTTGTTCTTCTGTTGGCAGGCAATCTTCTATTCGCGTACCTTCTGCTTTATAAACATGATCGGCGGTATAAATAAGCACAGAAAGATGGGGCGTAAACTTTTTTTTACTTCCTGTGTAAATAGGCGTTCCTGGCGATTGACCTGCTTTTTTAACTCGTTTACGTAACTCAGGCAGCATAAGATTGTCTCAACTTAATAAATAAAATACCCAATGTCTAAAAAACATTGGGTATTTAAGAACACTCATTCAAATTAAGAGTGAACAGGCATTGCTTTAACAGTTTGCCACGTACCATCTGATTGACGGCAAGCAATACCGTGTGTTTTCTGTTTTTTGCCGTTCATAGTTGATTTTGCTATGTATTCACGGCAATTTGGGTTTCCATTGACTGTCATCATACCGCTGGTTGGTGTGACTTTGTAAACAGCACCCGTTTTAGTATTTTTCCAATAGGTAGGATGATTGGTTGGATTATTCATAGCTTGGTAAGAATTGATTTTATCAGAGCTATCCATTGATTTTCCAATATATCCGCCAACCAAAGCACCCGCCACCGCACCTACGCCAATTGCCACTAGCTGACCTGTACCGCCACCTATT